>Ga0302173_10000222_pt1 | contig 30595 bp, 20 predicted proteins | sample I_Fen_N3_1_FD_198785 | JGI IMG/M metagenome (GOLD analysis project Ga0302173, IMG submission 198785) | Peat permafrost microbial communities from Stordalen Mire near Abisko, Sweden - I_Fen_N3_1 | ecosystem: Environmental > Terrestrial > Soil > Wetlands > Permafrost | place: Sweden: Abisko... | reverse complement strand
TTTGTATTTAAATAGAAAATATAAAATACCTAACAGGTTTTTAAAACCTGTTAGGAGAAAAATAAAATTATGAAAAAGTTTTTTTTACACATAACATTCATCATCATAACAATGATTTCTATTTCGGCGAAAGCCCAAAATAAAATCAACGTAACCGAATTGCAATGCGAAATGCTCAATAATCCTGAAGGAATTGATGTCGTTCAGCCTAGACTTAGCTGGCAAATAAAAGCAGATGTGAATGATGTAAAACAAACAGCATATCAAATTATCGTTGCTTCGACTTTAGAAAACTTAAATGCTAATAAAGCCGATTTATGGGATAGTGGAAAAGTAACAAGCGATCAATCTAGCAATGTTACTTATAAAGGAAAAAAGTTAGAAGATAGGAAAGATGCATTTTGGAAAGTAATTGTCTGGACCAATAAGGGCGAAATTCAATCGGCAAATTCAGCTCATTTTAGTATGGGAATCTTGAATTATGCTAATTGGAAATCAACACGTTGGATTGGGTATGAAAAAGCTTCAATTGGAGATAGTATTTCTCAATATTCAAGATTATCAGCAAGATACCTTCGAAAAGAAATCAATTTAAAAAAACAAATCAAAAGTGCCAAGGTTTATATCATGGGTATGGGTTTGTATGAGTTATACATTAACGGAAATAAAATTGGAGATCAGGTTTTGGCACCCGTTCCTACAGATTATACTAAGAATGTAAAATACAATGTTTTTGATGTGACTTCTCAATTGAAAGAAGGCAAAAATATGTTGGGAACTATTTTAGGAAACGGACGTTTTTTTACGATGCGTCAGGATTTTAAACCCTATAAAATTAAAACTTTTGGATATCCAAAAATGGCATTACAACTGTTTGTAGAATATACAGATGGAAGCAAAGAAGTTATTAGAACCGATGATAGCTGGAAAGTAACTACAAACGGACCTATTTTATCTAATAATGAATATGATGGTGAGGAATACGACGCACGCAAAGAAATGAAAAATTGGAATACTACCAATTTTGATGATAAAAAGTGGTTTTTGGCTGAATATGTGCAAGAACCTGGCGGTTTTTATGAAGCACAAATGACTCCGAATATGAAAATTATGGGAGAAGTAAAACCAATTTCAATCAAGCAAACTTCTAGAGGAACTTATATTTTAGATATGGGTCAGAATATGGTGGGCTGGTTACAACTAAAAGTTAAGGGAAAAAGTGGAGACCAAATAAAACTGAAGTTTGCAGAATCATTGCAGGCCGATGGATCTTTGTATATCGAAAATTTACGTGATGCAAGAACTACAGATGTTTATACTTTAAAAGGGGAAGGTGAAGAAACCTGGGAACCAACCTTTGTATTTCATGGTTTCCGTTTTGTCGAAGTTACAGGATTTACAACCAAACCAACTGTAGATAATTTTGTTGGAAAAGTGGTTTACGACGATATTAAAACAACTGGAACTTTTGAATCGTCTAATCCGATAATGAATCAGATTTTTAAAAATGCGTATTGGGGAATTAGAGGAAATTATAAAGGAATGCCAATCGATTGTCCACAACGAAACGAGCGTCAGCCTTGGTTGGGAGACAGAACAACTGGTGCTTATGGCGAAAGCTTTTTATTCGATAATCAAACCTTATACGCGAAATGGATGGATGATATTAAAAACGCACAAACTGCTGATGGCGGAATTCCGGATGTCGCGCCCGCATTTTGGCGTTATTACGGAGACAATGTAACCTGGCCAGGAACTTATATTACAGTTGCCGATATGTTGTATCAGCAATTTGGAGATAAAAAAGTTGTAGAAAAACATTATCCGTCCATGAAAAAATGGATTGTTTACATGGAACAAAATTATTTGGTTAAAGATTTAATGACCAAAGATAAGTACGGAGATTGGTGTGTTCCGCCAGAATCATTAGAATTAATTCACTCAAAAGACTCAGCAAGAACCACAAACGGAGAATTAATTGCGAGTGCATTTTACTATCATTTATTGCAAAAAATGAAAAAGTTTGCAACAATTGACGGAAATAATACGGACGATATTAAATATTACGACTCACTTTCTGAAAGAATTAAAACAGCATTTAATATCAAGTTTTTCAATGCAGCAAAAAATAATTATGCCAATAATACAGTAACAGCAAATTTACTTCCGTTAGCTTTTGGAATGGTTCCGGAAAATCTTCAGTCTAAAGTATTTGATAATATTGTTCATGAAGTCGAGGTAACTTACAAAGGTCATATTAGTACAGGAGTTATTGGAACGCAGTTTTTAATGCGAACATTATCTGATTATGGAAGACCAGATTTGAGTTATAAATTGGCTTCGAATGACACTTATCCAAGTTGGGGGTATATGGCGAAAAATGGCGCAACTACTATTTGGGAATTGTGGAACGGAAATACTGCTGATCCTAAAATGAATTCTCAAAATCATGTAATGCTTTTGGGCGACTTATTGATTTGGTATTATGAGAATATTGCCGGAATCAAGAGTAATCCTGAAACTCCGGGTTTCAAACAAATTATTATGAAACCAGATTTCGAAACCGGATTAACGTACGTAAATGCATCTTACGAATCTATTTACGGAACAATTAAAAGTGATTGGAAAAAGGATAAAAAAGCTTTGCAATGGAAAATTACAATTCCTGCAAATACTACCGCATTAGTTTATTTGCCAACAAATAGTATTGCTAATGTGAGTTTGAATTCCAACAAAATAGACAAATCTTCATCAAATTACAAAGTCGAAAACAAAACAATTATCTTGACATTGTCATCAGGTTCTTACAATATTAGCGTAAAACGTTAATTTTAAAAATTTCGGGACAGTACAGGATACATTCTTGATTTTTTAGTGTCATTTTTACATTTATTAAATAATTTTGTGCGAAAAATTATTTAGAATGCATTAATACTCAAAAATTTTAATTCAAAATAAAATTAAGAATGAAGATTGTAAAATTGACTTTGGTCTTATTTAGTTTATTTCTTTTAGGAAGTTGTAAAACTGCTTTGCAGCAAAAAACGTGGAAAGAAGGTATTTTAGTAGATGAATTTATTTATGATAAAGCGCCTTATCCGTCTTGTCACGCCGTTACAATTGTCGAAGCTACAAACGGAGATTTAGTTTCGTCTTGGTTTGGAGGAACGCATGAAAGACATCCGGATGTTTGTATTTATGTAAGTATTAAACCTAAAGGAAGTGATAAATGGAGCGAAGGTGTAAAAGTTGCTGATGGTGTAATGAAAGAAGGGCCAAGATTACCTACTTGGAATCCTGTTTTGTATCAAGTTCCGGGTGGCGATTTAATGCTTTTTTACAAAATAGGACCAAAACCATCTGAATGGTGGGGCGTAATCAGAACTTCATCTGATGGCGGAAAAACTTGGTCTGAGGCTAAAAAAATGCCTGAAGGTTTCTTAGGACCAATCAAAAATAAACCAGTTCTATTAAGTAACGGTACATTATTATGTCCGTCAAGTATAGAAGGTGACGGTTGGAGACTTAGAATGGAAAGTACACCAGATTTTGGAAAAACATGGGTAATGGGCGATACACTTCCAAGAGGAAAACAAAAGATCAACGCCATTCAGCCAAGTATATTATTCCATAAAGACGGCAGTATTCAAGCCATTGGAAGAACCAGAAATAGAGCTATTTTTAGCACATTCTCAAAAGATAATGGAAAAACCTGGTCAGATTTAGAATTGATAGGTTTACCAAATAATAACTCAGGAACAGATGCCGTAACACTTAAAGACGGAAGACATTTGTTAGTTTACAACCATGTTTTACCTCCGGGAACAGAAGCAAAAGGACCAAGAACGCCATTGAATGTTTCGGTTTCTAAAGACGGAATCAACTGGAACGCAGCACTGGTTTTAGAAGATTCAAAAATTAGTCAGTATTCTTATCCGTCGATGATTCAAAGTTCAGACGGAATGGTGCATATCGTTTATACCTGGAGAAGAGAAAAACTGAAGTATGTAAAAATCGATCCAAGTAAATTAAAAACGCTTCCTATTAAAAACGGAATCTGGCCGGGCGACGAAAATAAAGTCGTAACCGCAGTTAAGGCAGAAGAAGAGTAATTTTAAAAAGATATTTGCCACAGATTAAAAGGATTAGAATGATTTTTTTAATTAATCTCCATAATCTGCTAAATCAACGGAGCAAAATTTTTCACGCAGATTTAGCAGATTTGGCAGATTTTTTTCTTAATCAATTGAATCATTTTAATCTGTGGCAAAAAAAACAAAAATATGAAGTCAACTAATTTTCATAAAAATTTAATTATTGCAATGCTTGTTGTTTTGTCAACGAGTTTCAATAGTTGCGCAACGGCTCAGTCCTCTAAAAACAAACAACAATACAAAGTTGCAGTTTGCGATTGGATGATTTTAAAAAGACAAAAGCTTGGCTCTTTCGCTCTGGCGGCAGAAATAAAAGCCGACGGAATCGAACTGGATATGGGAGGTTTAGGAAACAGGCCAACTTTTGACAGTAAATTGGGTGATCCGGTCGAAAGACAAAAGTTCCTTGATAAATCAAAAGAGTTAAATGTTGGTATAAGTTCGATTGCGATGTCTGGATTTTATGCACAATCTTTTGCCAAAAGAGAAACTATCACACCAATGATCGAAGATTGCGTAAAAGCAATGAAAGACATGAAAGTAAAAGTGGCTTATTTACCGCTTGGTACAGAAAGTGATTTGAATAAAAATCCTGAATTACGCCCTGTAATTGTCGAGAGATTAAAATGGGCAGGTAAACAAGTCGGGAAAATAGGAGGTGTTATTGCTATCGAAACTTCATTGAACGCCACAGAAGAGAAAAAGTTACTGGAGGAAATTGGTTCAAAATATATTAAAAGCTCTTTTAACTTCGCCAATGCCGCTGATAACGGCAGAGATATTCCATCTGAATTAAAAATTTTAGGCAAGAAACATTTAGCTCAAATTCACGCTTCAAACACAGACAAAGTTTGGTTGGAAAATGATAAGGCGATTAATATGCCTGAGATAAAGAAAACGCTTGACGAAATGAAATGGAGCGGCTGGTTAATAGTAGAGCGTTCTCGTGATGTAGCTCAAGTACATAATGTTAAGGCTAATTATGGCGCAAATGTGGCGTACTTAAAACGCATTTTTCAAAACTAATTTTTATAGCCACAGATTAAAAAGATTACAATGATTTTTCTTAATCTTTGAAAATCCTTTAATCTGTGGCAAAAGAATAAAATCTCATTTTTGTCATTTCGACGAAGGAGAAATCATACTAGATATTACAGCATTGTAGTTACGCATGCGATTTCTCCTTCGTCGAAATGACAAACTAAACAGAATAAAAACAGCATAGCATGAAATATTTACAATTACTTTTTTTAGGTTTCTACATCTCTTTCGCAACAGCGCAAAATGTTACTATTGTAAGTGATTCAAAATCACCAAGAGCACAGTTTGGAGCCGAAAAATTATCTGAAACATTATCTGCCAAAGGATTTAAAACAACTTCGTCTAATAAAATAGCAAAATCAAAAGATCAGGTAATCGTTATTGGCGAGAAAGGAACTGATTTTTGGAAACAAAACGCAAAAAGTGCAAAAATCGACGATAGTAAACTGACTAAAAAAGAAGGTTTTCAAATTCGTACTCAAAAAAATATTATTTACATAGAAGGAACAGATGCATCTGGAGCTTTGTATGGTGCAATGGAATTGGTAGATCGTATCAAAGATTCTGGGAAACTTCCATCAGAAATAAATATAGAGGACAGTCCGGAAATGGTTTTAAGAGGTGCTTGTATTGGTATGCAAAAAACAACCTATCTTCCGGGAAGAGATGTTTACGAATATCCGTATACACCAGAAACATTTCCTTGGTTTTATGATAAAAAACTTTGGATAAAGTATCTCGATATGTTGGTCGAAAACCGTATGAATTCTTTGTATCTATGGAACGGACATCCTTTTGCTTCATTGGTAAAACTAAAAGATTATCCGTTTGCCTTAGAGGTTAGCGAAGAAGATTTCAAAAAGAATGAAGAAGTTTATAAATTTCTGACTGTAGAAGCGAATAAAAGAGGAATCTGGGTGATTCAGATGTTTTACAATATTATAGTTTCCAAGCCTTTTGCAGAGCATTATAATATGAAAACGCAAGATCGTTCTAGACCAATTACGCCTTTACTTTCAGATTATACCAGAAAATCGATTGCTGCTTTTATCGAAAAATATCCAAATGTAGGCTTGTTAGTTTGTCTTGGAGAAGCTATAAATACGATTGATGACGATGTTGAATGGTTTACGAAAACGATCATTCCGGGAGTTCAGGACGGATTAAAAGCACTTGGAAGAACTGATGAACCGCCAATTATTTTGCGTTCGCACGATACAGATGGGCCTTTGGTGATGGAAAAATCACTTCCGTTATATAAAAACTTATATACAGAAAGTAAATACACCGGAGAGTCTTTAACGACTTACACACCGGGAGGACCTTGGGGAGAAACGCATAAGCAGTTAAGTGCTTTAAAATCGATTCATATCGAAAACGTACATATTTTGGCAAATTTGGAGCCATTTAGATACGGTTCTCCAGATTTTATTCAAAAAACAGTTAAAGCCATGCACAGTGTTCACGGTGCAAATGCGCTGCATTTATATCCGCAGGCATCGTATTGGGATTGGCCATATTCTGCAGATAAAACTAATACTGGCGAACGAATACTCGAAATGGATCGTGACTGGATTTGGTATAAAGCTTGGGCAAGATATGCCTGGGACAGTAAAAGAGACAGAAATGAAGAGGTTAAATTCTGGGATACAGATTTGGCTGCGAAATACGGTACAGATACAGAAGCTGCCAATAACATCTTAAAAGCATACGAAGAAACAGGAGAAATTGCTCCAAAAACTTTAAGACGTTTTGGAATTACCGAAGGAAACCGTCAAACTTTATTATTAGGAATGTTCGAAAGCCAATTGGTAAATCCATCAAAATGGCGCGTTTATCCGGGATTTCATGAATCGTGCGGACCAGCTGGAGAATTGCTTTTAGAATATGCTAAAAAAGAATGGAATAAAGAACCGCATTCTGGTGAACTTCCAACCCAAATTATTGCCGAAATCACGGAACACGGAAGATTAGCTGTTGAGGCAATTGATAAGGCCGAAGCAAGTGTTACAAAAGACAAAGAAGAATTTGAACGTCTTAAAAATGATATTCATGCGTATAAGGCTTTCGCAGATTTCTTCTCAGAAAAAGTAAAAGCAGCATTATTGGTTTTAAGATACAGTTATTCAAACGATATTGCCGATTTAGATAAAGCGATGCCTCATTTAGAGAAAAGTATCGAGTATTACGAATTATTGGTGAAACTAACGAAAGATACTTATTACTATGCCAACAGTATGCAAACGGCTCAACGACGAATCCCGATTGGTGGAGACGACGGAAACAACAAAACCTGGGCAGAATTATTACCTCATTATGAGCGTGAATTAGTTAATTTTAAAAGAAATTTAGACTTACTAAAATCATCCAAAGATGGTAAAATAGTAACCAAAGAAGCTAAGCCATGGCAAACCGCAGAAGTAACTTTATTGAGTGAAAGCAAAGGAACTTATGCTGTAAAAAATGGAACAAAAGTTTATGGAACGCCAATTTCTGAACTAACAAAAGTAGCTCCTGAATTGCAAAACCTGAAAGGAATTACATTTGATGAAACTTCTCAAAACGAGAACGGAACACATTTGAAATTCAAAAATACCAAAGCCGTAAAATTGGTTGTAGGGTATTTTAATTCAGATCAAAAAAGATTTTTGTTTCCGCCAAGTTTAGAAACGGATGCAGCAGGAAATGCGCACGGTCAAGCCGAAGTAATTTTGGCAAGTGCTATGAATTTGAAAGAATTACCACGTGTAAATATTCATACCTACACATTTGAGCCGGGCGAAAATAAATTAGATTTAGGCAAAGGAAGAGTATTGATTTTAGGATTTATAGATGCAAATCAAACCATTACGCCACGCGATGTTGGTTATATCGATGCAGGTGAAAAAGGTGCAATAGACTGGTTGTTTTATTAATGATATTTTGGGCGTGACCACAAGGGTCGGGCTGTACGTTCCCGCTTCCCGATGAAAAATCGGGAGAGCTCCACTGCCATCCCTCACGCAAACCAAACGTCGAGTTAAAAAGTACAATCTTGTCATCCCGAGGGACGAGGGATCACACTAGGAACTCGACAAAAATTAGCAGCATTTCTAGTGTGATTTTGATCCCGAAGACTCGGGATCGAAATGACAAAAAGCCCATTAAGGGGTATTAATAGCATAACTAAAATTACCTTATATCACTTATATGGTTTAAAAAAATATGAAGAAAATAGTTTTTTTTATTTTTTGTTTTTGTTCAAGTTTTTGCCTTGTTTGGAGTCAGGGCAACAGTGGTTCAGCGAAGTTTCGTCAAGAAGTTTCGCTGAATTCATCTTGGTCAACAATTGTTTTAGATCAGCTTCCAAAACAAGAAGAAGCTTTCGTAAACGATCCAAAAATTGATGCAAAATGGCAACAAGTAAACGTACCGCACAATTGGGATCAATATTATGGTTTTAGAAGAACAAAACATGGTAATTTACACGGAACAGCGTGGTATCAAAAATCTTTAAAACTGGAGAAAGCAACCAAAGGAAAACGACTTTTTTTATATTTTGAAGGAGTAAGCTCTTACGCTACAGTTTGGGTAAACGGCAAAAAAGCCGGAGAACACAAAGGCGGAAGAACCACTTTTACAATCGATATAACCAATCTTGTGGTTTTTGACAAAGAAAATAATATTGTAGTCAAGGCAGCTCATCCATCATTCATTGCCGATTTGCCGTGGGTTTGCGGCGGTTGTTCCGGAGAATGGGGATTTTCAGAAGGTTCTCAACCAATGGGGATTTTTAGACCAGTTTCTTTAGTCATTACAAACGATGTAAGAATACAGCCTTTTGGCGTTCATATCTGGAATGATAAATCGACATCTAAACAAAAGGTGATTTTACATACCACAACAGAAATTAAAAATTACAGCAATTCAGATCGAAATTTAACGATCGAAAATGTCCTTTTTGACGCTTCAGGAAAAAAAGTTGTGACATCAAAATCAGAGCTTAAAGATAGTGCAGGCGATATAAAAGAAATAGCACAAACATTACCCGAAGTTTTAAATCCAAAATTGTGGTCGCCATCAAATCCATATTTATATAAACTGGTGACTTCGATTTATGAAAACGGAAAAATAATAGATCAGTTAACAACATCTTACGGAATTCGTTGGGTCAGTTGGCCGGTAAGCCGTGACGGAAAAGACAATAGATTTTTTATCAATGACGAACCATTATTTATCAACGGAACTTGCGAATACGAGCATTTAATAGGAAACAGTCATTCGTTTTCAGATGAAATGATTCATTCCAGAATAGAACAAATAAAAGCAGGAGGATTTAATGCTTTTAGAGAAGCACATCAACCACATAATTTAAAATATCAGGCAGCATTAGACGAAAACGGAATCTTATTTTGGAGTCAGTTTTCGGCGCATATTTGGTACGATACGCCAGAGTTCAAAGAGAATTTTAAAACCTTATTACGAGAATGGATAAAAGAACGTAGAAACAGTCCTTCGGTTGTCATGTGGGGCTTGCAAAACGAAAGCACGATTCCAAAAGAATTTGCTGAAGAATGCACAAAGATTATCCGCGAAATGGATCCAATGTCGGCTTCACAGCGCATTGTAACCACTTGTAACGGAGGAGAAGGAACAGACTGGAATGTCGTGCAAAACTGGTCAGGAACCTATGGAGGTGATCCGTTAAAATACCATCTTGAAATGTCTACGCAGTTATTAAACGGCGAATATGGCGCGTGGCGTTCGGCAGATTTACATACTGAAGGTGAGTTTGATCAAAAAGGAATTTTAAGTGAAAACAGATTCTCTCAGTTAATGGAAATCAAAGTTCGCGAAGCCGAATCGGTAAAAGATAAAATTGCAGGACAATTCAATTGGCTTTTTGCATCGCACGAAAATCCGGGACGAGTACAAAATGGTGAAGGTTTTAGAGATATCGATAAAGTTGGACCTGTAAACTACAAAGGACTTTTTACGATTTGGGGCGAACCTTTGGATGCATTTTATATGTATCGCGCCAATTATGTTTCGAACAAAACAAACCCAATGGTGTACATTGTTTCGCATACTTGGCCAAATCGTTGGGAAAGACCCGGAATAAAGAACGGAATCGATGTATACTCCAATTGCGATGAAGTAGAATTGTTTAATGATGTTAATAAAGTATCATTAGGGAGATTGAAAAATCCGGGAATAGGACAGCATTTTCAATGGAATAATGTCAATATTCAAAACAATATTTTGTACGCCGTTGGTTATGTAAAAGGGAAAGCTGTTGCCAAAGATTATATTATTTTAAGTGATTTCTACTTTCAAAAAGCACCAAATTTAAAAGCTTTGTATTCTAATCAAGCCGATATTTTAAAAGCTGATAAAGGTTATAATTATTTGTACAGAGTAAATTGTGGCGGTTCTGAATTAACAGATTCGTCTGGAAATATTTGGTCGACAGACACGCATAAAAGCGGAGTGAATACTTGGGGTTCACTTTCGTGGACAGATAACTTCGAGAAACTTCCAAACTTCTATGCGAGCCAGAGAACAACTTTTGATCCAATTGATGGCACAAAAGATGAAGCTTTATTTCAAAGTTTTAGATATGGAGCTGATAAATTAAGTTATGAATTTCCAGCGCCAAACGGAGAATATTTGGTAGAATTATATTTTACAGAACCTTGGTACGGAACCGGAGGTGGACTCGATTGCAAAAATTGGCGTTTGTTTGATGTCGCTATAAATGATAATGTAGTTCTTAAAGATTTTGATATTTGGACAGAAGTTGGACACGATAAAGCATTAAAAAAGAAGTTTATTATAAAAAGTGTAAATGGAAAAATTAAAATCTCGTTTCCAAATGTAAAAGCAAGTCAGGCAATTATTTCGGCAATTGCTATTGCAACAAAAGGCAAGAATATTAAACCAGCAAAAGAATCTTCAAAAAACATAGAAAATTATCAACAGACAACTTATGATAAAAGCCGCAATACTGTAGCTTCCTGGATGGATATTAATTCAAAACAATATTCAGATTCAGATATTGTCTTTACCGAATTGCCTTCAGAAGTTTTTGGTGCAGATTATTTGCAGTTTTCAGATCATTCTAAAATTAAAGGAACTTTTTCGGCCAAAGAAGATTCTGAATTATATCTTTTTATAGATAATAAAAATTTGAATTTAGAGAAATTTTCAGCTTATAAAAAGTTAGATGATAAAGCTAAAAACAGCAATGGTGTTGAGTTTTTAATTTTTACAAAAAAAATAAAGAAAGGCGAAAAAATCTCTTTTGATAATAGTGAAAATATATCTACAATTGCGATCATTCCAACATACGATATGGGCGAAAAAGACGATTCGAGACCTGTAGTGCTTATTGAAGCCGAAAATGCCAAAGTTACAGGAACAGGAATTGAAAAAGGAAACTTTAAAAAAGCCGATTATATTGAGTTTACAAAAAAGACAAACAATAGCATTGAATTTGAAGTAAAACCAGGCGTTGCAGGAATTTATTTAATGCGTTTTAAGTTTATGAATAAAAACGAAACACCATTAAAAGTAAAATTCAAAATGGAGGATGCATACGGAATCTTAATGCGTAATGATACTATTGAGTTTTTTCCTTCATCAGAAAAATGGAAGATTTTAAACACAACTTCTGGTGGTTATATTAATGCCGGAACGTATAAAATTACGTTAGAAGGAGAGGATTTAAAAGGATTGATGTTGGATAATTTTGAGTTTCAATAAATAGAATTAAACCATATAAGTGATATAAGTTCAATTAAGCTTGTATTAAAGGTAGATTTAATCACTTGTATCTCTTATATGATTTGAAAATTTACATACTTTAATATTAGCGTGTATAAGTTTTTTATAAAGTAAGATTTAAATTACTTATATCACTTATATGGTTTTAAAATAGTTACAATGATTACAACTAAAAACATACTACAAACAACATTGATTGCTTTAACAATATTGTTTTCAGCGACAACATTTGCACAACAAAAACAAGCCAGAATTGTTGAAGATTTTAATAAAAACTGGAACTTCAAATTAGGAGATTATCCAACGGCCATTCAATCTAATTTTGATGCAAAAGATTGGAGAACACTTCAATTACCGCATGATTGGAGTATTGAGGGTGCTTTTGACAAAGACAGTAAAACCAAGCAGGCGCAAGGATTTTTGCCAGCAGGAAAAGGCTGGTATCGCAAAGTTTTTACGGTTCCTGCAAATTGGAAAAACAAAACGGTTTCGGTTGAGTTTGATGGTGTTTTTAAAAACAGTGAAGTATTTATAAACGGAAAATCTTTAGGAATACGTCCTAATGGATATATTTCTTTTGGTTACGATTTATCGCAGTATTTGAACTTTTGTAAAGAGAATATTATTGCTGTAAAAGTCGACAATGATGCACAACCCAATTCAAGATGGTATACAGGTTCCGGGATTTATAGAAATGTACGTTTGGTTGCAAGTGAAAAATTGCATGTAGGGAAGTGGGGAACTTATGTAACAACTCCGGAAGTCTCGGAAACAAAATCTAAAATACATTTAGAAGTTACGATTGATAATGACAATGTCACTGTGAAAGAGTTTAAATTGGTGACTTCGATTGTAGATGCAAAGAATATTGAGGTCGCTAATTTTTCTTCAATAGAAAAAATAGGAGCAAAAACAACAGGAAAAAAAGTTCATGATTTGGTTTTAAACCAGCCGAAATTGTGGAGTACAGAAAGTCCGTACTTGTATAAAGTGATTACCAAAATTTACGAGAAATCTAAATTGGTAGATAATTATGAAACGCCACTTGGGTTTCGCTATTTTAATTTTGATGCTGAAAAAGGATTTTCATTAAACGGTAAACCAACTAAAATTTACGGAGTTTGTCTGCATCATGATAATGGAGCTTTGGGTGCAGTTGAAAACATTAATGCGGTTAGAAGAAAACTGAAGTTGATGAAAGAAATGGGAGCGAACGCAATCAGAATGTCTCATAATCCTCATTCTTTAGAAATGATGCAATTGTGCGACGAAATGGGATTTATTGTTCAGGACGAAGCGTTTGACGTTTGGAAGAAGAAAAAAGTAACCAATGATTACCACAAAGATTGGGATGCCTGGCACAAACAGGATTTAGAAGATTTTATTAAAAGAGATCGAAATTTCCCATCGGTAATGATGTGGAGTATTGGTAATGAAATTAGAGAGCAATTTGATTCAACAGGAATTGCGATTACAAGAGAATTGGCTAAAATTGTAAAATCATTAGATACGACACGTCCTGTAACTTCGGCTTTGACCGAAAATATAATTGAGAAGAATTTTATATATCAATCCGGTGCTTTAGATCTTTTAGGATTCAATTACAAACATGAAGATTACAAAGATTTTCCAACCCGATTTAAAGGACAAAAAATATTGGCATCTGAGAGTGTTTCGGCTTTAGAAACACGCGGACATTATGATTTTCCTGACGGAATTAAAGCTTGGCCTGTAAAACATGGTGCTCCGTTTGACGGAAATGCAGATTGGACGGTTTCGGCTTACGATCAGGTAAAATCGTATTGGGGCGCAACGCACGAGGAGAACTGGAAAACGATTAAGAAACAAGATTTCATGGCGGGAACTTTTATCTGGACGGGTTTTGATTATATTGGTGAACCTGATCCGTATCCGTTTCCTGCGAGAAGTTCTTATTTTGGAATTGTAGATTTGGCTGGACTTCCAAAAGATGTCTATTATATGTACCAAAGCGAATGGACAACAAAACCGGTTTTGCATATTTTTCCGCATTGGAACTGGAAAGTTGGTCAAGAAGTCGAGGTTTGGGCGTATTACAATAATGCAGATGAAGTCGAATTATTCTTAAACGGAAAATCTCTTGTAAAAAAATCAAAACAAAACGACGATCTTCATATTTCATGGAAAGTGAAATTTGAGCCCGGAACACTAAAAGCGATTTCTAGAAAAGACGGTAAAGTAGTTCTCGAAAAGGAAATTCATACAGCAGGCGAAGCTTCAAAAATTGATTTAAAAGCAGATAAAACTACTATCAAAAACGATACTTACGATTTGGTTTATGTAACAGTTTCTACAGTTGATAAAGACGGAAACTTATTGCCAAATGCAACCGATTTAATTAATTTTGAAGTCACTGGTGGAGGAAAATTAGTTGGTGTTGATAATGGATATCAGGCCAATTTAGATTCTTTTAAAGCCAATTCTTGTAAATTGTTTAGTGGTAAGTGTATTGCGATTATTCAGTCGAACGGGAAGAAAGAGAATATTCAGTTGAAAGCTTCGACAGGGAATGGAATTCCAGTTTCATCAATTGATATAAAGGTTAATTAAGTGTCTTATATGTCACTTCGCTGTTGTTTTTTAAAGCTTCATTATAGTGAAACATTTAAATCTTATCCTAAAAATATAAAAAAACTCCATTATTTCTAATGGAGTTTTTTTATGCGATTATAAACTTGATTTTCTGCTAAAATTAGTTCTATATTAGCAATTCTTGAAACGAAATAAAAACCTATGATATTAGCTTTTGATACTTACTATTTTGATGGAAAAGCCAAAACAGTTTGTTTGGAATTTGAAAATTGGAATGAAAGTAAAGACTTTAAAATCCATACAGAAATAATAGAAAATGTAGAAGAATATATTCCGGGTGAGTTTTACAGAAGAGAACTTCCGTGTATTTTAAGTTTATTAAATCAAATAGATTTTGCAAAAGCTGACGTTATAATTGTGGACAGTTTTGTTTATTTAGATGATGATAAAAAATATGGTTTAGGAGGTTATTTGTATGAAAAACTCAATAAACAAATTCCAATTATTGGCGTTGCAAAGACAAATTTTGCATCGATTGAAAAAGATAAAGTTGGTATAATAAGAGGTGACAGCCAGAAACCATTATTTGTTACGGCAATTGGTATTGAACTTGACGATGCCGTTGAGAAAGTAAAAAGCATGGCTGGCGAATTTAGAATTCCGACATTGCTGAAAGAATTGGATAGATTGACAAAAGATAATTTATAATGAAAACTCCATTAGCAAAAATGGAGTTTTTTTATATCCGTCATTTTGGCTAATACATCTTCCAAAACGACTACATACAACTTTATACTTCGATTGATCTTTGCATTATAATTTTAAAACAATTAAAAATGCAAAAGACAATTTTTATTACAGGCGCTTCAACAGGATTAGGAAAATCAACAGCAAAATTATTTCAAAGCAAAGGTTGGCAAGTAATTGCGACAATGCGTAATCCTGAAAAAGAAACAGAATTAAATCGATTAGAAAATGTAATTGTACTTCCGTTAGATGTTACTAATGAGGAACAAATTGTTTCTACTATAAAAAATATTACAGATAGATATTCGGTTGATGTTGTTTTAAACAATGCTGGATATGGTTTAATAGGTGCTTTAGAATCTTTGGATAATCAGCAAATTGAGCGTCAAATTGTAACGAATCTATTTGGCGTTATTAGGGTTTCGAAGGCTTTTGTAAAACATTTTCGTGAGAAAAAAAGCGGTACTTTTATCAATATTACTTCGACTTTTGGATTAATAGGATTTCCGACTTGTTCGATTTACAGTGCTACAAAATTTGCAGTTGATGGTTTTTCTGAAAGTTTGGCTTCTGAATTAACGCAGTTTGGAATTCAGGTAAAAGTTGTTGCCCCAGGTGGAATGCAAACTGATTTTGCTGTTCGATCTATGGAAGTTGGGCAACACGAAGCGTATGAAAAACTAACGCTTGAAGTAAGCAAAGGATATAGCCCAGAAAAACTGGAAAGCTATACAAAAGCCAAAGATGTTGCTCAAATTATCTACGAAGCGGCAACTGATAATAAAAATCAATTAAGATACATTGCCGGAAATGATGCAAATGCATTATATAACGAACGATTAAGTTTGGGTGCCGAAACTCAGGTGCAAAATATCAAAGCCATGTTTACTTTTTAATTTTTGAATAAGATGAAAAATCAAGCTATAGAATTGACTACCTTTAAACTGAAAGGTTTTACGACACTACAATTTATCGAAGCAAACAAAGAAATTGATGCTTTTTTAAAGTACCAAAAAGGATTTCGTTCAAGAACAATTTTCGAGTTAAAGAAAGATGTTGTTTACGATATGTTGGTTTGGGACAGCAAGGAAGAAGGTACAGAAGCGATGCATAAATTAATGACAGAACTAAGTGATTCGCCTGTACATGATATGATCGATCAAAGTACGGTGAGCTGGAATATTGCGCCAGTTGAACATTTTGTAAATTTGTAATAATTCTGAATTTGAAGTCGCAGCTTAATCCATGAAAATGAAAAATCAACCCAAAATATTTAATTCTATTTCAGAATTACATAAAGCAATGGCGCAACCCATACCAATGCATCCGCTAATTAGCATTCTGAATTATGGAGAATCAATTTTTGACCCCAAAGATTTTGAAAACGGAATTGTTTTAGATTTCTATAAAATATCTTTTAAAACAAACTTTGCTGGAAAACTTCGTTACGGACATGGTTTTTATGATTTTGAAGAAGGAGGAATGTCGTTTGTATCTCCGGGGCAAATTTTAAAAATGAAGGAAGAGGAAGCTGATTACAGTGGAATGTCATTAAATGTCCATCCTGATTTTATTCGAACATATTCTTTAAATGAGAATATTAAAAAATATGGGTTTTTCTCCTATTCGGCTGCTGAAGCTTTGTATTTATCTGAAAAAGAAAAGGAAACTATTTTGGGCGTTTTCAAAAATATCCAGAATGAACTCGACGAACGAATCGATCATTTTAGTCAGGATGTTATTATGTCGCAAATAGAACTTTTACTGAATTACAGCAATCGTTTTTACAACCGCCAGTTTATAACACGAAAAGCAATTAATAACGATGTGTTATCTAAACTCGAAAATTTATTGGAGGATTATTTTAATACTGAAAAAACATTAGAAAATGGTGTGCCAACGGTACAATTTATTGCAGATGAAATGCAATTGTCATCGCGATATTTGAGTGATTTATTGCGAAGTATTTCAGGACAAAACACACAGCAGTTTATTCATGACAAATTAATAGAAAAGGCTAAAGAATATATTACTAAAGGAACTTTTTCATTTTCAGAAATTGCTTATAAATTAGGTTTTGAGCATCCGCAATCTTTCAATAAACTCTTCAAAAAGAAGACAAATATTAGTCCGAGTGCCTTTAAAGAATTATTTAATAAAAACTAAATTATGGGATCATTAGATTTTAAACAATTAAAACAGCGTTCTACAGAAATAAGAGTACGTTATCATGAATTAGAATTAACGCACCACGGCAGCGAGTGGACTATTGAAGAGGATGCATTGGCTTTTTTGACAGATGCCGGTTTGGTAGGTCGCCACGTAATGTCGCAACAAGGTAGATGGCCAAAAGCAAATACAGAAGAAGAACTGAAACATAAAATAGGAGAATCGATTTGGTGGCTTACAGTTTTGGCTGAAAGAATGAATATTAATATAGAAACAGCTACTGAAGAATTTTTAACCTATACTGAAAATTTACTGTAGAATAATAGTATTGATTTTGAGACTAATATTTTATTTTTTTAGAGAACAAGTAGTTTGCAAACTTTTAGATGGTTTGTGTTTTATGTTTAACTTATCCAAGTTTGTCTTTTTTTAATAATTTTCCATTTGCCGTTAATCTTTTCCATAAATATAGCCTGTCCACTTCCACCAAGACCAGCGTAGAAAAAATCTAGTTGTACATATGCTTTTTGTCTGTCGAGGGAAAAAACAGGAATGGTCATTTCGTAAAACCGAAACATTTCAGCATTTTTTCGTTTTATTAATGCTTTTTCTACTGTTGTTGTATTTAGTTTATTTAGTAGATTTAGTTCAATTTTTAATTTTTGAGGATTTGAATTTTGTTTCAAGAGATATAAAGAATCATTAACGGAAAAAAAAACTTCTTCCTTTGGGTGATTATACAATAAATCTGAAATATAAATTTCTCTATCTAGAAGAGGAGGTATATATCCTTCCTTTGTTTTTTGCGGAATAGATATTTTTAGTTTTCGAAGTTCACTGCAAAACATAATAGAATCTTCGCTTTTCGAAAAAACATCTAAACTATCCTGAATTATAATAGCTTCTACAATTTTATTAATATCTTTAATTTGCTCAGCAGCGACGCTGGTTTTGTCTTTTTTGTTTTGACAATTGCAGAATGTAAAAATGATAATTGTATAGAGAATTATTCTTTTCATTTAAGGTTTAATGTCTTGGTTGAGTTTAATCTATTTTGATAGCTTAAAGTAAATGTAGAGAATTAATTTTTGTTGTTTAATAAAAAAAAACATTCCGCTTCAAAACTGAAACGGAATGTCTAATTAAAAAAAAAATCCAAGTAATAACAATTATTATAAATGCCATTGCTGACAATGTTATTTTTTAGAATACACCAATGTAATGGTTTCCAGGTTTGTTTACCAGTTTAGCACCTTTAGTAACTGCTCCTGTTGGAATGTCAATAACATAAATGTTTCCATCTTTTCCAACTGGTGTAACGGCGATGTATAAATCATTTCCATCAACTACAAAACCTTGATATTGACCAAAATCAATAGCTGAATCATAAGCAATACCTTCTACTTTTGTAACTGTTTTTGCATTTAAGTCAATTCTAGCCACAAAACCTTGTTCTCCTGTTGCTGTTGCAGTATAAAGTGCATAAGCAATTCCGTTTCCAGCATATCTCCAAGCATTAATATAAGATCCTTTTACGCCCAAAGCTGTATCAAAACTAAGAACAAAAGAGTTGTCGTATTGGTTGTTTTGGTTGATTTTTAAGATGTAAGAACCATTTTTTGTATCTCTTTGAGTGGCTTGGTAAATGTTTCCATCAGTCCCTACGAAGCTATTAAAACTACGGAAACCACTTGTATCTCCAAAAGCTACTGTAGAGGTAATAATTTGTGGATTCTCTAATGACGGATAATCAACTACTACAGATTTAGAACCTAAACGATCGAATGTAGTTTCAAGTGCTCCAGTTGCCGGATTTGTTTTACGCATCCAAGTACCAATAATCAATTTATTTCCTGCTTTGTTTAAAGTAGGTGCATCTAAACGAAATAAGTGATGTCCTTGTGCTTCTTCCTGAGCTGTTAACGGAAGTTCGTATTGTTTAAATCCTGCGATTAAAATGTTTTTAAGGTCTAATGAAAGAACTGTTGCGCTTCCTCTTGTGTATTTATATGTTTTATCTGCATTGGTAACAACCACAGGAGCAGTGATGTTTACAGCTACACCAGTTTTATCTCCGTCAAAAAGTTTTGCCCATCTTGGAGATGTTCCTGCATATTGCGAAATATTTACGGTTGTACCTGATTGAGTAAAACTCTTAGCTCCATTAACTTTATAAGTCATGAATTCTCCTCCGTTACTACCTGTATAAGTAATATTAAAAAGAGTACTTCCGTCTACAGATGATTGCAAACGAGCAGTTCTGTTAGATTGAACCGGCATTCCGCTTTCGTAAACATTAATAGAAAAGTTTGGATCTTTTGCGTTTTTCTTCGTAACAGCATACACCATAGTCCCGCCGTTTCCGTCACCTGGTGCGTCTTGCATTAATGCTCCCGAAACCGTAATCCAACGATCTGATGTTTCTGGATTTACAGGATCTGTACCTTTTTCGTCATTACTGCTACAAGCTGTAGTTAATGCCAATGTGCCTAAAACTAAACTACATGCAAGTAGTTTAAAAGTACTTTTTCTCATATTCATTGTTTTAAAAAAATTAGATATTATAAATTATTTATGGTATAATTCAACTTTACATAAAAGGCACGTCCTGGTTTTTGAACGGCGTAATTGTCATAAATTTGTTTGTCCAGTATGTTTTTAGCATCAAAACTGACTACAAATTGTTTGTTTGGAAATGCATAACTTAAACCTAAATCCTGTACAAATTGTGCAGGAGTTCTGTAACTCTCCAGCTCAAGCCATAGTGTATAAAACGGATCTACATAACCACAGTTGTAGTATACATTCATTTGAGAATTTTCTTGTATCAGATTCTTAAAGTTGTATTGTGCATTTGCATTTATAGTAAAATAAGGCTCGTTTGGTATTTGTTTGTTGTAATTCTCTAGTTGACCACCGTTGTTATCGTAACGCATTTTGAACAACGAATTGAACTTAGACATATTAAACGACACAAATAATTTGTCTTTATAAACATAATCTACCGAAGCTTCAAAGCCTATAGATTGCGCTTTTCCTAAATTCTCAAAAGGCAATGTTTGTATTGCATCATTTAAACGAGAACTTGTAGTTCGAACAATTTTGTCTTTTGTATCTCTTAAGAAACCAGAAGGAGCAAAGGATATTTTATGTTCGTTGATCATATAAGGACCAAATCGTAAACCAACATTCAGGTTATTACTAATTTCTGGTTTTATATTAGGATTGGCAATTATGTTTTCTCCCGGGCTACCAAAAACTTCATTTTCAGAAGGCATTCTTACTGCTTTTTCTGCCGATGTCAATAACATTATTTTGGGTTGAACCGCATAAGAAACAGCCATTCCATAACCAAAAGTTGAAGTTGTATTAGAAAAAACAGTTTCAGTAACTTTGCTCTGTCCATTTTCAGTTACAATAGCAGGGTCTCTTTTTTCAATCTTTTGTTCGTAGAATTTTCCAAAAACACTAGTTCTAAGGCGAGAGTCAAACGCTTGTAATTCATAGGCTAATGATGAAACTATTTTTTGCAGATCTCGCGTTTCCTGAAACGTTCTTTCCAATTCAGATTTTAATTCATCATAATCCTCTCGGTCTACCGTGTTGAACATGGTACTGAATATAATTTTATTATTGCGATCAAGATTATAATTAAATCCACCTCTAACACTTAATATATTTCTTTGAATGTGGTTGATCGTTGGTGCGCCTTGCTGAGCTCCAAGTGGAGACAAAATTGGTCCGCCATAAAGCCCAATAGCTTTTTCTCCGTTCCAGTTATAATTCCATTTTACAGTATCATTTACAACTTGTTCTCTTTGGCTGTAAGCACCAGTTAAGTTGAAATCAAGGCCTTTTACCAGAAAATTTTTCTTATTATAATTTAAAGTCAACACGTTTGCTTCAGATTCTGTAAAACGACCTTTGTAAGGTTTAGTCATAAATTGACCGTGTTGTATTTGGTTGTAATCCTGCGATCCGTTGTAGCCAATTAAAAAAGTATCTGCCCATTTTACATCTGTAAAACCTGCTTCAATTCTTGCTCCGTAAGATCTGTAAGCATCGTTAAATCTTTTGGCTCTTACATATTCATAGCGTCCGTTAGGCAGAATATTGTACACAAATTTTCCCCAAACTTCGTAGTCATTATCAGAGTAATTGTAAAAACCGGATCCTTTTACAGTAAAACCAGATTCACCTCTATAAGTTGCGCTTAAATTAGATTGAAAAGTATTAAACGAACCGTACGATGCCGATGCGTTTAGCATGTTTTTAGCTCCTTTTTTTAATATGACATTAATTGCCCCACCCAAAGCATCATCGGCCAAATGCGCAGGAATAACCCCTTTATACACTTCGATGCGCTCGATTAAAGCCGGTGGAATACTATTTAAATTAAAAGAAGAACCGTAAGTAGAAATTGGAATTCCGTCAATAAAAATTCTAACAGAGTTACCCGACATTCCGTTTAAATTATAATCGACACTAGAACCTAAACCTCCGTTTTGACGAATTCTAACTCCAACAGAGCGATCCAGTAAATCATTGGTTTGTAAATTTCGTTTTGCCGCTTCTTGAGTTTCAATAACATTTACTGCAAAACCTTTATTGATAATCTCCTTTTTTACAGATGTCTTCTGTATCACTACTTCTTTTAAAGCTTTAGGTGAATTTTTCTCAATTATTACATTTATTTGTTGAGATGAACTATTAAGAAGTACATTTACCGTTTTGGTTTTGGCTTCTATGGAAGAAATTTCCAGAACGTAATTTCCGTATACTAATCCTTTGATTTCAAACTGACCGTCGTTGTCTACAATTACAAAATTTTGAGTTCCTGAAATCAAAACTGATGCTCCAAAAGCCGACTCGGCATTTTCGAAAGTTACTTTTCCAGTAATGTTTCCATTTTGAGACCAACCTTGAGAAAAAACGAACAAGAACACAAATAATAAAAACCTCATAACAACTTTACTTATCAATAGAATTGCAAACTTATAGCATTGTTTATATTTAATCTAAATAAAGAGATTAGAAGATCATTAGAATTACATTAGAAATTCTAATGTTGAATTTTATAGCTTTTATGGGGAATATTTTAGTAATTTTGAATTAAATTATTTGCCTTTTCAAGTGTTTGTATTGTAGTGTAATATGTTGTTTTTATTAATCAGATACATTCAGTAGCTTAATGAAAGAGTGTTTTTTATGCAGATGAAGTTTTAGCTTTAAGAACACAATTTAAAATTGTCTAAGATTACTTTTTTATAGACCAAAATTCAATTTCGCTCGATTATGCTTTCACCCAAAATACTCCATAACGAATTTGATCCTCCCGAAGAATTACAAGATGTAATAAAGTGCTTTTGGCACGAGAAAAGAAATCCCGAAACTGAGCAGTTGAATTTGGAGGTTTTGCCTGATAGTTATGCCGAAATTATTTTTTATTTTGGAAGTGAATTGAGTATCTCTTACAATGGAACTATTCAGATTTTGTCGTCGCCATTTATTATGGGATTGCTTAATCAGCCATTTGTTATAAAGGCAGATAAAGGTTTAGAAATTATTGGTATCAGATGTTTTCCCTGGGCGGTATTTGATCTGCTTGGATTGCCATCAGGAAAAGCAGGATTACAAATATTTGATCATCCAATAGGGAAACTTCAAATTGTATTAAATGAATTGATTGAAGCCAATAAAATTGATGAAGCGATTAATCTTGTAAAAGAGTGTTTTTTGAACCTTAAATCTCAAATTTCGAGCGATAGTATTCTATATAAAGCCGGACTTGCCATGCGAGAGTCTGGCGGAACATTACCAGTAAGTCAGGTAGCAAATGCTGCGCACGCAACGATTCGTACGCTAGAACGCAATTTTAAACAATCGTCTGGTTATACCGTAAAAGATGTTTCGGGTTTAATGCGTTTTGAGCAAGTACGAAATCAATTGTTACTGAATCCTGATTTGAATATATCAGCTTTGGCTCATGAATTGGGTTATACAGATCAATCTCATTTAAGCAGAGAATTTAAACGTTACAGTGGCACAACGCCCGCGGCATTTGCAAGAAAGACAAAAAAAGGAATTCTAAACATTGATTTTGTCGCATTTGTACAATCCTAAACAAATAGCATTATGGAATTTTGTACTTCAAATTAATCGTATAAAATAATGTTATTACACAATAAAAAAATTGCCATTATTGGTGCAGGTCCAGTTGGTCTTACAATGGCAAGATTACTACAACAAAACGGAATCGAGGTAACGGTTTACGAAAGAGACAAGAATGCTCAAACAAGAATTTCCGGAGGAACGCTCGATTTACATAAAGGTTCTGGACAAGAAGCTATGAAAAAGGCTGGACTGCTGGAAGATTATTATGAAATGGCGACGCCTATGGGAAGAACTGTGGCTAACGATCAGGGAGAAATTTTGTTTTCTAAAAAAACTACGATCGAAAGTCAATATGATAATCCTGAAATTAACAGAAACGATTTACGACAATTATTACTTAAAAGCCTCCAAAAAGATACGGTTGTTTGGGACAGAAAATTTAAAGATCTTAGAGAAGACAACGGAAAGTGGATTTTGCAATTTGATAATGAATTTACAGCAATTGCAGATTTCGTTATTGTAGCCAATGGGGGAATGTCTAAGGCTAGAAAATATGTTACGGATGCTGAGATTGAATATACCGGAACGCTTATTCTGCAAGGTGATGTGATTCAACCAGAAACTGCATGTCAGGATTTCTACCAATTGTGTAATCATAAAATCTTGATGGTAGCAAAAGATGGTAATTTACTTGTTGCAAACCCAAAGAACGGAAGTGTTTTGAGTTACAGTGTTATTTTAAAAAATCAGGAAGCAGTGGGATTAGATTTTGGAAATACAGAAAACATTAAATCATTTTTATTGACTAGATTTTCAGATTGGAGTGAATCTTATAAGGATTTATTTCGTTCGACAGCATCATTTGTGGCATGGAAAACCAGAAAAATAACACTAGATACATCTTGGAAAACCTATAGACCATTGCCTATAACACTTATTGGAGATGCTGCGCACATTATGCCGCCTTTTGCAGGACAAGGTGTAAATACAGGATTATTGGATGCTTTGATTTTGTCTGAAAATCTTACGAATGATAAGTTCAGAACCATCGAAGAAGCGATCAAAGACTATGAAGAAAGAATGTTTGTGTATGCAAAAGAGGCTCAACTTGAAACATCTCTGAATGAAGAAAAAATGCTTAATCCTGATTTTTCATTCGAAAAATTGTATCAATAAAAGGATTAAAGTTTAGCTTTGAATTTCTTGATTTTAAAGTTTTTTGACTTCACCAATTTTCCGTTATCGGTAATCATTACACAACTGTATTCGGGATATTTTTTAAGTAAAAGCAAACCTTGTTTTTGTCCTAAAACCATGAGCGAAGTACTTAAGCCATTTGCAGTTTCGGCATTTGGACCAAAAACAGATACGCTGCATAAACCTGTTACAGGGTAACCTGTTGCAGGATTAATAATGTGCGAATATCGTTTTCCGTTAAAAACAACAAACTTTTCGTAACTTCCAGATGTTGTTACGGCTCCATTGTTTAAAGGAACTACAGCAAACAAATCATCAGGATGAAAAGGATTTGTCATTCCAATATTCCAATCTTTACCGTTAGGTTGTTTTCCCCAAGCCGTCATATCTCCGGATCCGTTTACGATTCCAGCTTTAATGCCTTTTGCCAGCATCATATTTCGACATTTATCTGTTGCATATCCTTCACCCAAAGCACCAAATCCAATTTTCATTCCTTTTAATTTTAGGAAGATAGTAGATTGCACAGAATCTAAAATGATATTTTTGTAGCCTACTTTTTCGACAGATTTTTTTATGGCTTCCGCCGAAGGCATTTCGGTCATCGAACCATCAAATTTCCAAATTCTGTCCATTGCTGCAAAGCTTACGTCAAAACTACCTTTTGTAACTTCCGAAAATTGTATTGCTCTTTGTGCTAATTCAAAAACTTCACGATCCACTTTTACAGGTTTAATTCCTGCATTCTGATTGACTTCAGAAACTTGAGAAGTCGATTTCCAATCGGAAATTAGATTTTCAATTCGCGTGATTTCGGCAATTACCTCATCGATATTTTGTTCTGCCGAAAGTGAATCTTTTGCAACGATGGTAATGTCAAAACGTCCTCCCATAAGCAAAGTCGTTCTTTTTCGTAAAACTTGTGCGTTGCTTGATAAGCTGCACATTATTACAAAAAAGAATATGAGTTTAAAGGTTGATTTTTGAATTGACATATTTTTTTAACTTTTTTGGTATCGTTTTTTCTCTCGCAGATTATGCAGATTCTTATTCCAATCTAAAATTAGTAACAATCTGTCAACAACTGACCGTTATTTTTATACTCTAAAATGTTTTTGGTTTTGTTTTCTAAACATAAATGATCAAGAATTGACTCAACATCTTTTTGCATTGCCAATGATCCGCAAATCATGATTACGCCACCTTGTTTCAATAAATCGATAAAAAATGCGGCATCACGTTTAATCAAATCCATTACATAAAAATGTTCTGCTTGTCGTGATAAAGCCAAATGAAAACTTTGAAGTTTTTGCTTCTCCATCATTTCTGATGTAAACTCTTTATAACCTAGAACAGTTTCCGTTTCCATTCTAAATCCAGCATACAAATGAGTTTCTGTTTTAGTTTTATTTTGCTCAATCATTCCAAGAAAAGGAGCAATACCTGTTCCGTTTGAAATTAACGCAACTTTTGATGCTTTTTTAGGAAAATGAAATGCTTTATTATTGATGATTCTTGCTTTAATAACATTTCCGGGAATCAGATTGTTTAAAAACTCAGATCCTATACCATGCGGATGTAATTTTACAACCAATTGTATATTTCCGGAATGATTTCCAATAGAGTAGAGGCGTTCTCTGGTGTCGTTTGCCGGATAAATGGCAAGTAAATCTCCCGAATTGAATTTTGCTCTCATGTTAGCTCTTAGCGTCACAATAAAAGTTTGTTCCGTTTCAGAAATTAGTGTTTTATTCAAGACCATTAATTTTTGTAAACCTTTTGGAACGTGGTTATACAATGATGGAGTTGTAGATAATGGAATTCCGGTTTTGGCACTCCATAATTTTATCCAATTTACAAATTCCTCAGCCGATTTATCGTTTACAGTTTGTACGTCTAAGAAACGTTCTGTCCAATTTTGATTGTCTAATGCTGTATCAATTTGGTATGCAAAACCACAAAAATCAGGATAAGCTTTTGAACCAAAACCAACTACAGAATAATTAATTTTTTGTTGTTGACCATCAGGTTTTAAAAGCGAAATAAATTTATTTCCGTTAGACGGCGCATCTCCTAATCCATGAGTAGATGAGAAAACAATAATATGTTTTGCCTTTGGAAAAGCGGTAAAACGGTTCAATTCGCAAACAAAAGCTTTTTGTCCGTTGGCAATTAATTGCTTCAAAATTGCATTGGCAAATCGAAGCGAACTTCCGTTCTCTGAGCCTACAAGCAAAATAAATTCGCTTTCATGGGCTTTGAATTTGTTTTTAATACGGCTTGCTCTTCTTTTTAAAGTAATTGCAAAACCAGAATAGATAAAAAAGAGAATATTAATACTTGCAATTGCCAGAATAAAAGCCCAAATACCATTTGCTCTTCCGGTATGAAGATCAAGACTTAAATCTGATAATTGAGCGGTCATTGCAGTACGTTTTTCAGTCACAATTGCTCCTGTAACCTGATTAACCTCGATTTCTTTATCTTTTAATTGAATGATGTAGTATTCTTCGGGATCATCTGTAAAAGGAAATTCTATTTTTTTTACATCGGCCAAAAGAGTAGTGGCAAAGATTGAAGTTGTTTTTCCTTTTGGGGCTTCTACAGTTTCAGTTTTTTCCTCTTTCTCTTTTTCTTTACCCATGAAAAAGTTGAATCTCTCCAATGATAAATAAGTACCGGAAAGCGCGATAATCAAAATAGGAACAAGAGCCAGTCTTCCTAAAACTACGTGATAATATTGTGCAAAATACTCTTTGATTACTTTAGAGAAAAAATTGCGAATACCTCTTTGTCGGTTCAAAACCAAAGCAAAGCCAGAAATAGCAATTAATAGTAATAAAAAGGAAATAACGCCAACCACAAAACGGCCAGTTTCATGTAGAAATAATGAACGATGTAAACCGGTTACCCATTGAATAAATTCGCTTTTTTTAATGGGTGTACCCAGTTTTTTTCCGGTTTTTGGATCAATGTAAGAATTGATGTCATTTCCGTCGTCATCGATTGCTTGTAAGGTTACAAACTTATTATTATCGACACTTAATTCAGTAATTTCAGGATAGTTTTTCTTGAGTACCGTTAAGGTTTCACCCAAATTTATTTTGTCGAAATTTTCTACTCGGTACGGAAGTGTTTTTTCTTGCATGGCATCAACTGCCAGAATAACTCCGGTTATTGATGCTAATATTAAAAATAAAGAAGAGAACAAAGCCAGAGCCAAGTGTGTGTAACGCCAAAAAGAAAGAGTCATTGAGTGTAATCTATTGAAATGTAATTGCGATGTTTTTGTCACAGATTAAAAAGATTATTTTGGAGTGCAAAAAATCAGCATAAATCTTTTTAATCTGTGGCAACTTTGTCAAAGTTTGGTAAGAATGATAAAGTATTAAATTTTACTTAAGCGTACGTATCTAATATAACCTTTACCTTCTGTTTTGTCTGCTAATCCTTCTGTTGTTAAAGGAATTTCAAGATCGCTAACATAGTATTTTTGATCTTCTACAGCCGATTCAAATCTTAATTTGTATCCTTTATTGATTTTAGAATCGTCAATTTCGATTGTAGTAATGCTACGATCTCCACCAGTTACTGATGCACCCGTTTTTGCGCTGATATCTGCTGGTTTTGACGTTTGAAATTTATTCCATTCTTTCAATGATTTGTACCATTTTTTGTCGTCGCCCATTACATAAAGTGTTTTTTCGTAATCTCCTTTTGGATTAATTAACGAAACAACGATATAAGCACCTTCTCCCATGTAATTAGACATTTGAAGCATACATTTGTATTTGCTTTGCGCTGAAGATTGAAGTGAGATTAGACAGATTAATGCGCCTGTAAGGGCTATTTTAAATATTGATTTCATATAGAGAATTAATTGTTTTTTGGTGAAATGTTGGATTGCCAAAGACTATTTCTAATCCTTGGCAATTTCTAATTATTATTTTAAAAAATCAACAGAGATGTTGTTTTTAGTTAATGACTCATTTTCTTTTGCCAAAGCATAAGCACTTTCGTCAAATTCAGTATTAATGTCTTTTTTGGCACCAATAGAAATAAGGTATTTCAAAATTGCATCATCTTTTGCGATCATTGCAGCTTTGTGTAAAGCCGTTAAACCATCTTTGTTTTTAGCATTAACATCGATATTTAAACTTGCTAATTTTTTCAATAATGTTAAGTCATTTTTAGCAATAGCAAAGTGGTATAAAGTACTTCCGTCTTTTTGAGCCGCAGCAAGATTTAAGCCTTTTTCCTGAAGTAATTTTACTTTAGCCTCAAAAGGATCTTTTGCAGCATTATCTCCACGACCCGCCGGGCGGTAAGATTGTACTAAGTAAACGCCTAAATTATTTCCGTCTTTGTCTTTTACATTTACATCTGCACCTTTACTTAAAAGAGTTGAAACTGCTTCTGGAGTTCCTGATCTTACTGCCATTGTCAATGCCGATTCTCCTTTAAGGTTTTGTAAATTGATGTTTTTTGCTACTGAAAGTAATTTTTCCAGTGAACCATTTTCTCTCGCTCCGGCAGCAATCATAAACGGCGTATTTCCGTCATTGTTCACTTTATTTGCATCAACACCTTTAGCAAGGAAATAAGTGATTATTTCATTTTGGTTGGGTTTATTTGCTAAAATATGAAGAACATTATCGCCAGATTTACTTGTAGCTGTAGGTTTTAATTTTACATCTTCAACCAAATATTTGTATGTTTCAAGCGTATTTGTTTCTCTACGTGAACCTTGAGCAGCGATAAGAAGTGCGTTATCTGTAGCTTTTACTTTTCGGTCTAATAACTTTTTTAAAAGTGTGGTGTTTCCAGTTCTTGCAGCATAATCAAAAGCAGTACTTCCGTTAGCATCAACATCTTTAAGAGATAATCCTTTAGTTATGAAATAATCAGTAAGCGTAAGATCTTTATCAGATGCGATTGCCATTAACAATAAGTTAGCGCCATCAGCGTATTTTTTCTTAGGATCTATACCTGCTTTAAAAAAAGCATCATAAAGAGCTGTATTAGTTTGTCCGCTAGAAGCAGCAAAAGCAAGTGGAGTAGTTCCATGACTGTCTTCAAGATTAATATCTGAACCTTTAGAAATTAAATATTGAATCAATTCTGTATTTCCTCTATAAGCAGCCCAGTGCAAATAAATACGATTATCGTGAGTAGATTTATTAACTGAATTTCCTGGTTGGTCTAACAAGAATTTGATACTTGCTAAAGGAGCATCATTATTAATAGCAATAACAGTTGGGTCAAAAGCGCTTGCATTGGCTTGAGCCGGATTATTTCCTTTTTCAATTTCTGCTTTAATTGCATTAACGTCTGGTGCCGATTTCCAAAAAGATTGTTCTAGTAAGATGTTTTTTTGCTGAGCACTAACAAACAAAGAAGCGACTAATGCTAAAGAGATAAAAAAATTCTTTTTCATATTTAGGTATTTATTGTTTTTGAGAGTTTATTGTGGTTATTTAATGTAATAGATTTAAACTAATATAGAATTCTATTTAGAATAAATAAAAATAACGCAAATGTAAAAATTAATATTAGTAAATCAAGTTTATTTGGTCAAGAAAACGCCAATTCTAACGTAATTTTAATGTTGAAGTAAAAATTACACTTATACTTTAGTATAAAAGCTTTTATAGAGATAATATTGATTATAGATGCAAAAAAGCCTGATGCGAAAAATAATCTTTCGTATCAGGCTTTATATCAAAAGCTAGTATAGTATTGATTTAACTTTTTTGAGTCTTTTTTCTTCCTTCAATATTAGGTAGAAAACCAGTTAAAACTCCAATTAAAGGTAAGAAAGAACAAATTTTAAAAAC
>Ga0302173_10000218_pt1 | contig 30646 bp, 23 predicted proteins | sample I_Fen_N3_1_FD_198785 | JGI IMG/M metagenome (GOLD analysis project Ga0302173, IMG submission 198785) | Peat permafrost microbial communities from Stordalen Mire near Abisko, Sweden - I_Fen_N3_1 | ecosystem: Environmental > Terrestrial > Soil > Wetlands > Permafrost | place: Sweden: Abisko... | reverse complement strand
TAGCATGGATGAAATACGAACCATTCTTAGGAGAGAGAAACCAGATAAGAAGCAGATGGCACTTTTACAATTAATAGGATTATGCGAAGAATGCAAGAAGAAATATGGAATACAGGCAGAAGTAAGGTTTGAAGGAGAAAATAAAGGGATTCCAGAGAAAATGTGGGAAGTAATCCTTGATAATACGTTTGAGGCAGTTACAAATGCATTAAAATATTCCGAGTGTAGCAGTATTTTAATCCAAATTACAATTTTACATAAAGTAATTCGATGCAGCATTAAGGATAATGGAATTGGCTGTAATTTGATTAAAGAAGGAATGGGCATTCAAGGAATGAAAGATCGTGCACGAAAAATAAACGGATTTATTGATGTGAATGGTGAAGATGGATTCTGCATTAATATGATACTTCCGATTCAAGAATGAGGAACATTATGAAAGATCTATGATCTTTCATACACAAGATTTGTGCCTGTGGCACAAACTTGGGATGTGTCTTGCTAAAACAAGACACAAAAATGAGGAGTCTTTTAAATGGATAAAATAAAAGTAATTATTGCAGATGATAGTGATTTTGTAAGAGATGGTATGCGCATTATATTAAGTGTAGATGAAGAATTTGAAGTTTTAGGTTGTGCAAAAAATGGAAAAGAAGCATTGGAATTATGTATGAAAGAAAAGGCTGACGTCATTTTAATGGATATACAAATGCCAGTGATGGATGGAATAGAAGCTACAAAGGAAATTGTAAAAAGAGGCTTGGGAAAAGTGCTAATCTTAACAACATTTGATGCAGATGAACTTGTGGACAAAGCATTAAAAAACGGTGCAGGTGGATATTTGATTAAGAATCATACTCCTGAGCATTTAAAACAGATGATTAAAGCCGTATATCATGGAGGTAATATTTTAGATGATCAAGTTTTTTCAAAATTCACTGACATGGGAGTAAAAGCTAGTACCAACTTTGATTCCAGTCTTTTTACTTCAAGAGAACTCGATATTATTGAAGCAATTGCAGAAGGCCTCGCAAACAAAGAGATAGCAGAGAAATTATTTATTAGTGAAGGTACAGTGAAAAACCACATTAGCACCATTTTAGAAAAAGGAAATCTAGCGCACAGGACGCAAGTAGCAGTATATTATTTGACGGGGAAGAAGTAGTAGAAATTATTGTGATACGGACTTTCCCATGATAATTACGGACAAATAGGGGTTACGTTGTAATTAAGAAAATAAAGGACTATACTTTTATGTAATTATAAGAAAATGAAACCTATTATTTTTATAACGGTGAAAGAAGGAATGGTTAAATTGAACAGTGATGATACTGCTTTAAAAGAGTTGAAAAATATTTATAGACTTACAGTCGATCAAGTTTTCGAGGTGCTAGTGACATCGCCACAAGGACTAACACAAGTACAAGCCGAAGAAAAACAAAAAGAACAAGGAAAGAATGTAATAGATGAGAAGAAGAAAGAATCTTCTATAATTGTTTTACTTAGTAATTTCACACATTTAATGGCTATTTTATTATGGGGAGCAGGTGCTATTGCAATTGCCGCAGGAATGCCACAATTAGGTATTGCGGTGTGGTTGGTAAATGTTATAAATGGACTGTTTAGCTTCTGGCAGGAACATCGTGCTGGAAAGGCTACAGATGCATTAAGAAATATGTTACCGTCCTATTCTCGTGTGATTCGTAATGGTGAAGAACGAAAAATCCTATCAGAGGATTTGGTGATTGGTGATATCATGTTATTAGAAGAGGGAGATAAGATCTCGGCAGATGCTCGTTTGATTGAATGCAGTGATTTACAAGTTGATCAATCAACACTCACTGGTGAATCGAATCCCGTACGTAAGACAAAAGATGCTGTTTTAAAAGATGATCTGACTAGAGCAGAAACGCCTAATTTGATTTTCGCAGGTACAAGTATCTCCGAAGGTAATGGCAAAGCAGTTGTTATGGAAATTGGTATGAAAACAGAATTTGGTAAAATTGCAAATCTTACACAAAACATGAAAACAGATGATAGTCCCTTACAAAAAGAATTGGACCATTTGACAAAACAGATTTCAATGATTGCAATTGCTTTTGGCGTCTTCTTTTTTGTGGCAGCTGTATTTCTAGTGAAGGAACCAATTGCTTCTTCATTTATTTTTGCATTAGGTATGATTGTAGCTTTTATTCCGGAAGGTTTGCTTCCAACAGTTACATTGTCACTTGCTATGGCAGTCCAGAGAATGTCTAAGCGAAATGCATTGGTGAAGAAACTTTCATCTGTTGAAACATTAGGTAGTACTACTGTTATATGTACCGATAAAACGGGTACATTAACGCAGAATGAGATGACAGTTAGTTATTTGTGGTTAAAAGGAAAAGAATTTAATGTTACAGGTGTTGGATATAGTTCAGAAGGAAATATATTAGAAGGCAGTAAAAAGGTTACTGCAAATGATGATGAAGACTTGAAACTTTTATTAATAGAAGCAGCACTGTGTAGCAATGCGCGCTTAATCCCACCAAATGAAGAATCAATGCGTTATACAGTACTCGGAGATCCGACTGAAGCATGTTTAGGTGTTGCGGCTGAAAAAGCAGGAATTGATGTAAAACGGCAAATAGAATTAACTCCTCGTCTAAGAGAATTACCATTTGAATCTCGTCGTAAAAGAATGACTACGATTCATCAATTGGAAAATCCTATTGATGGTACTAAAAATATAGCCTATGTAAAAGGTGCACCAAAAGAAGTAATGAAGTTGTGTGAAACAATACGTATCAATAGTAAAGTTGAACCAATGACTGAAAATATGCGTAAAGAAATCATGGATGCAAATGATAACTATGCTCGTAAGGGTTTGCGTGTTTTAGCGGTTGCATACCGTTTGTTACATAACGAAGATAATATTCCAGTAGCGATGAGTGATTATACACCAGAGATCATTGAACAAGAATTGGTTTTTGTTGGATTAGTTGTTATGGCTGATCCACCACGTCCAGAAGTAGCAGATGCGGTTGCTGAATGCCATCGCGCTGGAATTCGTGTGGTTATGATAACTGGAGATTATGGCTTAACAGCAGAAAGTATTGCAAAACGTATCGGTATTGTAACCGGTCCTAATCCAAGAGTCCTATCAGGTTTGGAATTAGAAGAACTTTCAGATGAAAAATTAAAAGAGTATTTAAAAGATGAAATCATTTTTGCACGTGTAGCACCAGAGCAAAAGCTACGAGTTGTATCCAATTTGCAGGAAATGGGCGAAATTGTTGCTGTAACAGGTGATGGTGTAAATGATTCACCTGCCCTTAAGAAAGCAAATATCGGAATTGCTATGGGAATTGCTGGTACAGATGTTGCAAAAGAAGCAGCAGATATGATATTAACAGATGATAATTTTGCATCTATTGTACATGCGATTGAAGAAGGACGTGCAGTTTATAGCAATATTCGTAAATTTTTGCTTTATATTTTAAATTCAAATGTGCCTGAGGCTATTCCATCGGCGTTATTCCTTTTTTCAAGAGGAGCAATACCTTTGCCATTAACAGTAATGCAAATTCTTACAATTGATTTGGGTACAGACATGATGCCGGCTTTAGGCCTCGGAACTGAAAAGCCTGAAGAAGGAATCATGGATCAGCCACCAAGAAATCAAAAAGATCCATTGTTAAACAGAAAGTTAGTATTAAAAGCCTTTCTTTGGTATGGAATATTAAGCTCTGCACTTTCAACGGCTGCTTACTTCTTTGTTAATATGCAAAATGGTTGGCCGAACATTCCACTTGCAAGTGATTTGGATCCAGTATATATAAAAGCAACAGCGATGACACTTGCGGCAATCGTATTTTGTCAAATTGGTGCAGTATATAACTGCCGGACAGAAAGACAATCTGTATTTAAAGTTGGATTGTTTAAAAACAAACAAGTAAACTTAGGAATTATAATTGAAATAATAATCATTGTATGCCTGGTTTATTTGCCACCATTCCAATCGGTTTTTCATACGACAGCATTAAATTTATCTGACTGGGCATTGTTATGCGCTTGGCCACCATTGATCTTGTTTATTGAAGAAATCAGAAAAGCGATAGCACGCAGAAAAATAGATAAAAGTAATAAATTGAATGAAGGGGTGAATTGATATGAAAGTAATCGTTGTTGGGTTAGGAAGAATGGGAACAGGTTTATCACTCAATCTTGCCAAAAAAGGACATCAGGTAATCGTGATTGATAAAGATCCCGAAGCATTGGATAGTTTGGGAAAGAATTTTAAAGGAGAAAAAGTAGAAGGCTTTGGCTTTGATAAAGATATATTAAATAAAGCAAAGATTGATCGAGTGGATGCCGTAGTAGCGTGCACAGATAGTGATGAAGTGAATGCAGTAATCGCTAGAATGGCAAAAAATATTTATCGTGTGCCAAAAGTAATTGCACGGCTATATGATCCAAAAAAAGCGGATATTTATCGTCGTCTTGGAATCCAAACAATTTCCACAACATCATGGGGAATTGAAAGAGCTACAGAAATTATAACATTTAACCACTTAGATAGTGTATATGAGATGGGGAATGGAATGGTTAACTTAGTTCGTATAGAGATTCCATCATTACTAGTAGGTCATACGGTAAATGAGATTACAGTACTTGGAGAAATCCAGGTGGTTTCGATTAACAGAGATGGGGAAACATTTATACCAACCTATGGGACCATCTTTGAAACAGAAGATATTCTTTATATCTCCGTCATTGTTTCGGCTACTGATAAATTAAAATCTATGTTAGACCTGGTATAGAAGGAGGATAAAATGAAAATCGTTATTATAGGCGGAGGCCAAGTAGGATCTAATCTTGCTACACTATTATTGTCAAATGGTCATGAAGTTCGATTAATTGAACAAAGTGAAAAAACATATAAGAAACTATTAAAAGAGATGCCATCAGAATTGCTTATTTTAGGAAATGAGTCTGATCCTGAAATATTGAAAGAAGCAGGCATAGAATCAGCAGATGTCGTAGCAGCAGTTTCGGGAGCTGATGAAACTAACTTAGTAGTCTCGACACTTGCCAAGATGGAATTTCGAGTGCCACGTGTGGTTTCTATGGTTAATAATCCTAAAAATGCTTGGTTATACAATGGCCAAATGGGTGTTGATGTATGTGTAAATCAAGCTGAGATAATTGCGAAGTTGGTAGTAGAAGATATGGATATGAAAGATATGTTTACGATGTTGAAACTGAGCAACGGAGATTATTCTATTATTCAAATAAACGTTGGAGATGATGCGAAAGCTGCAAATCAATATGTAAAAGATTTGTTAATCCCTCAAAAAACAGTATTAATTGCAATTACGCGTAATGGATCTGTATTGATACCAAAAGGCGATACACAAATATTAGTCGGTGACGAAATATTGACACTAACGGATGAATCTAGTCGAAAATCACTAACTGAAATATTTTGATAAAGGATTTTAGGGGCAAAACTATAATTGAATTTGTTGAATGAATAACCATTTATAATGATGGATTTGCCTTGCCTTTCCTGAAAACAGCATGAAACGCTGTTTTCAGCCGGTCAGCGGCGAAATACATCATTATAAATGGTTATTCATTATATACAATTTGATGTGAGTTTTGAATCTTAAATCAAAATCAAAATCAAAATCAAAATCAAAAAATAAAAATATTGTATATCAAAAAGAAGCCTTGGTGGAATGTGATATGAACTTGTACTTGTCTAGTAGACATGGAGAAGTTTGTCTGCGAGGGCTTCTTTTTTTGTTTCTTAGAGGAAATGGGTAGAGAATAATTGAATAGAAAAAAATACAGAATGTATCTATAGATACAGAAAGTAATTGAGATATTTGTTATTATTACGATAGTAAGAAACAAATAAACTTCAATATGAAGTGGAATAAAAAGTTGAAAGAAAATAAAATACAAGGAGCCATGCATGCAAGGATTCTTTCAACTATATATGTTAGCAATATTTCAATGAAAGATTGAAATAGGCATGGGTGTAAAATGATAAGACAAATTATAAAAATAAACGAAGAATTATGTAATGGATGTGGTTTGTGTGCGAATGCCTGTCATGAAGCAGCAATTGCGATAGTAGACGGAAAAGCAAAATTGATTCGTGACGACTATTGTGATGGATTAGGGAATTGTCTTCCAGTATGTCCAACAAATGCAATCTTTTTTGAAGAAAGAGAAGCACTGACATATGATGAGGAAGAAGTCAAAAAGAACCAGGAAAGTAAAGGGGCTGTTAGTAAAGTGAACACAAATAAAGAAGTTTCAAATGAAGAGGACCAAAACAATGAAAGTGAGAACTGCAGTGGCGGTGGATGCCCTGGAAGTATGGCAAGAGAAATTCAGAGGAAGCAAAGTGATGTTAATAAAAATCAACAAGAAGAATCAGTGAAATCAAATGAAACTATGATAAGTCAGTTAAGACAATGGCCAGTACAGATTAAACTTGTGCCAGTTAAAGCATCATATTTTGAAAATGCCAATTTACTTGTAGCAGCTGATTGCACAGCTTATGCTTATGCAAATTTTCATGACGAATTTATGAAAAAGCATGTTACAATTATTGGATGTCCGAAACTTGATGATGGTGATTATTCTGAGAAACTAACGGAAATAATAAAAAATAATAATATTAAGAGTGTGAAAGTATTACGTATGGAAGTTCCTTGCTGTGGTGGGATTGAGTATGCAGTAATGCAGGCATTAAAGAACAGTGGGAAAATGATTCCTTGGCAAGTAGTCACAATATCTTGTGAGGGACAAATTTTAGAAAATTAATTTAATTTGGAAGGATATGCGTCTTACAAAAGCAAGCGCAGGAATGGAGAAATGCATGAGTGAAATAATGAAAAATATTGCAAAATCTGAGATTTTGACTTTGAAAGAACAAGTATCCTATATGGAAAATCAAGTAGTGAGTAAGACCTTGATCCAAAATCAAGATGTAAATATGACTTTATTCGCATTTGCGAAAAATGAAGAGATCAGCTCCCATGAGTCAAAGGGGGATGCATTTATATTGTGCTTGGATGGAATGGGAAAAATTACAATTGATGAAGAAACGTATAATTTGATTGAAGGTCAGACAATTGTTATGCCAGCGGGACATCCTCATGCTGTTTTTGCAAAAGAACAGTTCAAAATGTTATTAGTTGTTACATTCTAGAACGCTGATTAAAAAAAGAGAGATGAAGACGGTTTAACCAAACTGTCATTATCTCTCTTTTTGAATTTGAAATATAAATAAAAGCCGTAAGGATTAGATCCTGCTACTTTTTCTTCACCTGAACGGTAGCCGTCGGATAGCGAAATAATATCTTTGATAAGGCCGTCCAATTAAATGGAACCAAAGGCCATAGATAGCTTTTATTACCAAATGATTTTGTTTTAATCATTGATAAAAAGATTAGTATTACTCCAATTACAAAGCCAGGGATTCCTAAAACTCCAGTCAATATAACTAGCACAAGGCGGTATATACGAATCGCATCACTAAACTCTTGGGAGGAAATACTGACATTTGCTAATAAAGTAGCTGCACCATAAAATAATGTCTCCAAATTCAACCATTTTAATTGAACGGCAATATTTCCAATGAGCAAAGCGCCAATTAGTCCTAGAGAGTTAGAATATCCACTAGCGGCAGTAGCGGACGAGTACTTGAATATATCAAGACCAATTTCTATTACGATTACATAAGTAAAGAGTTTTAATGCACTGGTATCTCCAGTTGTAATAACATGTAACCAGTTGGGTAAGTTATGAACAAAACCACCAAGAAGCAAAAATAATGGCATTACAAAAAGACTCGCAAGAATACACGAAATTCGTAATAGACGCAAATAATTTCCAATTAATAAGTTCTGATAGTAATCATCTGGATGCTGTGTAAATTGAAAAATTGTGCATGGAAAAATTAGCGCAGTTGGGCTATTATCAACGAGTACAACGATATATCCCTCAAGAAGAAAACTACATGCAACATCAGGCCGTTCTGTATAACGGGTTTGAGGAAGTGGCGTATACCACTTTTTAGTGACTAATAACTCTTCTAGACTTTTTGCACCCATGGTAAGTGCGGAAACATTTAATGAGTCAAGCTTATTTTTTAATTGCGTTAATAAATGGGCGTCGATGAGTCCATCTACGTATGCAATCGCGACATCTGTTTGACTGTCTGAACCGACAGCTTTTATTTCAAAGGTGAGTTTTGGGTTACGTATTCTACGACGAATCAGTGCAGTGTTAGAAACAAGAGTTTCAATAAACCCATCTTTTGCACCTCGCATTACTTTTTCTGCATCAGGCTCCTCAATACTTCGCATTGGATAAGAACGGGTATCTAGGATAACAGCAAAATCAAATCCATCAACTAGAAGAAGAGATGGACCACTGAGTAAGTTCTTTGAGAGCTCCTCAAAATCTTTACTTGTCGTTACTTGGATGTATCCAAGCCTAGACGCAATAAATTTATTTAAATCTTCGATGATATCATCGCTACAATATTGTTCATTTTGCAAATCGGAAAATATCTTGATCAGAATTTCGCTATTACAAAAGCCATTTATTCCAATCCAATAAGCGCGAGTTTTTCCAAGGTACAATTCCCTCGTGAGTATATCGAAACTTTTTTTGATTGGAAAAGTCTTCTTAAGCTGATCAATGTTATCTGAGAGATCTTTGGATAGTTGCATATTCGTTGTCCTCTATTTTGAGATTTTAGCAGTATATATTAAATATAATGCCTTAATTATTATTCCTAAAATGGAAAAAATAATTCACGGATTTATAGGATTCAATAATATATACAAATAATCATCAATGAATCAGAAATTTGTAGTATAATAACTTCAGAAATTCAGAACGTGAGTTGTGAAAACAAACCATAGGAAGGCAGAAAAGTAGAATGAACTATATGAATTTAGAAAAAAATATATGTGATGCAGTTAAGGAAGGCCAGATAAAGATTGGATATGATGGAGGAACAGTAAGATTATACTATCCGATTGAATCAATCGCTGAACTACTAGAAATCGATAATCCAACAGTGAATGGTATGCAACAGATACTAATGGATTTTAATAGAGAATGTAGTGAAAGATTAGGAATCGTTGAAATATCAAACAAAGAAGAGCGATTTTGCTTTATGATTCCCAAAGAAGGAACGAAGTACATTTATGAAAAATATAAGGACAATCCTTTCCTACGACAATTCATTGAAAATATTACAAAGCCGAATTGTACATTAGAAGATATGTTAAATGTATTTCATCATTATTCCAAAGATATCTATTTTGAAGAAAATGCTGAATTAGGGTATATCCTATATTTCAAGGATAGCACGATTGATGAGTATGTTTACTGCTTGAAGTTTGATGAATTTGGTGCAACATATCATAGATTTACAAAGTTAGATTATAAAAAATTGATATAGATATTAATTGTGTAATTGTTGAGGTACTGAACAGTTATTTAATTGTTTATAATCATATAAATATTTTCACCTGCATATATAATACAAAACCATTAAGGTGGATTTTGATGACGATACATGTTGTAAAATCTAGCGATACAGTAGATAGTATCTCGAAAATATATGGAATTTCCGCAGACAAAATCATATATGATAATCAGCTTATCTATCCGTTGAAACTCGCGGTTGGTCAAGCTCTTTTGATTTCCAATGGAAATGATAAACCAGTAAAGCGGATTGCTGTAAATGGGTATGCATATCCTTTTATCAGCAACTGGGTTTTAGAGGAAACACTACCATTTTTAACAGAACTTTCTGTATTCTCCTATGGGTTCACGCCAAACGGAGATTTGATTCCACCTCCACTGGATACAACAGTTATGATTGATAAAGCAAAGGCTTTCAAAGTACTTCCAATTCTTACGCTAACACCATTTGGAGTTGACGGTAAATTTAATAATATATTGATTAGTGATATTGTAAATGATCCGAAAGCACAGCAAAATTTAATTAACCAGTTAATTAAAGAACTACAAGACAAAGGATATGGAGGAGTTGACATTGATTTTGAATATATTCTCCCAACTGATAGAGATGCATATACTTCATTTGTAAAAAATGTCACACAAACATTGAATAAATTATCCTATCAGGTATCTGTGGCACTTGCTCCAAAATCAGCAGTTTCACAAAAGGGTCTTTTATATGAGGGAAAAGACTATGCAGGATTAGGGGCGGCAGCAAATTATGTGCTCTTAATGACGTATGAATGGGGATACACTTATGGGCCACCGATGGCGGTTGCCCCAATTACGCAGATTCGTAAAGTAGTGGAATATGCAATTACAGAAATCCCAGTGGAAAAGATTAATATTGGAATCCCTAATTATGGATATGATTGGCCATTGCCATACGAAAAAGGAGTGACGAAGGCAAAAACGATTGGAAATGTTGAGGCTGTACGATTAGCAATTGAACAGGGCGTAGAAATCATGTATGACGAAGTTGAACAATCACCATTTTTTAAATATTTTCAGGATAATATTGAACATGAAGTTTGGTTCGAGGATGTACGTAGTATGCAGGCAAAATTTGATTTGATCAAGGAATTCGATCTTCGAGGCGCAGGATATTGGCATATTATGCAACTGTTTCGCGCAAATTGGCTATTGCTTCGAGATAATTTTTTGTAAGTCCATATCATAAGAAAGTCCATATCATAAGAAAGTCCCCCATAGTTTACGCTAGTTAGCGAATAAACTATGAGGGACTTCCTTATTTGATTGAATGGTCATAATATGTGTAAATTATATATTACAAAATTAATTACAAGAGAGTATTCATTAAAATTAAAAATTGATAAGCCCTAAATGCTCAAAAAGTATTTTCGTACCAATTAGAATTAAAATCAATCCACCTGCAAATTCGGCTTTGCTCTTAAAGCGTGCACCAAACTTGTTGCCAATAATCACACCGATTACTGATAAACCAAATGTGATTATTCCAATGAGTGTAATAGATGTCAATATATTTGTATTTGGAATGAGTGCAAATGTAATTCCTATGGCAAGTGCGTCAATACTTGTAGCAATTGCAAGTATAAATAATTCTTTTATGTCAAGATTCTCATCAATATCACATTTTTCATTATCCTTTTTCAAAGATTCAAATATCATTTGCCCGCCAATAAATGCAAGAAGTACAAAAGCAATCCAATGATCAAAATTTGTTATATATTGCTCAAACTGTTTCCCTAAAAACCATCCAATTAAGGGCATCAATCCCTGAAAACCACCAAAGAAAGCAGCAATAATAAAAGTATGTTTGTAATTTAATTTTCGCATATTTAATCCCTTACAAATAGATACAGCGAAAGCATCCATAGAAAGACCTACGGCAATTAAAAATAATTCAATAAAGCCCATTTTATATCTCCTTTTCATTTGGCATAACTTTTGAAATTTTATCACAAATGATATGTAAAGTCAAGTTACGAGGCAGCAAAATTCACCAGGTACGAGGCAGCAAAATTCACCGGTGCGAAACAGTAAAACACACCATGTCTGAACTTTAAAATAAACTGTGCCTGAACAGTAAAATATACTATGATTGGAGTGGAGCTCATACAATATAGTTGATAAATATTGATTATATTTTAAGGAATAGAAAATCCATTTTAACGTACACTAACTTTTGACGTGCATTATAGTAAATAGGAGGTCATATAAAATGAATGGAAACACAGAAATGTTAAACTTTATTTTTCAAAATTCGGAAATGGGAGTAGATACAATTGGACAAATAGTTGAATTAGTGAAAGAGCCAGGATTAAAAAAACAGTTAAATTCTCAGCTTGCAGAGTATGAAAAAATCAATACTGAGGCGAAGGCGATGTTAAATAGACATGGATGCGAGGAAAAAGGAATTAATTCATTTGATAAAATAAAGGCTTATTTAATGATTAATATTCAGACACTTACAGACAAGTCGGCCTCTCATATTGCTGAAATGCTTATTATTGGCAGTAATATGGGTGTAATAGATGCAAATAAAAATATTCATAGATATTTTGAGGCGGAAAAAGATATTGTTAAATTGATGCAGCGGTTGCTAAAATTTGAGGAAGAAAATATAAAGAAACTAATTGAATTTTTGTAATTTTATAGAGTGAATAAATGTGAATAAGCAATTCAAAGATTTCCTTGCAAGATATTCAATCCTTCATATTTAAACACTCTCTTTACATAGATACTTGACTCGATCAGCCAAATTAAATGTGATTAAAAATGAAAAAGTTGTGATTAATTACGACAATACGAGGAATACTTTTAACAATTAAGATTAGGTAAGGAGATTTGATTGATTATGAGAATTCCAAGGCATATCGGTATTATTCCGGATGGTAATAGAAGGTGGGCAAAATCCAATGGTTTAAATAAGGAACAAGGCTATGATTATGGTTTGGATCCTGGCTTAAGACTATTGCGTGAGGCTATGAAATTTGGCGTTGAGGAGATTACTTATTATGGGTTTACAGTTGATAATTGTAAGCGGCCGAAAGAACAATTGGAAGCCTTTAGTACTGCTTGTGTAGAAGCTGTAAAACTGATTGGTAATGAAAATGTTTCGTTGCTTGTAGTTGGTGATACATCCTCACAATGTTTCCCAAAGGAGTTAATGCCATATACAAAATGTGATCGAAGTGATTTGAAACAGGGTCAAATAAAAGTGAACTTTCTTGTGAATTATGGTTGGGAATGGGATCTAAAAAATGGATTCAAATCAAGGGAAATTTCAAGGATTAATATGATTATTAGATGGGGAGGAATGTGCAGACTATCAGGATTTTTGCCGATACAATCGGTATATGCAGACTTCTATATAATCAAAGATCTATGGCCTGATTTTAAGGAAAAGCATTTTGATGATGCAATTGCCTGGTATCAAGAGCAGGATGTCACATTGGGTGGTTGAGGTATATGAAATTAATGTGATGTTTTGAGAAGGAAATTCTTGATAAATATACCATTTCGTTATATCATATACTTATATATTTTAAGGACAAAAGAATTGGAGAAACGAATATGAATAGTGACATAATTACATTTACAATAGGTAAACAAAAAAATATTGCATTGATTGCACATGATGGAAAAAAACCAGAATTAATGCAGTGGTGCGAGGATAATAAAGAAATCTTAAAACAGCATATTTTATGTGGGACAGGAACAACAGCGAAGATGGTTACGGATAGAACAGGTCTTGTTGTGAAAGGATATAATAGTGGTCCACTTGGAGGAGATCAGCAGATCGGAGCTAAGATTGTTGAAGGGAGAGTTGATTTCGTGATTTTCTTCGCAGATCCATTGACTGCTCAGCCACATGATCCAGATGTTAAGGCACTTCTTAGAATTGCTGAGGTTTATGACATTCCAATTGCAAATAATAAAGCAACAGCTGATTTTATGATTACATCAAGGCTTATGAATGAAGAATATGATCATGAAGTGATTAATTTTCAAAAGAATGTGGAAGATAGAGCAAATACATTATGATAAATGAACTTACACTAAAAGAACTTGCACTAAAAAACAGATCATATAGAAGATTCTATGAAGATAAAAGTATTTCTATGGATACATTAAAAGAGATTGTAAAGATCGCTCATAATACACCTTCAGCTGCCAATAAGCAGCCACTTAGATATAAATTAGTGAATGATGAAATTGATAATGAGAAAGTTTTTGAATGCCTTGGTTGGGCTGGATATTTAAAGGACTGGAACGGTCCTAAGAAGGGCGAACGGCCGGCAGGATATGTTATTATGACTACAAAATCAGGCGTGAGTTCTTCATGGGATGAAGGCATCGCAGGACAGACAATGCTTCTGGCAGCAACACAGATGGGTATGGGCGGCTGCTTCATTGGTAATATAAATAGAGAAAAGTTAGCTCAGATAATTGAGCTTCCACAAGATATGGTAATAAAGTTGGTTATTGCCTTCGGTTATCCGAAGGAAGAAGTAGTACTTGAAGAAATAGCAGCAGACGGGGATTACAAGTATTATAGAGATCAAAATCAAGTACATCATGTCCCAAAGATGAAGGTTGAAGATATAATTATATAGTGAATTTTAAATGAAGTGAACATAAGCGATACTTAGATAACGAGGGGAAGAAAAATATGGAGAACGTAGAAGCGTGTTTATTGAAAGCAAATGGTATTTTTGATGAGGTAAAGAAAGTAGTATTTGGAAAAGATGAAATAATTAGTAAAGTCTTAATGGCAATTCTTGCCAAAGGTCATATTCTGATAGATGACATTCCTGGTGTTGGAAAAACGACAATGGCAATGGCATTTGCACAAGCAATGGGATTGAAAGAGAACAGAATACAGTTTACTCCTGATGTTTTACCAGCTGATGTGACTGGATTTTCCATGTATAATAGAGAAACAAATAAATTTGAATATAAGGCAGGTGCAGTTATGTGCAACCTGCTTTTAGGTGATGAAATTAATAGAACATCCCCCAAAACGCAGTCTGCACTTTTGCAGGTTATGGAAGAGGGAAGTGTTACTGTTGATGGCGTTACTAGAACTGTTCCTAAACCGTTTACTGTAATTGCAACACAAAATCCAACAGGTTCAGTGGGAACACAAAAACTTCCTGAATCACAATTGGATCGTTTTATGATTAAGATTACAATAGGTTACCCTGAATTGATCGACGAAGTGGCAATTATGAAGGGTAAACAGTTGGATTCTATTGTTGCAATTAAAAAAGCAATTACTGATAGTGAGCTAATTGAAATACAAGAAGTCGTAAGAAATATATTCGTTGATGACTCGATTTACGAATACATAGCAAAGATTGCTGAAAGCACAAGAGATAATCCTGATTTGCAACTTGGAATGAGTCCACGTGGAAGCATATACCTTGTTTCAATGGCAAAGGCAAAAGCATTTTTGAGCGGACGCAACTATATTTTAACTTCAGATGTTCACAATGTGATATTTGATACAATTGAACATCGAATCTTATTAAATTCTAGAGCAAAATTAAATTGTATTACGGAAAAAGATGTGATTAATAATATATTAAAAACGTTACCAGTGCCAGAAGTATAACATGTGTGATATATAAGGGGATAAATATGCGCAGAAAACTTGCGCAGAAATGGGGAGACATGCTAAAAAGAAAAATACTTTACTTGGTGGCGTTAATATCTGTGCTTGCGGTCAATATCTTGTATGTAGAGTATGCACCGTTTATTCTATTAATTATTATGATTTCATTTCCTATCGTGTCAAGAGGGTTACTTCAAATACAAAGTAATCAATTGGGAATCGAAATATCGATGCAGGAAACAATCGTTAGTCAAGGCGATATCATAAAAATCAAAACTAGAATACATAATTCCTTTGCTTTTCCATCGCCCAATATCGTGATGAGAATTCAGATGAATTATTTGAATTATGATGAGGATAATACTCATACAATTAATTTTGATGTTCGAGGAAAGAGTATTCTCGAATTTGATACAAACTTAACGATGAATTATTGTGGCACCGTATATCTTTATCTTGAGCCAGTAAGAATATTTGATTATGTATCTTTATTTAAAGTTAAGATTGACTCTTCTTACAATTCTTCAATCATAGTAATGCCTAAGCTGTATGAACCAACCAATGATAAAGAGAGGGCTAATACTGCGCATTTATCAGAGAGTGATGAATATTCACAAGATAAGTCTGGTGATGATGCATCTGAGATATTTGATTTGAGAGAGTATGTAGGTGGAGATAATCTGAGCAGAGTCCATTGGAAACTAAGTAGTAAAGGTGAGAATTTAATTGTAAAGGAATATAGCCTTCCATTGTCAAGAACAGAAGTGATATTGGTTGAACTATTACCAACTTCTGCCATAGAAGGCGGGAAAAATATAGATTTTATCTATCAGGCTGTATATGCATTAGGCAATTATTTATGGCATCATGAAATTACATTCAAATTAGCGTATTATGATAAATCATCTAGTAGGCTCAAAATCATAACAATTGATAGTTTTGAAAAGTTACAATCTGTAATAATAGAAATAATTGGAATGAAACTATATGAAGAACCATATGCTTGGAACAATTTTTGGGCAAGTGAGATTTCAGAAGATGCAAGAGTACATTATATTAGGTGCAAGGCCAATGAAAAATCAGAATATATGGATGCAAAAATTTGTAAAAACGGTGAGCATCTAGACGAGAACAATATTATCTTAGCAGATGAAAATAATATCCAGGAGATTGTAGATTCATTTTATTTGAAAATTTAAAATGCGTTTGGATATAATACGAGGGGGTTGTAATGAAGAATAAAGGTGATATTGGCAAAGGGGTGACTTTCGTTGATTTTAATGTAAAGCATGTTAATCCAAACAAAACTTCTGAATATCTATGTGGTTTTCTTCCTTTATATTTTGGAACGTTGGGAACTGTTTTGCTTTTGGCATCAAGTTTTGATTTTGATATTGATAGTGGACTCATTATTATAATGACTTTTTTAATATGTTTAATTCCATTTATGACTTTTTATATTATAAAAAAGAAATTCTATGCATATTTAATTGTTAGTGGATTGTTTTGTATATTTGTTACTATCTTTTGCAGACAGATTATTGTAAGCTGTGCTATTTCAATTAATGCAATTATCAAAGGAATTAGTATTCCATACAAGTTATATATACCCTCGGTAAATATCCCGGCTTTTAGTGGAACAAAAAATGTTGATATGCAATTATTTGTATATCTATTAATCTTTGTAATATCTATGTTTGTTGGTTATGTCGTATTTGTTAGACATAGCCTAATCTATGCGATGGCTTTGCCAGTCTCAATTGCTTTGTTTTGTATTTCTTTTGATGTTATACCTTCGATTATATCATTGGTATTTATTATGGGATATTTAATGTCTGTACTTTCTATGAATACAAAACCCAGATTACATGTTAATCCATCAGTACCAGTAATTGTCTTTGGTATTTTGTTTGGAATTTTCATTCTGATATTCATCTGCATACCAAATTTCAATTATCATAGGTTCGCTCCTTTTGAAAGCGTGCGTACATGGGTTATGGACACATTTGATCCACTTAATATTGACAATATGAAAGAAACTGATAGGGCACATGGTGGAATTAATGGTGGGCATCTTGGAACTTTTGATGAGGTGGCTTATACAAATAATAATATGTTTACCTTAAAGACAGCGCCTAATGGTGGGAATTTGTATTATAGGAGCTTTTATGGTGCAGCCTATAGTGATAATAGTTGGACTGAATTACCAAATTCTTATACACAAAAGTATCAAGCGATGCTTAGTGATTTCAAACAAAAAGCAATTGATACAAATACACAAACTACAACGCTATTAAATATCATGGATGCAGATATGCAACTTCAAACAAATATAGGCAATAGTGAATTTAATTATGAAACAGATGTTCAAAAACAAGAATATAGTATTAATTATATAGATGCAGATATGAAATTCTGGTATATACCATATGCAAGTACAAGATTGACAGACTTAAAAAGTTCTTTTGATGGATATCCAATAAATAATAACAAAGGGATTTGCAGTGGATATAACTATAATGTTGAAAATATTGATTATAATAAAATCAAAGAATTAGTGGATACGTATAAAGGTACGAATCCGCTAATGAAAGCCTATGTAAACTGGGAATCACAATATAGAAAATATGTCTATGATGCATATACTTATTTGCCACAGAATAGTTTGGAAGAGATTAAGGATGAGGGAAAGAAGCATTTGGTAAAAACAGAAGCGCAAAAGCAAGATTATATCAATCAAGTTATACAAATGTTAGCAACCGATTATAAATATTCATTAAATCCTGGCAAGGTTCCAGAGGGCAAAGATTTTGTGGAATATTTCCTATATGAAAGTAAAGAGGGTTATTGTACATATTTTGCTACAGCGGCAACCCTAATGTTTCGGGCAGCTGGAATCCCAGCTAGATATGTTGAAGGCTATACTGTATTTGATAGTAATATTAAAAACGGTGTTAAAAGTTCTAACTTTTATTTTAAAACAATTAATGGTGAGTTAATTAAAAACATGTATTCTGAATATACTATTACGGTAAAAGATAGTAATGCACATGCTTGGGTAGAAGTATATGAAGATGGATATGGATGGGTGCCAATTGAAGTCACTCCAGGAATGTCCGCAGCGGATCAGCTCAATCAAAACAATACTTCAATTGAGCAATCCACCGCGATAACAACAAGTGCACCTACAAAAGAATCAACCGTTGCAGATACATCAACTGAAAGTGTGGATAATTTAAATGATTCCACAACTGTTTCCACAGAAAACACCATGAATTCAAATGGAAAAAACAGTTTGCTTGTAATATTTGTGGCAACTATAATTTTAGTTATAACAGGGATGATAATCATCTGGTGTCTGACGTATCGAAAGGCTAGAAAAGCCATGTCTGAGTTACTGTCAATGAAAACGGATCATAGCACCAATTCACAAATCCTAGAAATTTATAAATATATCGAAAGACTGTGTGTATTCTTAGAGATTTCAAAACCAGAATCAATGAATTATGAAGACTATGCACAATATCTTGGCGAGAAGTTGAAATGCTTTTCAGAATGTAATATAGATGCTATAATAAATATAGTATTAATGGCAAGGTTTGGAAATGATATGGCGCTGGAAGAACAAGCATTAAGTGTGACAGTAAAAACTTTTAAATTGCGAGAAATGATATATGCGGACTTAAGAAGAATAGATAAGATTAGGTTTAAATATTTTTACAAACTATAACAAGAGATATAACAAGAGATATAGCAAGAGATATAACAAGTGACATCATTTGTTATATGATGCTATTTTAATTTGTTGTTTCCATATAATTAACATTTTACAAAATAAAGGAACTCAGGAGGAATTGATTATGAAAATCACGTTTTTGGGAGCAGATCATGAAGTTACTGGGAGTTGCCACTATTTGAATGTATGTGGTAAGAATGTTTTGATTGATTGTGGTATGGAACAGGGAGCAGATAAATTTGATAACCAAGAAATACCAGTTGATGCGGCAGATATAGATTATGTACTTTTGACACATGCACATATTGATCATTCCGGATTATTACCATTATTGCATGTGAAAGGATTTACCGGAAAGATATATGCAACTTATGCCACTGTAGATTTGTGTAATATTTTGCTAAAAGATAGTGCTCACATTCAGATGTTTGAAGCAGAATGGAGAAATAGAAAAGCAAAACGTGCAAATGAAAAGGAATATGTTCCATTATTTGATATGAAGGCAGCAGAGGAAACAATTAAACTGTTTGTTGAATGTAATTATGAAGATAAAATTCAACTATCGCAAGGACTTGAAGTAAGATTTACGGATGCTGGACATTTACTCGGATCTGCAAGTATTGAAGTGTGGGTAAAAGAAGAAAATATTCAGAAGAAGATCGTATTTTCAGGGGACATAGGAAATATTAATAAACCATTAATTAATGATCCCAAATTCATAACAGAAGCAGACTATGTTATTATGGAATCTACTTATGGAGATAGAAGTCATGGGGGATCACCTGATTATGTTAGTGAACTTGTAAAGATATTTAAGAGAACGTTTGAAAGGGGTGGAAATGTTGTAATTCCATCGTTTGCAGTAGGGCGTACACAAGAATTACTTTATTTTATCAGAAAAATAAAACAAGATAAGTTATTGTTGAACGATTTTGATGTATATATTGATAGTCCATTAGCAATTGAAGCAACAAAGATATATAGTGAAAATTCTGCTGGTTGCTTTGATGAAGAGGCTATGGAACTTGTGAAAAAGGGGATTGATCCGATTTCGTTTTCTGGACTTAAGCTTGCAGTAGACAGCAATGAATCAAAGGCGATCAATTTTGTAAAGACTCCTAAAGTTATTATATCTGCTTCTGGTATGTGTGATGCAGGTCGTATAAGACACCATTTAAAACATAATTTATGGCGCCCAGAATGTACAATCCTTTTTGTGGGTTATCAGGCCAACGGCACATTAGGTCGAAGACTAGTTGAGGGTGCCAAAGAGGTGAAACTATTTGGAGATCCGATTCAGGTTCAGGCTGAAATAGCAGAATTGCACGGATTTAGTGGGCATGCAGACAAAGAAGAGTTACTCCATTGGATTAATTCATTTCAAAAGAAACCAGAGAAGGTTTTTGTAGTTCATGGTGAAGATGCTGTTTGTGAACAATTTACAGCATGCCTTAGAGATGAGTATGGGTTTGATGCGACTGCACCATTTACTGGGGCAAGTTACGATTTAGCTACTGGCGAATGCATTTCTGAGGGTAACAAAGAACTGAAAAAAGCGAAAGGCTTGGAAAAGACAGGCAATTTCGAAAAGTCAGGTAGCTTGGAAAAAACAGGCAATTTCGAAAAGAAAAGTCAGGGTATGTATGAAAGACTTGTTGCGGCTGGAAAAAGATTACTTGTTGTAATTAATCACAAGGAGAACAACGCAGACAAAGATATAGAAAAATTCACAGATGAGATTAATTCCGTATGTGATAAATGGGATAAATGATATTGAGTATGGAGGATCAGAATGAAAAAAATGTTATTTGTGATTAATCCAAATTCAGGAAAAGCTCAGATAAAAAATGTATTGCTTTCTATAATTCAGACGTTTTCGGATGTGGGGTATGAGGTGACTGTTTACCCAACAAAATCCACATTAGATGCTTTTGATTATGTGAAAAAGACTGAGGGAATATATGATGTGATTGTATGCAGTGGCGGAGATGGAACTTTTAATGAAACGGTAGCAGCTGTGATGGGCTTTTCAGGTGAAAAGCCCCCTATCGGATATATTCCAAGTGGTACTACGAATGATTTTGCAGTGAGTTTATCAATACCAAAGGACATGAGAAAAGCAGCGGAACATATAGCAGTTGGAATACCCAGAAAATGTGATATCGGTATATTTAATGGCCGTTCCTTTAATTACATAGCCGCGTTTGGCGCATTTACAGATGTTGCATATCAGACACCACAGAATATGAAGAATATGCTTGGTCATCAGGCATATATAATAGAAGCAGTAAAAAGATTGGCATTTCTTAAATCTTATAAAATGAAAGTTACATATGAAGATGGTGTCATCACAGATGAATTTATGTATGGAATGATTAGTAATACAAAGTCTGTGGGTGGGATGAAGGGATTGGTCGGAAAATCTGTTAAGCTAAATGATGGATTGTTTGAAGTTACTTTAATCAAACCACCAAAGAATGCATTGGATTTTCAACAGCTTCTATCAGGATTTTTGACACAGTCAATTATGGATAAGGATTTGGTTTATTCATTTAAAACATCAAAGCTTTTAATAGAGTCGGAAACTAATATTTCATGGACTCTAGATGGTGAGTATGGCGGTGAAAATGATAGAGTTGAATTTAGTGTGGCTGCAGATGGTATTGAATTGATTTTGAAAAAACATGATTAATGATAATCAGGATTTTTGATATATGTTAAATAAATAAAGTAGATAAGTGAATAAAATCATTTATCTGCTTTATTTTTTACGAAAGCAATCGTTAATTTAGAAACAACTTGTTATAATATTAAGAATGGGGTAACCTAAGCTTAAAATAATAAAGAAATTATAACAAGACTAAAATTAAAAAAAGTGAAAATACTGACACAATTTAAAAACAATTAGATAAAATGAAAAACAATTAGATAAAAATATCGAAATAAATGTATTATCTGACAATTGTAAAAAAAAACATATTTACAAGATTTTAAAAATGAGGTATATTATTTAAAGCGTTAATCTAAATTTTCGATGAGGAGATAGTACACTATGAAAAATGAAAATATACAAAATGGCCTTTATGATTCAAGGTTTGAACATGACAACTGCGGTATTGGTGCTATTGTAAGTATAAAAGGTATCAAAACACATCAGACAGTTTCTGATGCATTAAAAATTGTTGAGAACTTAGAACATAGAGCAGGAAAAGATGCTGAGGGAAAAACTGGTGATGGTGTTGGTATTATGTTACAGATATCACATAAGTTCTTTAAAAAAGCAGTGAAACCTTTAGAAATTAATATTGGTGAGGAAAGAGATTATGGTGTGGGTATGTTCTTTTTCCCACAAGATGAATTGAAAAGAAACCAAGCAAAGAAGATGTTTGAAATTATCGTGGCAAAGGAAGGGTTAAAATTCCTTGGCTGGAGAGAAGTTCCTACTGATACTACTATTTTAGGCAAAAAAGCCATTGATTGCATGCCAGCAATTATGCAGGCATTTATTAAGAGACCAAAAAATGTAGAGCAAGGTTTACCATTTGATAGAAGATTATATGTTGCAAGAAGAGTTTTTGAGCAGACAAGTGATAATACTTATGTAGTATCTCTTTCAAGCAGAACTATCGTATATAAAGGTATGTTTCTTGTAGGACAGCTTAGATCATTTTTTGAAGATTTAAGATGTGAAGATTATGAATCAGCAATTGCAACTGTTCATTCAAGATTTAGCACGAATACGAATCCAAGCTGGGAGCGTGCACATCCTAACAGAATTATTGTGCATAATGGTGAAATTAATACAATTAGAGGAAATGCAGATAGAATGATTGCTCGTGAAGAGACCATGACATCAAAGTATTTAAAAAGTGAAATGCACAAGTTGATTCCTGTGGTGAATCCTACTGGATCTGACTCTGCTAGACTTGATAATACATTGGAATTTTTAGTGATGAATGGAATGCCACTTCCACTTGCAGTTATGATTACGATTCCAGAACCTTGGTCACATAACAAGAGCATGGGACTAGAAAGAAAAGATTTCTATCAATATTATTCAACAATGATGGAACCATGGGATGGCCCAGCTTCAATTTTATTCTCAGATGGAGATATTATGGGAGCAGTTCTTGATAGAAATGGTCTTCGTCCTTCTCGTTACTATGTAACGAATGATGATTATTTAATTCTTTCATCAGAAGTTGGCGTACTCAAAATTGATCCATCAAGAATCAAAACAAAAGAAAGATTAAGACCAGGTAAGATGCTTCTTGTTGATACCGTTAAGGGTAAACTCATCGATGATGAAGAATTGAAAGGTTATTATTCAACTAGACAACCTTACGGAGAATGGTTAGATAGCAATCTTGTTCATTTACATGATTTATCGATTCCAAACAAAAAGGTTGAAGAATATACAAAGAACGAAAGAGCGCGTATTCAAAAATCATTTGGCTATACGTATGAAGATTTAACAACTTCAATTCTTCCTATGGCGCGTAATGGTGCTGAAAGTATCGGTGCAATGGGTATTGATACACCAATCGCAGTACTTTCTAATAGACATCAACCATTATTTAATTACTTTAAGCAGTTATTTGCGCAAGTTACAAACCCACCAATTGATGCTATTCGTGAAGAAGTTATCACATCAACGACAGTATTTATTGGACAAGCTGGTAACTTATTAGAAGAAAAAGCAGAAAACTGTAAGATGCTTCGAATTAATAACCCTATCCTTACTAGCACAGATTTACTAAAAATCAAGACGATGAAAGTGGAAGGGTTTAAAGTAGCTGTTATCCCTATTACTTATTATAAGAATACTTCACTTGCAAAAGCAATTGACCATTTATATATAGAAGCAGACAGAGCGCATCATGAAGGCGCTAACATCCTTATTTTGTCAGACAGAGGCATTGATGAAAATCGTGTTGCCATTCCTTCACTTCTTGCAGTGTCTGCTATGCAGCAGCATTTAGTTAAGACAAAGAAGAGAACTAGCGTATCCGTTATACTTGAAAGTGGTGAACCAAGAGAAGTACATCATTTTGCTGCATTACTTGGCTTTGGTGCAAGTGCAATCAATCCATATCTTGCACAAGAAACCATAAAGGAATTAATTGATCTTAAAATGCTTGATAAAGATTACTATGCAGCAGTAAATGATTATAATTCAGCAATTATTCACGGAATTGTTAAGATCGCCTCGAAGATGGGAATATCTACAATTCAATCATACCAAGGCTCTAAGATATTTGAAGCAATTGGACTCAATCAAGCGTTGATTGATGATTACTTTACAGAGACTGTAAGCCGTATTGGTGGAATTGGCATTGAAGACATTCAAAATGATGTCGAAACACTTCACTCAAAGGCATTTGATCCATTGGGACTCTCAACAGATTTGACACTTGATAGTTCTGGTAGTCATAAGTTTAGAAGTGGTAAAGAGGAACATATGTATAATCCACAAACAATACATTTGTTACAGTTAGCTGCTAGAACAGGAAATTATGATACATTTAAGGAATATACTTCACTAATTAATAAAGAAACAGAAGCTGAGAATCTTAGAGGAATGATTGATTTCAAATATCCAAAACAGGGTATTTCGATTGACCAGGTTGAAAGCGTTGAGTCAATCGTTAAGAGATTTAAAACAGGCGCTATGTCATATGGTTCAATTTCACAAGAAGCACATGAAACATTTGCGATTGCCATGAATATGATTGGTGGTAAGTCTAATAGTGGTGAAGGTGGCGAAAGCTTAGAACGTCTAAAAATAGGTCCTGATGGACTTGACAAATGTTCTGCAATTAAGCAAGTAGCTTCAGGACGTTTTGGTGTTACATCAAAGTATCTTGTAAGTGCAAAAGAAATTCAGATTAAGATGGCACAGGGTGCAAAACCAGGTGAAGGTGGACATCTTCCAGGTAAGAAGGTATATCCATGGATTGCAAAGACAAGACATTCAACTCCAGGTGTAAGTCTTATTTCTCCACCACCACATCATGATATTTATTCAATTGAAGATTTAGCTCAGCTAATCTACGATTTGAAGAATGCAAATAAGAAAGCAAGAATTTCAGTGAAACTTGTTTCAGAAGCTGGTGTAGGAACTGTGGCTGCGGGTGTTGCAAAAGCAGGTGCTCAGGTTATTCTTGTATCAGGATATGACGGTGGTACAGGAGCAGCTCCTATCAGTTCAATTCAAAATGCTGGACTTCCATGGGAACTTGGACTTGCAGAAACACATCAGACATTGATTATGAATGGTCTTCGTAATAAGGTTATTATTGAAACAGATGGTAAGCTGATGAGTGGTCGTGATGTTGCAATCGCTGCCATGCTTGGTGCAGAAGAATATGGATTCGCTACAGCTCCACTAGTTACTCTTGGCTGTGTGATGATGAGAGTTTGTAATTTGGATACATGCCCAGTTGGTATCGCTACACAGAATCCAGAACTTAGAAAGAAATTTGCTGGTAAACCAGAATATGTTGTTAACTTTATGAAATTTATCGCAGAAGAGTTAAGAGAATATATGGCAAAACTTGGATTCCAAACATTAGATGAGATGGTTGGTAGAACAGATTTACTGACTGAAAAGAAAAATATCACGAATGGACATGCTTCAAGTCTTGATATATCAAGAATTATTAATAATCCATTTGTAAAAGAAAGCGGTAAGCTTGAATATAATCATAAGAATGTATATAATTTTGAACTTGAGAAAACAGTTGATGAGAAAATACTTCTTAAAAAATTCAAAACGGCTCTTGAAAATAAACAAAAGAGAAGTATTGAAGTAGATGTAACCAATACAGACCGTACTTTGGGAACAAACTTTGGTGCTGAAATCACTAGAATGTATGGAGATTCTTTAGATGAAGATACATTTACAGTAAAATGTAACGGTAGTGGTGGACAGAGCTTTGGCGCATTTATTCCAAAGGGTCTTACACTTGAACTTGTAGGTGATAGCAATGATTACTTTGGTAAAGGGTTGTCAGGCGGTAAATTAATTGTATATCCACCAAGAGGAATTTTATTTAAGGAAGACGAAAATATTATTATCGGTAATGTTGCATTATATGGCGCTACAAGCGGTAAAGCATTTATCAATGGTGTTGCTGGTGAACGTTTCTGTGTACGTAATTCAGGAGCTACAGCTGTTGTTGAAGGTGTTGGTGATCACGGATGTGAATATATGACTGGTGGACGTGTTGTAATTCTTGGTAACACTGGTAAGAATTTTGCAGCAGGTATGAGCGGTGGTATTGCATATGTACTTGATGAAGATTCTAATCTTTATAAGAAATTAAATAAAGAACTCGTTTCATTTGAATCAGTAACAGATAAATATGATGTATTAGAGCTCAAACAAATTATTACAGAACATGTTGCATATACAAATTCAAAGAAGAGTAAAAAAATACTTGATAACTTTGCAGAATATTTACCAAAATTCAAGAAAATAGTACCTCATGATTACAAACGAATGATGATGACAATCGTTCAGATGGAAGAAAAAGGACTAAGCAGCGAACAAGCACAAATCGAGGCATTCTACGCTGTTACGAAATAAAAAAGACCGAAGGGAGATACCAAATGGGAAAACCAACTGGATTTTTAGAATATCAACGCGAGACTAGCGTAGAAATTAAACCAAAAGAAAGAATTAAAAATTATAATGAATTCCATACTCCTCTTGCAGAAGAGAAACAGATGCTTCAAAGTGCACGTTGCATGGATTGTGGTGTACCGTTCTGTCAAGCAGGTATGTCGATTAAGGGTATGACTTCTGGTTGCCCAGTTAACAATCTGATTCCTGAGTGGAATGATTTAGTATATGCAGGGAATTGGCAAGAAGCATATAACCGTCTAAATAAGACAATTAACTTTCCTGAATTTACAAGTCGTGTGTGTCCTGCTTTATGTGAAGCTGCATGTACTTGTGGGTTAAACGGTGAGCCAGTATGTGCCAAAGAGAATGAAAAAGCAATTATAGAACGAGCATATAAAAATGGATGGGCAGCAGCGAAGCCTCCTAAAGTTAGAACAGGGAAAAAAGTAGCTGTTATTGGTTCTGGTCCATCAGGATTAGCGGTTGCAGATCAATTGAATAAAAGAGGACATTATGTAACCGTTTTTGAAAGATCGGACAGAGTTGGCGGACTTCTTAGATATGGAATCCCTAACATGAAGTTAGAAAAACACATTATTGATAGAAAAATCGATGTTATGAAAGAAGAAGGTATTGAATTTGTTACGAGTTCAAACGTTGGTTTAGACACGAAATCGAAAAAGATAATGGACGAGTACGATAGTGTTGTACTTGCTTGTGGTGCTTCCAATCCTAGAGACATTAATGCTTTAGGTAGAGACGCGAAGGGAATCTACTTTGCAGTAGATTTCCTAAAAGCAACTACAAAGAGCTTACTTGATTCAGACCTACAAGACGGTATTTTCATTTCTGCAAAAGATAAAAATGTATTGGTTATTGGTGGTGGTGATACAGGGAATGACTGCGTTGGTACAGCAATTAGACATGGCTGCAAGTCAGTAGTTCAATTAGAGATGATGCCCAAAGCACCAGATGCTCGTCTTGAAAGTAATCCATGGCCACAGTGGCCAAAAATCTCAAAGACAGATTATGGTCAAGAAGAAGCGATTTGTGTATTTGGTGAAGACCCTAGAGTATATGTAACAACTGTCAAAGAATTTATCAAAGATAAGAATGGTAATGTCTGCAAAGCAAAACTGATTAAATTGGAATCTAAAAAAGATGAAAAGTCAGGCAGAATGACGATGGCAGAAGTTGCTGGAAGCGAATATGTGGTAGAAGCAGATCTTGTACTTATTGCAGCAGGATTTTTGGGAACTGAGAAATATGTTGCGGATGCATTTGGTGTAGAACTGAATGAAAGAACAAATGTTAAGACTTCACAAGATCAATACAGTACAAGTGTTAAAAAAGTATTTACAGCAGGAGATATGCATAGAGGACAATCGTTGGTAGTATGGGCGATCAGAGAAGGCCGTGATGCTGCTAAGGAAGTTGATAAATACCTTATGGGATATACAAATCTGTAAGAAAGTAATGAATTAAATATATGCTTGATATGAAAGAAATTTTATTCCTTTTTTAAGGGGTGGGATTTCTTTCTTTTACTTATTACAGTAATGAATAATAAAACTTAACGTGCCTATTGGCTTTGCATCAGTCAATAGGATGTTCAATATCGTTAAAAATAAGAATGCTTGTATTTTAATGAATAATATTGTAGAATTAAAAATGATGCTGCGTGAAGATTTTGCACTGCGGGGGCGCACTGTGGGGAATGATGATTTGGGAGTAGGTTTGAAAAAAAAAGAGGAACTAAAGAACTGTATTGATGAAATCAATGTAAAAAGAGCATTGGTTTCATCAGTTTTATTTAGCGTGGCTACACCTTTTGTAATTTTGATGATTCATTTATTTAAACTATTTGATTTGCATATGTGGATTACATTACTTATCAGTATGTTCGTAGAATTATTCCAAATTGCAAATGTACTTATATTGTATTTTTTGTTAAAAAACAAAGAGGTGGATAAGTATAAAATTGTATATATTATATATTATGGAGTTACAATTGCAGCTTTTATAGCTGCAGCAGCAATGGATATGGACAATAGTGGTAGTGAAATTATATATATAGTAACTTGTGTATATTTTATATTTGTCCCTATATTGAATGATAAAATTAGAATCCCTTTTATTGCTGGTCAGACAATATTAATGATATTTTTCATACTGCTGTTAGATTTGAGGTTAAGAAGCCTATTCGATATTGCAATTGTACAATTAGGAACAACCTTTCTCTCAAAATATCAGTATAATCTAACGGAAAGAATTGAAAAGATTTCTGAAAATTTGAGACGAAAAACGCTATATTCAGAACAAGATGCATTGACGGGTCTAACAAACAGACGTGGTCTGAAAAATAAAGCAGAGTTGATATGGCCATATTGCCAACGCCGCAAAGTCCCAGTTGGTATAATCGCATTGGACATCGATTTTTTTAAAAAATATAACGACAAATTCGGACATCTTGAGGGAGACAAATGCCTTAAGGTAATTGCTGACACAATCAAAGAAGCTACTCAAAGAAGTTCAGATATTGTTACAAGAACTGGAGGCGAAGAATTCTTGGTTTTTGTTCAAGACATTACACCAAAAGAAATTTTATCGCTTGCACTTAATATCAGAGCAAAAATAGAAGAACAGTCTATTGTACATGCGTATTGTGGGATTTCAAAATACGTTACAGTGAGTATGGGGATCTCGACAACGATACCAAAATTTGATTATGAATTTAATGATTTATATGACGAGGCAGATAGAGCCTTGTATCAGGCAAAGAAAAATGGACGTAATTGTATTGTCTTTGATGGCAATTTATATGGAAGAATGAAGGATGGAATGTCACAGATAATTGGTATGGAATAACGAGATTACGCCATATACATATAAAGGGGGATCTAGGGATGAAGATGTCAAAAGAGGATGGTAAGAATATAATTATACTTACAACTATAATTATAGGAATATATTGGTTGTCTCAGAACTTGCAGTATGCTGGAACATTTATCAGTTGGATTATAAATGTTATTTCACCGTTGTTGATTGCAGGGGTAATTGCATTTGTTATTAATATTCCAATGACTAGATTTGAAAAAATCATTTCTAAAGCCTCTGGTACTAAAAAAATAGGTATATATAGTCGTGGGATTTCATTGATCCTATCTTTCTTTTGTATTATAGCTATTATTTCATTGATGTTAAGTATTGTAATGCCCGAGGTGTTCAATGCATTTTCACTTTTAGCGAGTGCCATTCCACAAGGCTTTCAAAATGGAATTGATTGGGCTACACAATACGCTGACATGTATCCACAAGCAAAGACTTGGCTTGAACAATTAAACCCTGATTGGGTGAGTATTGCACAACAGATTTTTAATTATTCAAAGAGTGGACTATTTGGTGTTTTTGGAACAACAGTTTCTTTTATAACAACAGTTGCGAGTGTTACATTTACATTTATGATATCAATTATGATATCAATCTATATGTTGCTGAGCAAAGAGAAATTGTTTGGTCAAGCGAAGAGATTTATGACAGCATATTTTCCTGAAAAAATTAATAATTCTATTTTACATATTGTAAATGTTGCGAATGCAGCATTTTCAAACTTTATAATTGGTAAATGCATTGATGCAATTGTGGTGGGACTTTTGTGTACGGGCGGTATGCTATTGCTTCATATTCCATATCCTGTGATGATTGGAGCTATAGTTGGTGTTACAGCACTCGTTCCAATTGTTGGTGGGTATATAGGTCTGATAATTGGGGCATTTCTAATATTAATGGTAAGCCCGGTTCAGGCATTAAAATTCATCCTATATTTGCTGGTCATGCAGACGTTTGAAGGAAATGTTATCTATCCCAAAATCATAGGAGATACAGTGGGATTGCCTCCTATGTGGATATTGGTTTCGGTTACTTTGGGTGGAACATTACTTGGGGTGCCTGGAATGCTTATCGGAGTTCCATTTGTTTCAACAATATATACAATTGTTGGTGAAAATGTCGATGACAGACTGAGTAATAAGATAACAGTTGAACCCAATATTTCAGAAATTATACTCAATAAGAAAAACATGAAAAATTAGCAAGTCATTAGCAGAACAGATGGGAATTAATATGAAAAAGCGCA
>Ga0302173_10000217_pt1 | contig 30660 bp, 24 predicted proteins | sample I_Fen_N3_1_FD_198785 | JGI IMG/M metagenome (GOLD analysis project Ga0302173, IMG submission 198785) | Peat permafrost microbial communities from Stordalen Mire near Abisko, Sweden - I_Fen_N3_1 | ecosystem: Environmental > Terrestrial > Soil > Wetlands > Permafrost | place: Sweden: Abisko... | reverse complement strand
CCCACCTTGCAGCCGCAGAGCCATTGGCAAACTACCTGCGTGCCGTTGATTACGTCAACTTCTCACCCGACCGCGTGGCCATGCAGGACGCAACAGCCCAGATGGCTTTGTTACAACTGATGAATTCCGGACGCAAAACGGTTGCTGTTCCTTCCACCGTACATTGCGATCATCTTATTCTGGCTCATATTGCAGCCGCTACCGATTTAAAAACTGCCAACGATACCAACCGTGAGGTATATGACTTCCTCAGTGCCGTATCCAACAAGTTCGGCATCGGGTTTTGGAAGCCAGGTGCTGGTATCATCCATCAGGTGGTATTGGAAAACTATGCATTCCCCGGTGGAATGATGATTGGCACCGACTCGCACACACCCAACGCCGGTGGACTGGGCATGATAGCCATCGGAGTAGGTGGTGCCGATGCTGTGGATGTAATGGCCGGCATGCCCTGGGAACTGAAAATGCCCAAGGTCATCGGTGTTAAACTTACAGGCAAACTGTCGGGCTGGGCTTCTCCCAAAGATGTTATCCTGAAACTGGCCGGTATTCTTACTGTAAAAGGAGGAACCAATGCGGTAATTGAATACTTCGGCGAAGGAACGGCTTCTATTTCGGCCACCGGAAAAGGGACTATTTGTAATATGGGTGCCGAAGTAGGCGCCACCACTTCTGTTTTTCCTTTCGATGAAAAATCTGCCGCTTATCTTCAGGCTACCGGACGCGCATCGGTAGCTAAAGCTGCTGCAAGTGTTATTGAGCACCTACAGGCCGACCCGGAAGTTGTGGCCCAACCGGAAAACTATTACGATCGCTTGATTGAAATTAATTTGTCGGAACTGGAACCTTATATTAATGGTCCTTTTACGCCAGACGCTGCTTATCCGCTTTCCGAATTTGCCAAAGTGGTAAAAGAAAAAAACTACCCGCAAGCCATGGAAGTTGGTTTGATCGGCTCCTGCACTAACTCTTCGTACGAAGACATGACCCGTGCCGCTTCAGTTGTCAAGTATGCCAAAGAACAAAAGCTAAAGGTAAAAGCACAATTTATCATCAACCCAGGTTCGGAACAGGTACGTTACACGGCAGCCCGCGACGGTGTACTGGCCGAATTCGAATCGGTCGGTGGCGTAGTGATGGCTAACGCTTGCGGTCCCTGCATAGGTCAGTGGAAGCGCGAAACCGACAATCCGGAACGTCCGAACTCCATCATCACCTCGTTCAACCGCAACTTTGCCAAACGAAATGATGGAAACCCGAATACGCACACGTTCATCGGGTCGCCCGAAATTGTAGCAGCACTCACCATTGCCGGTGATTTATGCTTCAACCCTATGAAAGATACACTGCTCAACGAAAAAGGTGAAAGCGTAAAACTTCAGGAACCTCACGGGTACGAATTGCCACCCAAAGGTTACGCCGTGGAAGATGCGGGTTATATTGCTCCGGCAAGTAATACCAGCGACATTGTGATCAATCCGGAATCAAAACGCCTGCAAAGCCTGCAACCTTTTGCTGCCTGGAATGGTAAGGATTTGATTGAGCTACCATTGTTGATCAAAGCCAAAGGCAAATGCACCACCGACCACATATCTATGGCCGGACCATGGTTACGCTTCCGCGGTCATCTGGATAATATATCCGACAACATGCTGATTGGGGCGGTAAATTCGTTTACCGATAAAACAAACGCCGTCCTCGATCCCGAAACCTGCGAATACCTTGCAGTTCCGGCTTTGGCCCGCAAGTACAAAGCACAGGGAATCGGATCTGTTGTAGTAGCCGAAGAAAACTATGGCGAAGGTTCCAGCCGCGAACATGCAGCCATGGAGCCCCGCTTTCTCAATGTAAAAGCCATCCTGGTCAAATCATTTGCACGCATCCACGAAACAAATCTGAAAAAACAAGGAATGCTGGCATTGACTTTCGCCGACAAAAATGATTACGACAAAGTGCTCGAAAATGACAAAATCAGCATCCTCGGTCTGACAGCGTTCACACCTGGTAAAAATCTGACTATAATATTGAATCACAGTAATGGAATCACCGACGAGTTTGAAGCTATTCATACTTACAATCAGGCCCAGATCGACTGGTTCAAATCCGGTAGCGCATTAAATGCCATGAACAAGTAAAAAAGTATTCTATATTGTAAAACAAAATTTAGATTAAGTGCGTTAAATGAACAATGATGAGAAACAAAAACAATATAAAATCTAAAATCATGGAACAAGATTATTTGATTTATAAATTATCTGAGACAATCAAAACTACCAGTCGAATCGATAAAGAGTTATTCACTCAGTTTAATGTAAAACGTGGTTTACGCAACGAAGATCATTCGGGCGTACTCGTAGGACTAACTAAGGTTGGTGATGTGGTCGGGTACGAGAAACTACCCGAAGGTGGACTGAAAGCCATCCCGGGCAAACTATACTATCGCGGAATAGACGTCGAAGATCTTACAAAGGGCTTATCCAAAGAAAATCGACTTGGATTTGAAGAAACTGCTTTTCTGTTACTTTCGGGCTATTTGCCGGACGCAGAAGAATTGATTACGTTCAAAAAAATTCTGTATAATGCTATGCCTTTAAACCAAAAGGCAACCATGAACATTATAGATTTGGAAGGTCAAGACATCATGAACATATTGGCTCGTAGCGTACTGGAGTTATACACATTCGATCCAAACCCGGATGATATTTCGCGTGACAACCTCATTCGCCAATCGATTGACCTCATTGCAAAATTTCCTACCATCATAGCTTACGCCTACAATATTCATCGTCATAGCCAACAAGGACGTTCGTTGCACATTCGCCACCCCAAAGAAGATATGTCGCTTGCAGAAAATTTTCTGTACATGATGAAGGGACCAAAAAGATATACTGAGTTGGACGTAAAAATACTTGACCTGACATTAATTCTGCACGCCGATCATGGAGGAGGTAATAACTCTACCTTCACCGTTCGCGTAACAAGTTCATCGCAAACGGACACTTACTCGTCCATTGCCGCAGGCATTGGTTCGTTGAAAGGGCCATTACATGGTGGAGCCAACATCAAGGTGGTTCAAATGTTCGAACACCTCAAAACAGCCATCAAGGACTGGAGTGATGTAAAAGAGATTGATACTTATCTGAAGAAAATGCTCAATAAAGAAGCTTATAATAAAAGTGGCTTAATATATGGTATCGGACATGCGGTGTACACAGTATCCGATCCACGCGCATTAATACTAAAAGAAATGGCTCGCCAAATGGCTATCGAAAAAGGCTTGCAAAAAGAATTTACCTTTTTGGAATTACTTGACGAACGTGCAGTACTGGCTTTCATGAACTTCAAAGGGGATGACATAAACAAACAGGTTTGTACGAATGTCGATTTCTATTCAGGCTTTGTATACGACGCCATTGGTCTTCCAACTGAAGTATTTACGCCCTTATTTGCCATGGCACGTATCACTGGCTGGACAGCACATCGTATTGAAGAATTAAACTTTGCCAGCAAACGAATTATTCGTCCTGCTTACAAAAACGTCGGCGAAAAGAAAGGATTTACTCCATTAAAAGATCGTTGAATATTCTAGTCTATGGTCGATAGTCTATAGACTAACAAAGGTATTGACCATAAGTCCAAAAAAGTGCTGATTTTAATTGACTACTAACAAACACAATCAAACAATCTCTATAGACAACAGACTATAGACAACTATAGACATGAAAGAAAAAATAAAAGTAATAAATCCCGTAGTTGAACTCGACGGCGACGAGATGACCCGCATAATCTGGGCATTTATTAAAGAACAACTAATCCTTCCCTACCTAGATCTGGATATTAAATATTACGATTTGGGCATTGAGAATCGCGACCTCACCAACGACCAGGTAACTATAGAAGCCGCTAACGCTATCAACAAATACAATGTTGGTATTAAATGCGCTACCATCACGCCCGACGAAGCACGCGTGAAAGAATTCGGATTAAAGAAAATGTGGAAGTCACCCAACGGAACACTACGTAACATCATAGGTGGAACCGTTTTCCGTGAGCCCATTATCTGCAACAATGTACCGCGCTACGTACAAGGCTGGACAAAGCCTATCGTTATTGGTCGTCATGCATTTGGCGATCAATACAAAGCTACTGATACCGTAATAAAAGGTAAGGGCACCTTAAAAATGACTTTTACCAACGAAGCCGGAGAAACTAAGGAGTGGGAAGTATACAATTTCGAAGGCGACGGTGTGGCTATGACCATGTACAACACCGACGAATCCATCTACGGTTTTGCCCGTTCTTCCTTTCAGGTTGCGCTGGAGAAAAAATGGCCTTTATACCTCTCAACCAAAAACACCATTTTGAAAGCCTACGACGGACGCTTCAAAGACATCTTTCAGGAAGTATACGAAAAAGAATTTCAGGCAGCATACAAAGAAGCCGGAATCACTTACGAGCATCGCCTCATCGATGATATGGTAGCCTCATGCATGAAATGGAACGGTGGCTTTGTATGGGCTTGTAAAAACTACGATGGTGACGTACAATCGGACACCGTTGCGCAAGGTTTCGGCTCACTAGGCTTAATGTCGTCTGTACTCGTTACTCCTGATGGTAAAACTGTAGAAGCTGAAGCAGCTCACGGAACTGTTACCCGTCATTATCGCCAATATCAACAAGGAAAATCAACGTCTACCAACCCAATTGCATCTATCTTTGCCTGGACACGCGGACTAATGCACAGAGCAAAACTGGATAACAACCCGGCACTGCTAAACTTCTGCCAAAAACTGGAAGAAGTTTGTATTGAAACCGTTGAAGCAGGCGAAATGACTAAAGATCTGGCCATACTTATTTATGGCGATAGTGTGACAAGTAACAACTACCTGAGCACAGAAGCTTTCTTAGCTGCCTTGAAACGTAATTTAGAAACTAAACTATCTTAGTTGAGTATTTCTCTTAAAAACATAAAAGGAGCAACCGTTAAGTTGCTCCTTTTATGTTTTAGAGACGTCGTACTATCGTTCCGATTACCCTAAAAATCCTTTTAATAATTTACTCTTAGCATTTGGTCTCAATTTGCGAATCGCTTTTTCCTTGATTTGACGAACGCGCTCGCGTGTCAAACCAAATTCATCGCCTATTTCTTCCAGTGTCATTTCCGTCACACCAATTCCAAAGAATTTTTTCACTATATCGCGTTCTCTATCCGACAAAGTAAATGCCAGAACACGCTCTATCTCTTTAGAAAGTGATTCGTTAATCAACACACGGTCAGCGTTGGGAGAGTCATCGTTAATCATTACATCCAACAGACTATTGTCTTCGCCTTCTACGAATGGAGCATCTACAGAAATGTGACGACCCGAAACTTTCATCGTATCAGCAATCTTATCTACTGGAATATCCAATACATCAGACAACTCTTCCGGCGAAGGTTTACGTTCATTTTCTTGCTCGAACTTAGAAAAAGCTTTGTTGATTTTGTTTAATGATCCTACCTGATTAAGCGGCAGACGAACAATACGCGACTGTTCAGCCAAAGCTTGCAGAATAGATTGACGAATCCACCAAACGGCATACGAAATAAACTTAAATCCACGTGTTTCGTCAAACTTTTCAGCTGCTTTAATCAGTCCAAGGTTGCCTTCATTAATTAAGTCAGGTAGACTGAGGCCTTGATTTTGGTACTGTTTTGCCACCGAAACAACGAAACGTAAGTTAGCACGTGTCAGTTTCTCTAACGCAATCCGATCTCCGGCACGTATCCGTTGAGCCAATTCGACTTCTTCTTCAACTGTGATAAGATCTTCGCGTCCAATCTCCTGTAAATACTTATCAAGAGATGCACTTTCACGATTCGTGATTGATTTGGTAATTTTTAATTGTCTCATTTTAGTGATGAAAATTAGCTTGCAAAAGTAGTCATTATTTTTGGTTATGCAAAACCAAAAATATCAAAAAGAGTTTCTTCAAGAATCTATTTACTAACAAATTATATATGAGAATGTTTACGTATATTCTTTATTTATACAAATCTATTTTATATAAACAAAACCAAACACTATTTTACCCGAAAACAACAAGCATAAAACCGCCTGAGTGTAGCATTTAGTTTATAAACAGATAGTAAATAGAATTGTTCTGATTTGTTGATAAAAAAAGCACAACTTCGTAAAAACTGAACTTGTGCTTTTTTATATTTAGAAATACTTGATCTAGTCAGCCAGATTTATTATATAGTAAGTTACCTTTCCACCAGGGTAAACTCCCACAATGAAAAGAGCTTTCTCGCGCTCACCGTTATTAATCACAGCATCAAATGCAGACTGAACATCTTCTGCCGAACGAACAGCCTGACTATTTATTTTCAAAATAATAAACCCAGGCTTAATGCCCTGATCGGCCAGTTTACCTTTTGACAATGATTTGATTTCAACACCGTAATCCAGATCCAATTTATCTTTAATTTTAGCATCAACATCTTTAAAGGTTGCTCCCAACACATCTTTACTATCTTGTGATGATACAACTCCGTAATTGCCCTGGCTGTTTTTCAGTTCAACTTTCAGTTTTTCTTCCGAATCACCCCTTACAACAGTAACTGTTATTTTATCACCAGGACGATAACGGCCAACCTGCTCCTGCAGTTCAGCTGATGTTTTTACAGATATTCCATTTACGTTATTGATAACATCGCCTTTTTTAATTCCTGCACTTTTAGCAGCACTCTGATCGTTAACCTCAGCCACATAAACACCTTCGAGCGTTTTCAATTTTTTTTCTTTAGCCAACTTACTGTCAATATCCTGAATATTCACTCCCAACAATGCACGCTGCACCACACCATACTGCCGAATATCCGAAACCACCTTTTGAACAATACTCACCGGGACAGCAAAAGCATAACCTGCATACGAACCTGTTTGAGATGCAATAGCAGAATTGATACCAACCAATTCACCTCTCGTATTTACCAAAGCTCCTCCACTATTACCCGGATTTACAGCTGCATCAGTTTGAATAAACGATTCGATCCGCATTTTGGTATTAATAATATTGATATTACGCGCCTTTGCACTTACAATACCGGCAGTAACAGTAGAAGTCAGATTGAACGGATTACCAACTGCCAATACCCACTCACCTACTTTCAGCGAATCAGAATTTCCGAACGCAATCACCGGCAGTTTCTCTGCATCAATTTTAATCAGAGCAATATCAGTATTAGGATCTGCTCCAATCAATTTGGCTTTAAACGTACGCTTATCATTCAACGTTACTTCAATCTCTGACGAACCCTCTACAACATGATTATTTGTAACAATATAACCGTCATTGGTCATGATTACACCAGAACCAACACCCTCCTGCATTGGGGCATCATCATCTTTTTTCGATCTGGGGTTTTGCTGAGGTCTTCCGAAGAAGTAATCGAAAAACGGATCATTCTGAAATCCTCCTCCAAATTGCTGGACCTTCATGGGTGTTTTGGTTTTTACGTGAACTACAGCATGTATGCTCAACTCGGCAGCAACTGTAAAATCAGTCTCCATTGCACGGGTAGCATGGGCAAATTTTGCATAGGTGATCGGGAGTTGATTCTCCTGTGAATTTAAACTATCGCGTTTCTGAGAGACCAAATTGGTAGTCACATTCGTTGCCACGCTTACCGCAACGACTAACCCGAAAAAGCCAAGCGTTTTCATTCTTTTTGTTGCATTCATATTTGTCAATTTGAATTAATAATTTTGTTAGAGCTCAATTTTCCTATTAATGTAAAACAGGATCTTCTCTTTTTCTATTTACACTACGAAAATAATCAAAACTTATTCCCTTAAATGAGACATGAACAGATATTTGAATATAATTAACTCTCATTTTTCCGAGCTTAACGAGCCTTAACGGAGAGCCATTTGTTCGCAAAAGAATCTGAAACGAGACAACAAAAAAAGCCACCCTTTTGTCAGGTGGCTTTTAATTTGAGAATTTAGTCAAATGTCAAACAGGATACAATTATCTGCCATTTTTGCTTATTTCTTAAATCCGTAAACAGCTAAATCTCCAAGTTCTTCTTCAATACGAAGTAACTGGTTATACTTAGCCATACGATCGGAACGGCTTAACGAGCCGGTTTTGATTTGTCCCGAGTTTGTTGCCACAGCAATGTCAGCAATGGTAGCATCTTCGGTTTCGCCCGAGCGGTGCGAAGTAACCGAGGTGTAACCGGCACGGTGAGCCATTTCAATAGCATCCAATGTTTCGGACAGGGTACCAATTTGATTTACTTTAATCAGGATAGAATTAGCACAACCTAAATCAATACCTTTTTTCAGGTAATCAACATTGGTTACAAATAAATCATCGCCTACCAACTGAATTTTGCTACCCAGTTTATCGGTTAATAATTTCCAACCATCCCAGTCGCCTTCGCTCATACCATCTTCAATAGAATCAATCGGATATTTACTTACCAATTCTGCTAAATAGTCTACTTGTTGAGCTGAAGTACGCTTAACGCCGGTAGGTCCTTCAAATTTTGAATAATCGTAAATACCATCTTTAAAAAATTCGGATGAAGCACAATCCAAACCAATCATTACATCTTTTCCAGCTTTATATCCGGCCTTTTCGATAGCAACAATAATTGATTCCAATGCATCTTCAGTTCCCTTCAAGGTTGGAGCAAAACCACCTTCGTCGCCCACAGCAGTGCTGAGATTGCGATCGTGAAGTACTTTTTTCAACGAATGAAAAACTTCGGCACCCATACGTAAAGCTTCTTTGAACGAAGGAGCACCAACAGGACGAATCATAAATTCCTGAAAAGCAATAGGTGCATCAGAGTGCGACCCACCGTTGATAATATTCATCATTGGAACGGGCAATACGAAAGTATTTACACCACCAATGTAACGGTACAAGGGTAAATCCAGATACGACGCTGCCGCTTTGGCTACTGCCAACGAAACACCAAGAATAGCATTGGCACCCAGATTCGATTTTGTTTTTGTTCCATCCAACTTAATCATTAGTTTATCGATAGAACGTTGTTGCAAAGCACTGACACCAATTAATGCAGGACCCAGAATGTTATTCACATTGGCAACAGCTTTTTGAACACCTTTACCCAAATAGCGACCTTTATCACCATCGCGTAGTTCAATAGCTTCGTTTTCTCCGGTTGAAGCTCCCGATGGAACAGCAGCACGTCCAACGACACCTGATTCCAACAAAACATCTACTTCTACAGTGGGGTTTCCGCGCGAGTCAAGTATTTCGCGGGCAACAATTTTTTCAATTCTACTCATCTTTGTTTTAATTATAAAATTTGTTTTCTAATGATTGATTTTATACCCTTATTAACGCCTCAAATTCAAAAATGTTCGAAATAAAGAGACATAATTAGCGTTTAATTATATCCGGCAAAAAAGTAGTATTTTTGTCGGAAGTAAATGCAAAAGTAAACACAAAAAATCAAATGAAAAAACTAATTTTACTGGCTTCTCTCACTTTGAGTATCTCAGTGTGTGGACAATTCAAACAAATTGTTTCTAAACTACCGTCATCGCTATCAAGCAGTAAGACTAAATCTGTATCTAACACCGAAAATGTTGCGGGTTTGAAAAATTCGCTCACTGTAGGTATTGAAAAAGCAGTAGCAAATCTCGGAGCTGAAAATGGGTTTTATAAAAATGAGGCACTAAAATTACTCTTACCTCCTGAAGCGCAACCAATCATGAAGAACATCAAAATGGTTCCGGGCGGACAAAGCCTGATTGACAAAACGGTACTTGCTATGAATCGTACAGCCGAAGACGCTGTAAAAGAAGCAACCCCTATATTTAAAACGGCTATTACCAATATGAGTGTTACCGATGCTGTCGGTATTTTATTTGGAAACAACAATGCTGCCACCGAATACCTGCGCAAAACCACCTACTCACAACTGAAAACTGCTTTTGCGCCCAAAGTAAAGGCATCGCTCGACAAACCCTTAGTGGCCAATGCATCCACCACTACAACCTGGAACACCTTAAGTTCCGGTTACAACAAAGTTGCCAAAACCACAGCAGGCTCCATCTACGGCATGAAAACAGTGAATGTTGATATGGAAAACTATGTTACTGAAAAAGCACTGGATGCACTTTTTATTAAAGTAGCCGACGAAGAAAAATCAATCCGCACCAATCCGTCAGCCCGTGTAAACGATTTATTGAAAAAGGTATTCGGGCAGTTGGATAAGAAATAAACCACACAAGTCTAACTACAAGACAACACACTAAGAGATAATCCATTTAGAATTACTAAATGGATTATCTCTGTTTTTACATCTACCATTAGTGTAATAGATTACACTTTTATTCTAATTTCATGGATTTACACATCGTTTAGCGTTAATCGGTGCAATATATTACACCAATATTGAATTATTTCAAAAACAACTACTATATTTGTACTCAAAAGGCAATATATTGCACAAATACGGATAATAAGATGAATTTGGCCCAAACGATTAAACAAAGGCGTGAAGAACTCGGGATTTCGATGGACTATCTGGCAGAAGTTGCAACTGTGAGTCTGAGAACCCTGAAAGCCATCGAAAGCGGAAAAGGAAATCCGACATTGAATTCTATCAGCAAATTAGCGGATGTTTTAGGACTTGAGATGAAACTTGAAGTGAAAAAATAAATGAGAAAAGCGGCAGTTTACCGAAATGAATTTTTGGCGGGTATCTTATCAGAAGAAAAACCCGGAAGCTATGTGTTTCGTTATGAAGATGATTATTATAACGATCCCGATATGCCATCTATTAGCTTGACGCTACCAAAAACGCAAAAAGAATACAGATCTGAGTACTTGTTTCCTTTATTTTTCAACATGTTGAGCGAAGGAGTAAACCGAAAATTACAAAGTCTCCAATGGAAAATAGATGAAGATGACCACTTCGGGTTATTAATGCAAACAGCTCAATTTGATACAATTGGAGCTATAACCATAAAAGCATTATTATAAATGGACTTAGAAAAGATAAATTGTTGCCCGGGAACATTGGCTGAAGGTTTCAAGACCTACAGTCCCGGTTGCCTGCGGAGTGTATTCAATAACAAAAAAGTGAGTCACGTTTTACCTTACGAGCAGCCAAGACTGGATGAATCTGTTGCAGAAATGTTCATGGAAAATCGCAAACGCATTTCCATCTCTGGAGTTCAGGAAAAAATCAGTCTTATATTAGAAAAGAATATTCTCAGACTTACCAAAGAAGGTGAACATGGAACTTATATATTAAAACCTATACCGCGCGACTTAAAGAAAGTGGATCAGGTTCCGGCAAACGAGCACCTGACCATGCAAATTGCCTCTCAGGTTTACGGACTAAAAACGGCTGCAAATGCCCTGATATTTTTCAAAGACGGAACGCCAGCTTATATAACAAAACGATTTGATATAAAACCCGACGGAAAGAAATGGGGCAAAGAAGATTTTGCAACGCTGGCCGGCAAAACAAAAGATAATGCAGGTGCAAATTTTAAATACAATTATAGTTACGAAGAATTGGGCTATCTGATACAAAAATATGTCCCGGCCTGGCGTATTGAAATCGAGAGATATTTTTCATTGGTCCTTTTCAATTATCTGTTTAGCAACGGAGACGCACACCTCAAGAACTTTTCACTATTAGAAACTCCCGCAGGTGATTATATACTCAGTCCGGCCTACGACTTAATCAACACCAGATTGCACGTGGACGACACTGATTTTGCTTTAGACAAAGGATTATTTGCCGATTCATATAAGTCCGGAAAGTCAAGAATAACAGGTCATGCACATAAAACTGATTTTATGGAGTTTGGAAGAAGAATAGGAATTGCTGAAAATCGTATAGAGAAACTGATAGCTCCGTTTTTAGAAAAGCAGCCCAAAGTCGAATCTTTATTGTCAAACTCATTTCTGAATGATCCCTGCAAAAGAGCCTACTTATTGAACTATAATACAAAACGAAACTACCTGACTAAATTAGAACAAAAAGTATAAACCTTCTTCCACATTCGAAAACAGGGATCCTCACTCAAACTCCACTACCGTAACACCGGCACCACCAAACTGGATATGTTCGTCGCGATAGGTACGGATGCCGTGAGTGGTTCCCAGATACTGACGAATCATCTGGCGCAACGCTCCGGTACCCGTTCCGTGCAAAATACGAACCGATACCACACCTACCATCACGGCATCGTCGATAAAATACATTACAGCCTGCAACGCTTCGTCGCCACGCATGCCGCGCACATCTATTTCCGACTGAAACGTGAGTTTGCGCTGACGAACTTCGTCGGTAGCTGTATTGCCCAGCGATTCGTATTTACGCGCTTCCTTCTTCAACTGATTATTACTGATAACTTCCAACCGGTTCAGCTTCACTGTCGACTTCAGATTACCGAAAGCCACCAATGCCTGCTTGTCCTGCATTTCAATAATAGTTCCGGTAGCCGTTTGTCCTTTCATACGAACATTAGAGCCGATTTTCAATTCTGATTTCTCAGCTTCTCGCTCTGAAGCAGTGATTGTTTTCTGAGCCACTTTAGATTTAAACTTCGGAGTCGGTACATTTCCAAAGTCCCCTTTAGGGGATTTAGGGGTCTGCTCATGGTTAATTTTCTTTTTAAAATCATCCAGCTCCTTTCGCACTGCTTGTGTACGAACCTTTTCAGCATCGGCCTCTTTTATCTGGCGTATGGTATTTTCAATCTTAGCATTGGCTTCGTTCAAAAGGTTTCTGGCTTCATCTTTCGCTTTGTTCGTAATTTCCTTACGCTGTTTATCCATGCCGGCCATCTCTTCTTCGTACTTAGCCAGCGTTTCTTCCAACCGCTTCTCTTTCTGACGAATTTGTTGGCGTTTGTTTTCCCAATAGCGTTTGTCGCGCACAATGTCCTGCAAGTGCTTGTCGTAATCCAGATGCTCTGCTCCCACTTTCTCGGCAGCTTCGGCAATCAGGTCTTCGGGCAAACCGATCTTACGGGCAATTTCCACGGCAAATGAGCTCCCTGGATTACCAATACTCAGTTGGAAAAGCGGTTGCAGGTGCTGACGGTCGTAGAGCATGGCTCCGTTTACAATACCTTCGGCATCTTCGGCATAATGCTTCAGGTTGGTATAGTGCGTGGTTATCACCCCAAAAGCCAAGTTTTGGTTGAATCGTTCCAGAGTGGCTTCGGCAATGGCTCCACCAATCATAGGCTCTGTTCCCGTTCCAAATTCATCAATCAACAGCAAGGTTTTAGGATTGCTGTTTTTGATAAAAAACTTCATGTTCAGCAAATGCGAGCTGTAGGTAGAAAGATCATTCTCGATGGATTGCTCGTCGCCAATATCAATAAACAGCCGTTCATAAATACCGGCTCGACTACTATCGTGCAACGGCACCAGCAGTCCGCACTGAAGCATGTATTGCAGCAGCACCACCGTTTTCAGGCAGACCGATTTACCACCGGCGTTCGGGCCCGAGATAAGCAGAATGCGTTGTTTTTCGTTCAACGTAATATCCAGCGGCACAATTTCTTTTCCCTGTTTTTTGAGCGAAAGGAATAGTAAAGGATGAACGGCTTTCGCCCATTCCAACTGACAACAATCGTCGACCCGTGGCTTAATGGCTTTGATATCTATGCCAAAAAGAGCCTTGGCGCGCAGAAAATCAATCTGCCCCAGGAAATATTGCGAAGAAAAAATAGATTCGGTATACGGACGCACAAAGTTGGTAAAGTCCACTAGAATACGCATTACCTCACGACGCTCCTCCCCTTCCAGTTCCCTGACACGATTGTTGGCTTCCACCACTTGCTGAGGTTCTATGAAAACCGTTTTTCCGGTAGCCGATTCATCGTGCACAATACCGTTTACCTTGCGCTTAAAAGCCGGCGAAACGGGAATAACCAACCGACCCTCGCGCATGGTAGGTGCCACATCTTTTTCCACATATCCATCGGCCTGCGCCTGACGCAGAATGGAATTAAGCGTACGTGAAATGCCGCTTTGCACCTGAAAAATATCTTTTCGTATCCGGGCAAGCTCAGGCGAAGCATTGTCCTTTATCTTCCCGAATTTATTCAGGATGGCATCAATCCGATTGACAATCAGAGGAAAAGTTTCAACGTCACTCACCAACTCATGCAAATGCGGATACACTTCCGCTTCGTGCTTGGTCAGAAAAGCAACCAACAGCCGGACAGCCTCCAACGCCCGCCGAAGATCAAAAACCTCCAGCTCGTCGAGAAACAGCCCTTCCACCCTGATGCGCGACAAAGCCGGACGTACATCGTAAAAGTCGCCGATAGGCAGCTCGTCGGCATCGGTAGTGAGCACGCGCAGCATCTCGTCGGTCTGACTAAGTAAGCGCATCACATCGGCATAATCCGACGAAAATTGTATTTCATCTACTTTCTCTTCACCCAAGGTACTCACACATTTGTCTTTCAACAGTTGGCGAATGGTGGTAAAAGCTATTTTTTGTTCGAAATGGTCTGGATAAAGCATTTTTTTAGTTGACAGTTGAAAATTGATAGTTGACAGTTAAGGTTTGTATGTGGTTAACGGTTTTGATTTACTGAAAGGAACTACTTTGGTTCGCATTTTATGTTTTGAGTTTAATTTGAAATATCGGGACAGTTCTTGCGTTTTTTGAAAGTAATCATTTTCATAGTCTTTCTCACCGTATTGATAATAATAAAGTTGAACCCTATCGAAATTATCGTGTTCAAAAATATGATTAAATAAAACTCTATCAGATAAACCGCAAGAATGGCCCATTATATGCACTTCGAATTTATCTTTACCGAGATATTCAAATAAATCTTGGTAATTGGACGTAGTCAAATAACTAAATGATTTGAAATGCCTTGTAAATTCATTTTCATTTAAATCTTCTATCGTTTCATAGTTTTTGTCCGTTTCATCACCGTATCCAAAAATAATTGGATTATTTTCATCCTCTAATTTTCCATGAACATAGTTTACTTTAACAAAATCATTATCAATGCTTTGAAGATAATTTTCAACAGTTGATGTATAATTGAAATTTAAGAATAAAACCTTATCAAAAAGATTCAATCTATTTATACCAATTTCATAATTAAAGCAATCCATTATTTCTTGTAAGCAACCATTGTATTTTATACATTTCAGATATTTCACCAATTCAGATCTTAACAATTCAAGAGCACTATTCAACTCTGTCAAGATCTTTCTCCATGTATTATTCTTACTAGAACGAAGTTGATAGACAAACAAAAGTTTTATATAATATTCTCTTTCAATATCAACCCAATTTCTATTGGCAAATTGAATCAAATGCTCTACAAAAGAATATGAGTACTTTATTTTGATAATTAATCGCCCATCTTTATTGTCTTTTAAATATTGTAAGAACCCAGCTATATCTTCAAACTCACAAGGATCAAGACTAGGATGTTGACAGATTCTGTAATTTGATTCAATAGCAAATAAAGGAGATTCAATATGAAAAGAAGATGGTTTAACTATATTGGTTTGTTTAAATGCCTCATTGATTTCCCATAATAAAAAATCAGAATACCTTGTTTCCAGCCCATGTGCCAAGTCAAATCCATTTCCAATAATCACTAATTTATTCATAATCCCAGATTATAAGTAGTAGAAAGTAAATAATGTCCTATTTTTCAGAAAATCGTTAGACGATACGGTTGTAACCTGAAGTCCCCATTAGGGGATATAGAGGCGGTTCTCAACTCTATTTTCTGCCCCAAGCCCCTAAAGGGGATGTTAGATAGCCTCGTCTTTGAAAAATTATAATGGTACATTATATTCGTTCCTGAACTTAGCTAAAGTTTTATTTGTTTTTCAAGAGCATCATGATTTTTTTGCTCTTATTTTTTCGTTTTTTGCGACCACTTCAAAATTTTCAGGCTTCAAAATTCGTTTTTTGTTGACAATTCAAAAGTTTTAGCCCCAAAATTTCGTTTTTTGCTAACATTCCAAAAGTTTTAGTCCCAAAAATTCGTTTTTTGTTGACATTCCAAAAGTTTTAGCCCCAAAATTTCGTTTTTTGCTAACATTCCAAAAGTTTTAGTCCCAAAAATTCGTTTTTTGTTGACATTCCAAAAGTTTTAGCCTTAAAAATTCGTTTTTTGCTAACATTCCAAAAGTTTTAGTCCCAAAAATTCGTTTTTTGAGGCATTTCCAAAAGTTTTGGGCTCAATTAAGACTCATTCGCCTCTAATTGATTTTCGCGCGCTGATTCTTCACGATACTTTTCTCTTTCTTTCAATAAAAAATGATCATAATCCAAACCGGGATATTCCTGCATGTTTTTTTTAATCAGATAGTAATTTAACTCTTTACATTCATCAAAATAATCCAACCAACTCATTCCTAACAAGATATCGTAATGCAACCATTGGTCTGAAGTGAGTGTCTCGTTCTGTTCACCAAAATATCGAAGCACCTGCCAATATACAACATCCAGAAATTCATTTCTCTCCAGATTCAGTTGTTTGAGTCCTATCAAATCCTCCTGATACGCCTCTTCAACAACCTTTTCATATATTCTCAACTCTTCGGCGTCGAGTTTCAATTTGTCGTATTCAATCACCGTTTTACATGCCTCGTAAGGTTTAGCGAATGACTCCACACATCGATCATAATCATTAAATTCTTCCTTAAGATTTTGTCCTTTCACCACTTTTTCGAAGAAATCCACTAGCCGTATGGACAAAATATTGGCAACTCCTTCCATGGCTTCGAATACCCAGTTTACATGCCACATTTGAGTATAAGGCTTTATTGCCGGATATTGCTTTTCGAACAATTCTTTCAGCTTTTCCTTCAGGTCAGCCGTTAAAGGAAATTGCAACAAAACATGCTTGCGATATAATTCCATAAATTTCGCCACTGAGTCCAATAGTCTATCCGGATCAACACCCAATTGTTCCCGTAATCTTTCTTTCGATTCGTCTTTTTCAGGATCATGTTCTTCCATTGTAGTCCTTTTTTATTATTAAACAGAATAGAATTAAGTAGGACGAACAATTAAATGTCGTATATTCATTTGTGACAATTTATATTTCCACAAATTATTTCTCGAATTAATTTGTGGAAATTCGTGCAATTTGTGGTTTTAAATAATCATTAAACCACGAATTTCACAAATTTACACGAAAGTGAAAAATTAAGAAAACGACATTATATAGTTTCCATTACTTAAGTACATTATGAATTTTAAATAGAACCCAATCTTCAAAGTTGCCCTTTAGGGGTTCTTTCTCTCTTCCTTCTTCGCTTCGTCCCAAATCACATCCATCTCGGCCAGGGTCATATCCTTCAGATTTTTGCCTATGGTAAGCGTTTTGGATTCCAGGTAATTAAAACGGCTGATAAACTTGCGATTTGTACGTTCCAAGGCATTTTCGGGGTTTATATCATACAGTCGGGCGGCATTTATCAGACTGAACAACATATCGCCAAACTCGGCTTCCATTTTGTCTTTGTCCATTGCCGCTACTTCTACTTTGAACTCATCAATCTCCTCCTGTACTTTATCCCAAACCTGTTCACGCTCTTCCCAGTCGAAACCCACACTGCGGGCTTTGTCCTGAATGCGGTGCGCTTTGATAAGAGCCGGAAGTGCATCGGGCACCCCGGAAAGGACGGTTTTATTTCCACCTTTCTCTTTCAACTTCAATTGCTCCCAGTTTTGCTCGACCGTTTTGGCATTGTTGGCTTCCACTTCGCCAAACACGTGTGGATGACGGTAAATCAGCTTTTCATTTAGCGATTTACAAACATCATAGATATCGAAATCGTTGGTTTCGCTCCCCATCTGTGCATAGAACACTACATGTAATAACAAATCACCCAACTCTTTACGAATGGAAGGCATTTCCTTTTTTATAATAGCATCCACCAGTTCGTAGGTTTCTTCTATTGTCTGAATACGAAGACTATCAAATGTTTGTTCTTTGTCCCACGGGCATTTGGCACGTAGTTCGGTCATTATTCCAAGAAGTCGTTCGAATTCCTGAAGCTTTTCGGTTGTTGTATGCATATTATATAGTTACGAGTCTTTAATTACGAGTTACAAGCCGGTCGTATCCGGTAAGACATTCGTTATTTTAGTAATTATCAGGTTGTCTGAATTCCGAATTTAGGTGCAAAGATAAGCATTTTTAGCCTTGAAATCATGCTGACTTAGCTTCCAAATCGATCCCCGATCGGCCGTAAAGTGCTGTCAAAACAGCAAAACAAAAGTTTTTTCGTCCAATTAAGATTATTTAACTTCGACAGCATTGTCAGAATAAAAAGTTGCCATACTTTTGCAGTGTACTATTAAACTAATACACTAAAACAATAACTCAATATGAATAAAAGTATGATACAGCTCCAGAATCTGGAATTTAGTTATAGCAAAAAAGCGTCATTACTTTCAAACTTAACTTTGCAACTTGAAGCAGGACGCATCCACGGATTGCTGGGTAAAAATGGCGAAGGAAAAAGCACACTGCTGAAATTAATCTCCGGATTGGTTTTCCCCACTCTGGGACAAATTGAGGTCATGGGATTTGAACCTCAAAAACGCCAACCGGAAATGCTGCAGGAAATTTTCTTTTTACCCGAAGAACTGCCTCAACTGACATTAACGGTTGAAAACTACGAAAAGGTGTATGCGCCCTTTTATCCTAACTTCAGTTCCACTCAATTTAATGAGTACCTGAAAGAGTTTGATGTAGATTTAAAAAACTCTATGCTTAACAAACTCTCGCACGGACAAAAAAAGAAAGTGATGATTGCATTCGGTCTTGCTGCAAACACCAAACTGTTATTAATGGACGAACCGACTAACGGACTCGACATTCCATCGAAAGGACAATTCCGCCGCATGGTAGCATCGGCCGTCAACGACGATCGCTGCCTGATTATCTCCACCCATCAGGTGCGCGACTTAGACAGCCTGATTGACAGCATCATTATTATGGATGGTCATGAAATAGTATTTAATGAGCCTGTAGAAAACATTACAAAAAAATTGCTTTTCAGGGTTGCCGACCGTAATGAAACCGACGAAACGGTAATTTATTCCGAAGACTCTTTACGCGGTTTGTACCAGGTGAAAGAGAATACTTCCGGAGAAGAAAGCAAATTAGACATAGAACTCCTGTTCAACGCCATATTTACCGAAAAGAAGCGAATCATGAATCTTTTTAAATAACGACTAAAACTCTAAAAACAATGAATACAACATTTAGCTTTGACCGTTTAGTTTTATTACTAAAGCGTTATTTTATAGAAAACAAGAATAAGGAATTGATGTATTGGGGCGTTCTGACTCTGGTTTTTGCTATCGTTCATCAAGTTGACACAGCAAAAATGATCATATACATTATGGGATTTATCTTTGCAGCCAGGCAATTCAAAATATTTGCATACACACCCGGTGGAATGCATTACCTGCTAATTCCGGCCACACACCTGGAAAAACTGATCAGCACTATTCTGCTGAGCACCGTTTACTTCTTTATTATGGCCCTGTTATCCTATTCAATAGGTAACATTATCGGGACCAACGTAGGCAACATTTTGTTTGACTTATCGAGCCCGGTATCGTGGGATCTGTTCAGCGTCTCTAACATCCATGCAAGCATTAATCAGATTCACATCGCGCAGGTAAATCCATTTATTGAAATGACCGTCACCTTCCTCACCATCCAATCTGTCTTTTTGCTTGGATCGGTGTACTTCAAACGGAGTTCGGCAGGAAGAACTATGCTCAGCATCTTTGGTATTTTCATGGTGTTAGGAATCGTTGAACTGATTTTACTCAAAGTGTTATTTGGCACAACGTCACTGAACAGCAACATGATTTCATTGAGCACCATTTCCGAAAATTCACCAACATTAGTCGCCCTGAAGTATTTATACGAAGTTATAAGTTATTTGTTTATCCCGTTTCTTTGGATAGTGACATTCTTCCGGCTAAAAGAAAAACAAGTATAACAAAATGGAATTCAATCAATCACAAGCTATTTACCTGCAAATTGGCGATTATGTATGCGAACAGATACTGATAGGCCGCTGGAACGAAGGCGACCGCATTCTGTCGGTCAGAGAGTTGGGTGTAGCGCTGCAGGTCAATCCCAACACCGTAATACGAACTTTCGAATTTTTACAAAACAATGATGTCATATTTAATAAACGCGGAGTTGGTTACTTTGTAGCCGAAAATGCAAAAGAAAAAATAACAGCCTATCGACGTAAGCAATTTCTGGAATTTGACTTACCGGTTATCTTCAAAAGCATGAACCTGCTTGGCATGAATTTTGAGGAAATAAAAGCTCATTATGAAGAATATAACAAGCACAATCATACAAATGAAGAATCAATATGAAAGCATCCCAACGTATCCCAAAAGCAATCGCTGTAGTTATCATAATAGGTAGCGGTTTAGTGTACAATATGGAAAAGAAACATATTATCACAAACGAACTTCAACAAATCAGTGCCAAACTAGGCAAAGAATCTGTTGAATCCGATTCCATTGAAACCGGTACCAGAAACACTGAGAACAGGCTATTTATTTATACTAAAACAATTATAGAAACAAGTATCCATCATTTAATTCCAAATATATGAAAACAAGCAATAAACTACTAATGGGCTTCTTTGGCGTAATTCTAATCAGCTTAGTTATTGCCAACGTTGCAGTTAAGGCTGAAATAAAAAACGGAAACTACAAAAGAAACATAGAAGTAAAATCAGATTCAGTCACTGTACACAAAGACAGCACGCACGTCGAAATAAACTTCTAAAATCAATGTCGTTTAGTTAGGCACACAGAATACACAGACTCTACAGAATATGCGAAGTTGATTTGATTATTCTGTTTTAAGAATATGCATTTAAAATGAAATTTCTATTCTGTTTTTTTCGTCTAATCCGTGTTTTCTGTGTGCGAATCCTTATCTAAACGATATTGCTTCTAAAATTATAAATTTTCTCAATAACGTTTTGAATCTTTAGTATACCATTTTGCCGTTGTGATAACGACAAAATGGTTTTTCACAAAACGGGCTCAGAAATCAAACCGATATTGATTGAAGTTAAGCTAATTCATGTTTTATCTAGCCCTGCTTAGGTTTGAGCTAAGCTGATTCATGTTTTATCTAGCCTTGCTTAGGTTAGAACTAAGCTGATTCATGTTTTATCTAGCCTTGCTTAGGTTAGAACTAAGCTGATTCATGTTTTATCTAGCCTTGCTTAGGTTAGAACTAAGCTGATTCATGTTTTATCTAGCCTTGCTTAGGTTTGAGCTAAGCTGATTCATGTTTTACCCAAACTAAGTAAAACGAACAATTAAATGTCATTCATTCGTGACAATTTATATTCCCACAAATTAATTTGTGAAAAAAAAATAGGAAATACGACATTATATAGTTTCAATTACTTAGCTTAGCTTCATGGCAAATTAAACACATTAAAGCAACAAAAAAAATCAAATGAAAAATCTTCGTATTCACACCTTCATGCACGTTCCTTTCGAAGGATTGGGCTGTATAGAACAATGGACAAGCGCAAACAATCATTCAGTGACCTACACCCGGTTTTATGAAACTCATCAGCTACCCGGCATCGATGACATCGACTGGTTAATTGTTATGGGTGGCCCCATGGGTGTGTACGACGAATCTGTTTATCCCTGGCTGGTTGAAGAAAAAGCATTTATCAAACAAGCCATTGAGCGTAACAAAACAGTACTTGGCATTTGTTTAGGTTCACAACTGATTGCCGGGGTACTCGGAGCTGAAGTGTATCCAAATAAACAGAAAGAAATCGGATGGTTTGAAATCACACTTTCTGAAACAGCTAAAAGGCATCCTCTTTTTGAAAACTTTGAAAATCATTTTCCCGTTTTTCACTGGCACGGCGATACCTACGAATTACCAACCGGAAGCACTCGTTTAATCAGCTCGGAAGTATGCCTGAATCAGGCTTTCTTATACAAAAAAAATGTGCTGGGATTACAATTTCACTTTGAAGCTACTGAACAGACTTTGAAAGAAATGGTGGAGAATGGAAAACAGGAATTAGTGCAAAGCGCAACTGTTCAGTCGACCGAACAAATTCTAAGTCAAACAGAAAACATTGAAGCGAATAACAAAAAGATGTTTCAGATTCTGGACTATTTAGCCAACCAAATTCAATAGCCCGGGGAGTCACAAAAAGAAAGAGACATTGCTGAGTTGCAATGTCTCTTTTCTATTTTTCAATCTATCTGCAATTATTGCCTGTTAATAATTTCCATTCCGGCATCAAGCCATATTTCCAGATCTTTGTTGTAATCCTGCTCAACATTCATCTCTTTTTCCTTTTGTTTTCCCAGACGAACAATAACTGCATCCAACGCAGGAATGGCAATGATATATTGCCCAAGCATTCCACGCATATACGAAATTTTGACGCCTCTGTAATTAGCTATCCAAAACTGATAACCGTAAAAAGTACAAGGCACTGAACTTACTTTTGTTTCACCAAGCTTAGTTTCAGGAGTATATTTCAGCCATGTTGCAGGCGTGGTAGCTTCTTTGATGTAGTTAGAATCAACCACTTGAAACCCGTTCCACATCCCCTTGTTCAATATAAGCTGACCTAAGCGGGCAAAATCGCGCGCATTGGAATTCAGGCAGCAGTAAGCTTTTTCCATTCCACCTTTATGATCGAGCGACCATTGAGCATCTTCCTCTGCCTGAATAGGTGTCCAAAGCTTTTCAGAAGCGTAATCGGCAATATTTTTACCCGTAGCCTTTTGTACTATGAAAGCCAGCATTTGGGTAACACCACTTTGATAATTAAACCTCACGCCCGGCTTTTCGATCAACTTTTCCGTCAGCGTCAGCTTCCACAAATCGTTTCCGTAGTAAGCCTGCGTTGTTTTTGAGAAAAGCGAACTGTAGGATTCATCCCATTCTACTCCGGCACTCATGGTCAGCAAATCTTTTATGGTAAGTACCTTTCCGTCGTACGAAGTCCATTGTGGTAAAAAATCACTCACAGGTTGCTCCACACTTTTAATCTTGCCATCATCTATTGCACAACCGATAAGCAAAGAAATAACACTTTTGGCCATCGAAAATGAATTACTCAGACTCAATGGACTATAGTTTTTCCAATATTGCTCAAAAATGATCCGGTTATGCTGGACAACCACAAATCCCACTGTTTTATACTTTGCAAAATCCGCTTCGAACTCGCGTGGAATTTGCTTATTTTCAACATCAGGAGCAAAATCCCATGGATTAGGATCTTCAGCCTTCACCACCCGGTTTTCGAAAATCGTATACTGATCAATTTTCGGGTTCCAATGAGTTAAAGCCCTGCGTACATAATAATTAGAAGGTAACAAAACAAAAATACCTGCCCCGACAAGAATTATCAAGAGCAGATATACAGTTACTTTTCTAAAACCAAATTTTTTGTTGGTATTCATAACTTATTTTATTTTAAGCCTTTGTTGTTTTTACGGCTTACTAAAAATGATGTTTTTGGGGTCAATTATCTATAGCCTCTTTTACACAGGTCTACAGAACAGAATTCAACATTTTACGTTCAGTTCGTTAAGAACCACCCGAATCTTTTCGTATGTTTTAATGGTATTAGGCACCAATGGTAAACGCAATATATTTTCTACAAAACCCATCACAGCCAGCATACTCTTTACTCCGGCCGGATTGCCTTCTACAAAAAGTAATTGAATCAGTTCAGTAAAGTGATAATGGATTTGGCGTGCATTGGCATAATCACCTTGCGAAGCCAGGCGTACCATGCGGCTGAATTCACGAGGAAAAGCATTTCCGATAACCGAAATGACGCCTACAGCACCTAAGGTAATCAATGGAAAAGTGATACCATCGTCACCCGAAATAACCATAAAGTCTTTCGGTTTATTTTTAATGATATCATCTATTTGAGTAAAGTTTCCTGAGGCTTCTTTTATAGCACAAATATTGGAAAACTCTTTGGCTAAACGCAAGGTTGTATCAGCAACCATATTCACGCCCGTACGTCCCGGCACATTGTAAAGCACAACCGGTAGTGGTGAAGCTTTAGCTATAGCAACATAGTGTTGGTAAATACCTTCCTGCGATGGTTTATTATAATATGGAGTAACCGACAGTATAGCATCAATACCGGTAAAATCGGTTGTATGCAACTTTTCAACCACAGCTTTGGTATTATTACCACCCAAACCGAGTACTATTGGCAATCGTCCGCCGTTACATTGCACTACAAAACGAGTTACATCCTCTTTCTCTTGCTCGGTAAGTGTTGGTGTTTCGGCAGTAGTACCGCAGACCACCAGATAGTCTGTACCATTTTTAATCAGATGCTCAACCAATCGAGCCAGTGCATCATAATCAATCGATTCATCACTTTTAAAGGGTGTTATCAACGCTACACCCATTCCTGTCAGTTTATTATTAATCATCTGTAGAAGGAATACTATTTGTTTGCAAAAGTACAGTTTTAATCTGTAGTTTGTATGCTTTTGAGATAAAAAATTATCTGACTAAAAAGGTAAGTCTCATCAATCCTATTTTCAGTTTCAGGAGCATCTGCAACCGAAGCTTTTAAGCTATCAACATCAAGCATAAAATCAAAAATAGCTAACTCATTCTTGCGAACCCCGGCTTTACACAAAGCCCGAGCATACATGGCTATATATTCCAATGCTACAACCGGCTTTAAAGACAAATCGATCAACAAATCAAACTCTGAGCCTTCCAACTCATTTAAAAACGGGAGCAAAGGTCTACTAAAAAAATCGGTTTGCTTATGATGTAATATTCTAAATTCGGGTAAGATGGAAGCAGCAACTTCTTTTTTATCAATAAAGCCCCAGGCAACAACTTTTTTGCCATCTTGCTGTAATTGCGAAATGATTTTATGAATGGACTCGTTCCTCTCCTGTAAATCGCTTTCAAATAACAGCAATATAGTTTTGGCCTGATTGTAATTTACAAAATGACGCTCTCTGGAGGTTTCTCTCAGATATCGCTGAGCTCGTTTTTGAAAAAAATAATTATCTAGTATTTTCATGTTTTTCTTTTAATTTAAGTAATCAATAATGATTAATGATCTGTTCTGCGTAGCCTATATTCTGATAAACAGTCTTGTCTCGTAACTCGTAACTTGTAACTTGTAACTATCCCCTCTTAAAACAACAATCCTTCCGAATTCTGTTCCTGCACTTCGGCATTAATCATCGATAAAAAGGTTTTCTCATCCACCAACTTCACACCCAGTTTCTCTGCCTTTTTGAGTTTTTCCGGTCCCATATTCTCGCCGGCCAGTATGAATGAAGTTTTTGCCGAAACACTTCCCACATTTTTGCCTCCGTTTCGCTCAATCATAGTTTTATATTCATCGCGCGAATGAGAAGAGAACGTGCCACTGATAACAATTGATAAACCAGACAGTGAAGTTCCGTGCGACTGCAATTTTTCTTCCGACAAGCTCATCTGCAAACCATATTCTTTCAGGCGGCTTAGCATATTTACATTCTGCGCATCGGAAAAATAAGTCACCACACTTTGGGCAATTCGTTCACCTATCTCGTCAACAGCTATCAATTCGTCGAAAGTAGCCTGTTCCAATGCTTCTATATTTTTAAACGCAAAAGCCAGTTTCTTTGCAATCGTTTCGCCAACAAAACGAATGCCCAGTGCAAAAACGACCCGTTCAAAAGGTACTTCCTTAGATTTTTCAGCTCCCTCTTTAATATTGTAAGCCGATTTTGTACCCAAACGTTCCAACCGGATCAAATCAGGGACTTTTAACGTATAAATATCAGCAATATTATGTAATAAATCATTTTGATACAACAGATTTATGGTTTCACCACCCAGTCCGTCGATATTCATGGCTTTGCGACTCACAAAATGCTCCATCTTGCCTTTTATCTGAGGCGGACAGGCATTTTCGTTGGGACAATAATGAGCAGCTTCGCCTTCGAAACGGACCAAGGCGGCACCACACTCCGGACAATTTTTAATAAACCTCACTTTGTCTCCAATCAAAATACGGGCATCTTTATCCACCGCTGTAATCTTTGGAATAATCTCTCCACCCTTTTCTACAAAAACCATATCGCCGATATGTAAGTCCAGCCCTTCAATTATGTCAGCATTGTGCAACGAAGCTCGCTTCACGGTTGTACCCGAAAGTTGCACCGGATCCAGATTCGCAACAGGGGTCACTGCTCCTGTCCTGCCCACCTGATACGAAACAGAATTAAGTCGGGTTACAGCTTTCTCAGCCTGAAATTTATAAGCAATGGCCCAACGGGGCGACTTAGCTGTAAAGCCTAAAGCCCGTTGTTGCGAGAGGGAGTTTACTTTCAACACAATACCATCGGTAGCCACCGGAAGATTCTTTCGTTCAACGTCCCAATAGTTGATAAATTCGAAAACTTCTTCCTGCGTTTTGCAAACCCTAGTTGCGTCGGAAATTTTGAATCCCCACGAATGTGCAGCCTTCAGGTTTTCGGAATGCAGGTCGGCTGGCAAGCTTTCGCCCAACAGATAATACAGATACGCATCGAGCTTGCGACCGGCCACTACGGCGGAATTTTGCAACTTTAGCGTTCCCGAAGCAGCATTCCGCGGGTTGGCAAAAAGCTGTTCTTCCTGCTCTTCGCGTTCCCGATTCAACTCATCGAACACCGACCATGGCATCAGGATTTCACCACGTATTTCAAACCGTGACGGATAATCGCCATGCAACCGCAACGGTATGCTGCGAATCGTTTTTACGTTTGCCGTAACGTCATCGCCCTTTTCGCCATCGCCCCGTGTTACGGCACGCACCAGTAAACCATCTTCGTAGGTCAACGAGATGGATGTTCCGTCGTACTTCAACTCACAAACCAACTCAAAGTCCTCATTCAGCCCTTTACGCACGCGCTCGTAGAAATCCTGTACTTCGCCCACAGAATAAGTATTGCCCAACGAAAGCATCGGATATACATGCGCCACCTGCTCAAACCCACTGGCAATATCGCTCCCAACGCGCTGCGTAGGTGAGTTGGGGTCGAAAAACTCGGGATTAGCCAACTCCAGTTCCTGTAATTGCCGGAGCTTGGCATCAAAGTCGAAGTCAGAAATAGTCGGAGCAGACTTCACATAATAGTTATAATTATGCTGCTCAAGTTCGCGTCGAAGAGATTCTATTTGGGATTCCTGTTGGGATTTCATTATGTATATGTTGCTATAAATTGCCCCCCAAACCTGTCCCGTGAACAGGACGCGTAGCAGGGATTGTTGATTGTAATGTAATAAGTAGGATCTTGTTCCTTTATTTGCAAAAATAAGAATTTGTGGACAAGTAACCAACTAAATATGCTTCGAAGAAAAAGAAATAATAAAATTCCAGTAGAAAAAAACAGCATTTAGCTGACCGTTTACAGATTATTATTTTTACATTTGTACAAAAATGATTGACTTTATCTAAACTGTTTTTAATAAAATTATAAGCTTATGGAATCGATGCCGAGAATCAACAAGGTTATAATGCGACCTTTACAAATAGAAGATTATACACAGCTGTCGCAAACATTTACGCGAACCTATTCCGATGGTAGTGATATATTCTGGACACATGAACAAATTGAGAAACTAATCCGAATTTTCCCCGAAGGACAAATAGTCACTGTGGTGGATAATAAAATTGTAGGATGTGCGCTTTCTATCATTGTGGATTATGATATAGTAAAAAATGATCATACTTACGCTTCGGTTACGGGCAAGGAGACGTTTAATACACATAACCCCAAAGGCAATATTCTTTATGGTATAGAAGTATTTGTACACCCCGAATACCGCGGACTCCGGTTAGCCCGACGCATGTACGATTACCGCAAAGAAGTCTGTGAAACGCTCAACCTCAAAGCTATTATGTTTGGCGGTAGAATTCCAAACTTTCATAAATACGCCGAAGATCTGCGACCAAAAGAATACATTCAGAAAGTCCGCAAAAAAGAAATTTACGATCCGGTACTTACCTTTCAGCTCTCAAACGATTTCCACGTTCGGAAAGTAATAACCAACTACCTTCCTAACGATGAAGACTCACGCCATTTTGCCTGTTTGCTACAATGGGACAACATATATTACCAACCACCTACACAGGATTTTCTTCTCCCGAAAACAACTATCCGAGTAGGACTGGTACAATGGCAAATGCGATCGTACAATACTATCGACGACGTATTCGAACAGGTTGAATTTTTTGTCGATGCAGTATCCGACTATAAAAGTGATTTTATTCTTTTCCCCGAATATTTCAATGCACCGCTTATGGCTAAATTCAACGATTTAGGAGAATCGCAAGCCATCAGGCAACTGGCTCAATACACCAATGAAATACGAAAGCGTTTCATTAAAATGGCTATAAGCTACAATATCAACATCATCACCGGAAGTATGCCGCAGCTTCGTGGCAACGACCTGTATAATGTAGGTTTTCTTTGCCGGCGCGACGGAACATATGATACTTACGAAAAGATACATGTTACACCCGACGAAATAAAAAGCTGGGGGTTATCGGGCGGTAAAATCATTAAAACATTCGATACCGACTGCGCTAAAATAGGCATACTGATTTGTTACGATGTAGAGTACCCCGAGCTCGCACGCATTATGGCCGATCAGGGCATGCAAATTCTGTTTATTCCGTTTCTTACGGATACTCAAAACGGATATTCGCGCGTCAGAATTTGTGCTCAGGCCCGTGCCATCGAAAACGAATGCTTTGTGGTGATTGCCGGTAGTGTGGGCAATTTGCCCCGTGTACACAATATGGATATTCAATATGCACAATCGGGTGTTTTCTCGCCCTGCGACTTTGCATTTCCTACCGATGGAAAATGTGCCGAAGCAACTCCTAATACAGAAATGATTCTGGTATCGGATGTAAATCTGGATTTACTGAACGAGTTACATACCTACGGCAGTGTACGTAACCTGAAAGACCGACGCAACGACTTATACGAATTACGTTTGAAGAAATAATAATGAACAAGATCTTTACTTTTATTCTACTGCTATTTTTTCACATAGCAGCATTTGGACAAGAATCAAATCATATTATAGTAGAGACTTTTTATAATAAATATACAATAGAAGATAAATATCGTTGGTTGGAAAACATCCATTCAAACGAAGTTAAAGCTTGGACCGAAAATCAGGAAAAGTTATTTAAAAGCCAGATGTCAAAAGTGGCTAATAAAACAAATTCTTTTAAAGGAATAGATCAATATGCCTACACCGAATTTAATGCTCCTCAAAAAAAAGGAAACTATTACTTCCATATGGGTCGATACAATAATTTCGGAGTTGCAGCATTATTTTATCAGAAAACACTTAAAGATCGGCCCGAAATATTAGTAGATCCAAATTACATATCGCTCAAAGATAAGATAACACTCAACAGTTACTCCGTCTCAAAAGATTCAAAATTGCTTGCCTATCAGTTTAGCCGAAATGGAAGCGATTGGCGTGAAATTAAAGTTGTATCTATTCAAGATGCTGTTGATTTAAAAGACCATTTGAAAGGAGTAAAATTTTCCAGTATTGCATGGTTGAAGGATGGTTTCTTTTATTCCACTTTCTTGCAAAATGAACAATTTGGAAAAACAACAGGTGAAAGAATTTTTTACCATAAAATTGGGACCGAGCAAGAACAGGATAAGCTCATTTTTGAGAAAAAGACTGATATCAACTCATTTTTTGAATATTCAACATCGTCGGACGAACAATACTTTATTTTAAAAAGCCGGAGTGAATTAACCGGAAAGTCTACCCTGTTGTACATAGACTATATGTCGAATGATTCTGGTTTAAAGCCCTTGCTTACAAACTTAAAATACAACATTCACATTCTCGATTCACACAACGGAAAATTTATTGCTACGACCACTAAAAATTCAAAAAATGGTAGCATTATAGAAATTGATCCTGCAAATCCGACCAACTGGAGAGAAATAGCTCCTGAATTTTCGGAAGCATTATTACTTAAAGCAATACCATTTTCAGACCGCCTTGTTACAGTATACCAATCCAACCAACATCCAATTATAACAATCTTAGATTATTCGGGAACAGTACTATACACACTACAAATGCCAGTTGCAACATCGGTAGACGGATTTAGCGAAAACCCGACGGACGAAGACTTACTTTTTTATTTTAAATCTTATACTATTCCGCCGGTATTATATAAATTCAATATCAAAACCTTTAAAAAAGAATTAGCAGAACAAACCACTGTTTCGTTCGATTTTAAAACCATTGGATATAAAGAAGTAGAATACCTGACAAAAGACAGCGTCCGTGTACCAATGATTCTGGTATATAATAAAGAATTAAAACAAAATGGCTCCAACCCAACCATTTTACAAGCTTATGGCGGATTTGGCATTGTAAATCAACCTTCATTCGATCCGGGAATAGTCTATTTTATCAAACAAGGCGGAATCTATGCCTTCGCCAACATACGCGGTGGTGGAGACAAAGGAATAGACTGGGCTCGAAAAGGAAGAGGAATTTACAAGCAAAATTCTTTTGACGACTTCATTGC
>Ga0302173_10000215_pt1 | contig 30669 bp, 19 predicted proteins | sample I_Fen_N3_1_FD_198785 | JGI IMG/M metagenome (GOLD analysis project Ga0302173, IMG submission 198785) | Peat permafrost microbial communities from Stordalen Mire near Abisko, Sweden - I_Fen_N3_1 | ecosystem: Environmental > Terrestrial > Soil > Wetlands > Permafrost | place: Sweden: Abisko... | reverse complement strand
TTTCATGGCACTTGGCGGAAGAATTAAAACTAGATACAAAAAAAACTAAGCGAATTGTTTTTCACGAAATTACAAAGTCGGCAATTCTTAAAGCAATTGAGAATCCAAGAGAAATTGATTATAATCTTGTAAATGCGCAACAAGCACGTCGTGTATTAGATCGTTTAGTTGGTTATGAATTATCTCCTGTTCTCTGGAGAAAAATTAAAGGTGGACTTTCTGCCGGACGAGTACAATCAGTTTCGGTTCGTTTGATTGTAGAGAGAGAACGCGAAATTCAAAACTTTAATGCAGTAGCTACTTATTCTGTTGTAGCTGAGTTTGTCAATGAAGCCGGAAAATCTTTCAAGGCCAAATTACCCAAAAACTTCAATACTAAAAAAGAAGCCGAAGAGTTTTTAAAACAAAACATCGGATCTAAATATAAGGTAGCAGATTTAGAAACTAAACCTACAAAAAAATCACCAACAGCACCATTTACAACTTCTACATTGCAACAAGAAGCAGCTAGAAAATTGTATTTACCAGTTGGAATTACAATGCAACTTGCACAACGTTTGTACGAAGCTGGACTTATTACTTATATGAGAACAGATAGTGTAAATCTTTCTAAAGAAGCGATGGATGCTGCTGAAGCTGAAATCATAAAATCGTACGGAAAGGAGTTTTCTAAACCTAGAACTTTCGCTAATAAAAATAAAGGAGCACAAGAAGCGCACGAGGCAATTCGTCCAACTGATATGTCGCGCCATACGGTAAATATCGATCGTGATCAGGCTCGTTTGTACGATTTGATCTGGAAAAGGACTTTAGCATCACAAATGAGCGATGCGCAACTAGAAAGAACAAACGTAAAAATCGAAGCGAACAATCACAGCGAAATTTTTACAGCTTCTGGTGAAGTTTTACTTTTTGAAGGTTTCCTTAAAGTTTACTTGGAAGGTCATGATGATGACGAGGAAGAACAAGAAGGAATGTTGCCTGCATTAAAAGTAAATGAAAATTTAGCGAACAATTATATTACAGCTACTGAAAGATACTCAAGGCCACCGGCTCGTTACACAGAGGCTTCTTTGGTGAAAAAATTAGAAGAATTAGGAATTGGTCGTCCATCTACATATGCGCCAACTATTTCGACTATCATCAATAGAAACTATGTTGAAAAAGGAACTCTTGAAGGTCAGGAACGTAATTACACTCAACTTACTTTACAAGCAGATAAAGTAGGAGAGAAGTTGCTAAAAGAAAATACAGGTTCTGATAAAGGGAAATTAGTTCCTACAGATATCGGAACTATCGTTACAGATTTCTTAGTTAAGAATTTCGGAAACATATTAGATTATAATTTTACTGCAAAAGTAGAACAGGATTTTGATGAAATTGCCGAAGGAAATATCGACTGGGCAATTATGATGCAGGAATTCTACAATAAATTTCACCCAAATGTAAAAGAGGTTGAAGCTAATGCAGAACGTGAAAGCGGAGAAAGAATCCTGGGGAAAGATGCTGACGGAAGACAAGTTTCTGTTCGTTTAGGAAAATTTGGTCCAATGGCTCAAATTGGAGAAGCGGATGACGAAGATAAAAAATTCGCCAGTTTAATGGCCGATCAAAATATTGGAAATATTACTCTTGAAGAAGCTTTAAATTTATTTTTATTGCCTAAAAACTTAGGTGAATATAAAGGTGAAGAAGTAGAAGTAAGTAATGGTCGTTATGGTCCTTATGTACGTCACGGAAGTGTTTTTATTTCTTTACCAAAAGGAGAAGATCCTTTAAGTCTTTCTAAAGAAAGAGCGCAGGAATTAATTGATGAAAAAGCAATCGCCGATGCTCCAATTGCAGTTTATAAAGGCGAAGGTGTTCAGAAAGGTGTGGGGCGTTTTGGTCCTTTCATCAAATGGAACGGAATTTTCATCAACGTAAGTAAAAAATATAATTTTGATAATTTATCGCAACAGGAAATCGAAGAATTGATTGAAGATAAATTAAAAAAGAACATTGATAAAGTACTTCATAACTGGGAAGATGAAGGAATTTTGGTTGAAAAAGCACGTTGGGGACGTTCGGTTATTACAAAAGGTAAAATCAAAATTGAATTAAGTAAAGATGTTGATGCGACAAAATTAACATTAGCCGAAGTTCAGGAAATGATTGCCAAAAAAACACCGGCAAAAAAGACTCCAGCAAAAAAAGCAACAACAACTAAAAAAGCTCCAGCTAAAAAACCAGCTGCTAAAAAGAAATAATAAATGGAATTTGATTTTCTACAACCAGTTAACGAAGGAATTTTAAAATTCATTAGTTCATTGTCGTCACAAGAATTAGGTAGTAAAATAGTCTTGCATACACAAGATCAATTTCCGGATATTAGTAAAATAAATATTGCTATTATTGGAGTTTTAGAAGATCGCCGAAATAGCAATGTAATTAATGACGTTAATTTAAATGCTGTTCGTAAAAAGCTTTATAGTATGTTTCCTGGTAATTGGGATGCTTCTATTGCAGATTTAGGAGATATTCTTGCTGGAGATGCTGTAGAGGATACTTATTTTGCGTTAAAAAAAGTCACTTCTGCATTAATTAAGAATAAAGTGATTCCTATAGTTGTTGGAGGTTCGCAAGATTTGACCTATGCCTTGTATCGTGCTTATGACGATTTGGAACAAATGGTAAACTTGGTTGCCGTTGATAATAAGTTTGATTTTGGTAAAGAAAATGAAACAGTTTCGGCAAATTCATACTTAACAAAAATCATAATTGACGAACCTAATAATCTTTTTAATTACTGTAATGTGGGATATCAAACCTATTACAACTCACAGGAAGAAATTGATTTGATCCAGAAGTTATTCTTTGATGCCTATCGTTTAGGTGAAATTTCAAATAATATAGCTTTGGCAGAACCTGTTTTTAGAGATGCAGATTTGGTTAGTATCGATTTGAATTCGGTAAAGTCATCCGCTTCTGGAAATATGGTCTCTTTTGAGCCAAATGGTTTTAACGGAAAAGAAATATGTTCATTGGCAAGATATGCCGGTATTAGTGATAAAGTTTCTTCTTTTGGAATTTTTAATCATAATAGTACAGCGCCAGAATCTGGTATTATTGCTCAAATAATTTGGTATTTTATAGAGGGATATCATTATCGATCTAAAGAATATCCTTTTGGTAGTCGAGCAACGTATTTAAAGTATATCATCCCGCTTGATGATGAGGAGTTGATTTTTTACAAAAGTGATAAAACAGATCGCTGGTGGATTGAAATTCCGTTTGAATCAAATGGGCACAATAAATTAAAAAGAAATACGTTATTACCGTGTTCGTATGAAGAATATTTGAGTGCTTGTAATCAAGAATTGCCCGAAAGATGGTGGAAAGCACAGAGAAAAAATGCTTTATAAAATGAAATAGTAGTAAAAATCATAATTTTCTAAAGTTCTGTAAAAATAGTTAATTTTTATTAGTAGGAAAATAAATATAATATATAAAATTTTGTGTTTTACATCGATATTTTGTGTTAGTTTGTCGATAAAATATTTTTTTTTTATTTTATTTAACATTATTTTTGAACGATAAAATAAATTTCGCAACTAGTATTGTTTTTTAGCTAAATAATAAATACGTTTACGGACTTATAATAATGAATAGATAATCCCAAATTTATATGAAGAAGTTTATTGCATTTGCAGCAATGTTAACACTAGTAATCGGCTGTGGTAAGTCAGGTGACAAGGGTGAGTTAGTTGGTGTTACAGGAGGCAAGTGGCATCCTGAAAAACCTTACGGAATGACATTGGTTCCGGGTGGGTCTTTTATTATGGGTAAATCAGATGCTGATTTAGCTAATGTGGAAGATGCTCCAACTAAAACAGTAACAGTACGTTCATTCTATATGGATGAAACTGAGATTACAAACAGTGAATACCGTCAATTTGTGGAGTGGGTAAAAGACTCTACAATGAGAGTTCGTTTGGCTATTTTAGCTGATGAAACTGGTCAAAAAAGTACTGGAGACAAAGGTAAAAAAGGTGGTAGTATTGCAGATTACGCATTTAACGATTCTGAGCCAGATAAAATGACGGCTTATGATAAATATATGTATGATAACTATTATAGTGTAGGAACAAAGGATGATCCATATGCTGGTAGAAAACTAAACAAAAAAGTTAAGTTGATTAAAGATACTAAAGCTTATCCAGACGAGTATTATACTGAGGTAATGGATTCTATGTATTTACCAATAGAAGAATCATACAATGGTTTAAGAACTATTGACGTAAATAAATTGAAATTCCGTTATTCTTGGATGGATATTCAGGCTGCTGCAAAAGCTAAAGTAGGAAAAAGAAAAGACTTCGTTAAGACAGAACAAGTTAGTGTTTATCCAGATACTACAGTTTGGATTAAAGATTTTGCTTATTCATATAATGAACCAATGCACAATGATTATTTCTGGCACAAAGCTTACGGAGATTATCCTGTAGTTGGTGTGACTTGGAAACAAGCTAAAGCATTTTGCGCTTGGAGAACATTAAATAAAAATAGCTATATCAAATCTAAGAAAAAAGGACGTGATTTAGTAAATGCTTTCAGATTGCCAACAGAGGCAGAATGGGAATATGCTGCTAGAGGAGGTCTTGAATCTGCAACTTACCCTTGGGGAGGACCTTACACTAAAAGTGATAGAGGTTGTTTCTTAGCTAACTTCAAACCTAATAGAGGAGATTACGCTGCTGATGAGGCTTTGTATACAGTTGAAGCTAAATCATACGAGGCAAACGGTTACGGATTATACAACATGGCAGGAAACGTTTCAGAATGGACAGATTCAGCTTATAATCCAAATGCTTACGAATATGTTTCTACAATGAATCCTAACGTAATTGACGGAAACAACCAGAGAAAAGTTGTTCGTGGTGGATCTTGGAAAGATGTTGCTTATTTCCTACAGGTAAGTACTCGTGATCATGAATATGCTGATTCAGCTAGAAGTTATATTGGTTTCAGAACTGTACAAGATTACATGGGAACTCAAACTACTGGAAGCGGTGCCAAGAAAAAGTAAATAATTAAATTCAAATTCAATAACCAAATCAAATCTATTTTAAATTAAAACCTAAAAAAAAGTATTATGGCATTATTAAGTAAAAAAACAATGAATTTCGCTTATGGTATGGGAGCGGCAGTAGTAATCATCGGTGCACTTTTTAAATTGCAACACTGGCAAGGAGCTAGTATCATGTTGATTATTGGTCTTGGTGTTGAAGCGTTTATTTTTGCATTGTCTGCTTTTGATCCAGTTGATGACGAGTTAGATTGGACTCTTGTTTACCCAGAGTTAGCAAACGGTCAAGCTAGAAAAAAAGCTGATAAAGTTGAAGCACCATCTGATGCCCAAGGATTGTTGTCTCAAAAACTAGACGTAATGTTGAAAGAAGCTAAAATTGATGGTGAATTGATGTCAAGCTTAGGAAATTCTATCAAAAACTTCGAAGGAGCTGCAAAAGCAATTTCTCCAACAGTAGATTCTATTGCAGGACAAAAGAAATATGCTGAAGAAATGTCTATGGCTGCTGCGCAAATGGAATCATTAAATAGTTTATACAAAGTACAATTAGAAAGTGCAGCAAGAAATGCACAAGCAAACAGTGAAATCGCTGAAAATGCTTCTAAATTAAAAGAACAAATGCAATCTATGACTGCAAACATTGCTTCGTTAAACAATGTTTATGGTGGTATGCTTTCTGCAATGAGTAACAAAGGATAATTAGTTTTTGACTATTATATTAAATTTATTAATAAAGAACTAATTATAAAAAAATGGCAGGAGGAAAATTAACCCCTAGACAGAAGATGGTGAACCTGATGTATCTGGTTTTCATCGCAATGTTAGCAATGAATATGTCAAAAGAAGTTTTATCTGCTTTTGGCTTAATGAATGAAAAATTTGAAAGCGCTAATAAATCGTCAATAGAAACAAACGCTGGTTTGTTGACTACATTAGATCAAAAAGCTGCTGAGGCAAAAGGAGAATTTATTGATGCTGCAGCTACTGCTCATAAAGTTGAAACAATTTCGAAAGATTTTTACGCCTATATCGAAACTTTAAAAAAGGATGTTGTTAAAGGATTTGACGTAGAGAAAGAGACTGGAAAATTGCCTTATGAAGCTATGGACAAAGGCGACAATGTTGATAGTTGGTTTAAAGGTGAAGGATACAGTGCAAAAGGAAATGAGATTATTTCTAAAATTGAGAAGTATAAGGCAGATATGAAAGCTGCTTTGTCGGATAAAAAAGATAAATACGCTACAATTATTGCAGAGATTGAAAAGAAATTTGATGTTTCTGATGTTAAAAATAAAGATGGAGTAAAAGATAAGTATTTGTCTTATCACTTTAAAGGATTCCCTGCAGTAGCATCAGTTGCGAAGCTTTCAGCTTGGCAGAATGATGTTCAAAAAGCAGAGGCAGATGTTTATAGTGCTGCATTAGGAAAAGCTGCTGTTGCTGCTGCTTCTTACAATAATTATAAAGCAATTGTTGTTTTAGATAAGGGTGCATATTTTCAAGGAGAAAAAGTAACAGGTAAGGTTGTTTTAGGTCGTTATGATGATAATACAAAGCCGACTTCATTTACTCTTAATGGAAGAGCTGGTAATATTGTAAATGGTCAAGCTATAGTAGAAATGACTGCAGGAGGTGTGGGTGAACAACATATAACAGGGCAATTTACTTTCTTGGAAGATGGTAAAACTATTCCTCTAAAATTTGAGCAACCATATGTTGTAGTGCCAAGACCAAATTCAGCTACTATTTCTGCTGATAAAATGAATGTTGTTTATAGAGGAGTTGTTAACCCAATCTCTGTGTCTTTCGCAGGTGTTGCTGACAATAAAGTTGTTGCTAGTGCTCCGGGATTAGTTTCTGCTGGTAAACCAGGTAAATATAACATGAACCCAGGTTCAGGTAATGAAGCTACGATTTCTGTAACAGGAACTTTACCAAACGGAGATAAAGTTTCAGATAAGAAAACATTTAGAATTAAAGGTATTCCTGGTCCAACAGGTACAATTAGAGGTGAGCAAGGTGTTGTTAAAGGACCTAAATCTAACTTAGAAGTTGCTACTATTGGAGCTAAACTAAATGACTTTGATTTTGAAGTTGGTTTAGATGTTGTTGGATTTAATATGAAAATTGCTGGACAACCTACTGTTGTTGTTACTGGTAACAAATTAAATGCACAATGCAAACAAGTACTTTCAAGAGCTGGAAAAGGAGATCAGGTAACTATTTCTGAAATTAAAACTAAACTTGTTGGAGCTGGTAGTTACTTATTGCCAAGAACTGCTCCGGTAATTTTTGAAATACAATAATAAAAGTGGGTAAACCTACATTTAATACTTTATAATAATACCACGATGAAAGTAAGAAATTTTTTAATAGCTATTGTTTCTATCGCTGGAGGTTTTTCTTCTTATGCGCAATCTAATTTGCTAAATGCGAAAACACCTGCTCAGATAGGGCTTAAAACTCCTGCGCAACTTATCTCAGATAATGATAAGCCTTTGTCTTATGGTTATGTGGATGATAGAGACATATTGATGGGAAAAACTACGTGGGAGATTATTGATTTAAATGAAAAAATCAATTTTCCAATGTATTTTCCGGTTGATACGGCTAATATTGGTTCAGATAGACGCTCACTTTACGACGTTTTGACGAAAGCTGTGAAGAACGGCAAAATAACTGAAGTTTATAGCGACAGTTATTTCAATACTAAAAAATCTTTGAAAGATATTCAAGGAGCGTTATCTCGTATTGATACAACAGATGCTGGTAGAGAACTTATTAACCAATATCCAGATGACTACAAATCACGTGTTGTGAAAAAGAAAGTAGTTACAGGAACTGGTAAAAACAAAAAGGTTAACTATGTTGAAGAAACAGTTGGTCCAACAAGATCAGTTCCTTCAGAGTATATCCTGAAACAAGATCTTACAGCAGCAGATGTTACACAATATAAAATTAAAGGATACTGGTATTTTGACAAACGTCAAAGTGAACTGAAATATCGTTTACTTGGTATTTGTCCGGTAACTCCAGATGTATATACAATGAACAGTGACGAAAAGGATTATATTGAGTTATTCTGGGTTTTCTTCCCTAATGCCAGAGAAGCATTACATGAAGCAAAAGCTTTTAACGATAATAATTCGGCGCTTCCAATTTCATTTGATCAGATATTAAATTCAAGACGTTTTAATGCAGTAATCTATAAAGAAGAAAACTTGTACGGAGATCGTGAGATCAAAGATTACATGAAAGATAATGCACAAAACCAATTGTTAGAATCTGAAAGAGTAAAAGAGAAGATTCGTAACTTCGAACAAGATATGTGGAATTACTAAGTATCTGAATAGCATTATAATAAAAACTCTCACTACCTTTGTAGTGAGAGTTTTTTGTTTTAGGGCTATAATTATATCTAATAAATTGATTTCTGATAAAGGTTTAAAATTTAGTGGTAAGTTATATTTTTTGTTATCTCTTTAATTAAAGTAAGAAAAGTAACAATAAAATAGTAAAAGCTCCGTTATGTCTCATATAAATGATTTAATGATGGAATTAAGAAATTTTTTGATAGTTATTGCTCTTATTATGGTGAGCTTTACTAGTAGCGGGCAATCTAATTTACTAAACGCGAAAACAGCTGACCAGATTGGGCTTAAGTCCCATGCACAACTTATCTCAGATAATGATAAACCTTTGGCTTATGGCTATATTGATGATAGGGATGTTTTGATGGGGAAAACTGTTTGGGAAATTATCGATTTAAATGAGAAAATCAACTTTCCTTTATATTTTCCTGTTGATACAGCTAATATTGGTCCCGATAGACGTTCATTGTACGATGTTTTAACAAAAGCCATTAGAAGTGGTAGAATAACTGAAGTGTACAGCGATAGTTATTTTAATACTAAAAAATCTTTAAAGGATATTCAAGGCGCGTTATCTCGTGTTGATACAACAGACGCCGGTAGAGAACTTATCAATCAGTATCCTGATGACTACAAGTCACGTGTTGTGAAAAAGAAAGTAGTTACAGGAACGGGTAAAAATAAAAAGGTTAACTATGTTGAAGAAACAGTTGGTCCAACAAGATCAGTTCCTTCAGAGTATGTCTTGAAACAGGATCTTACAGCAGCTGATGTTACACAATATAAAATTAAGGGATACTGGTATTTTGACAAACGTCAAAGTGAATTGAAGTATCGGCTGTTAGGAATTTGTCCTGTTACTCCCGATGTCTACACGATGAATAGTGACGAAAAGGATTATATCGAACTATTTTGGGTTTTCTTTCCTGATGCAAGGGTTGTGTTAAATGAAGCTAAAGCTTTTAATGACAAGAATTCCGCAGCACCTATTTCATTTGATCAGATTTTAAATTCGAGATATTTTAATGCTATTATTTACAAAGAAGAAAATATGTATGGAGATCGTGAAATCAAAGATTATATGAAAGATGATGCGCTACAACAATTGTTAGAATCTGAAAGAGTAAAAGAGAAGATTCGTAACTTCGAAGAAGATATGTGGAACTACTAAGTTTCTAAATTACAATTTAACAAAAACTCTTAGTACCTTTGTAGTTAAGAGTTTTTTTTATTTTATTACAAACAATACATGCTTGATTATTTAATTATCGGATCGGGATTAGCTGGAATTTCATTTGCTGAAATTGCCCTTAAAAACAATAAATCTATTTTAGTTTTAGATAATAAATCTCAAGTATCATCTCGAGTGGCGGGAGGATTATATAATCCTGTTATTTTGAAACGCTTTAGCGAAGTTTGGAAAGCTCAAGAACAATTAGTTCTAATGGATGAATTTTATTCGCAGATTGAAGATAAGCTACAAACGAAGTTTAATTTTAAGCTTCCAATTTTAAGAAAGTTTTTTTCAATCGAAGAGCAAAACAATTGGTTTTCGGCTTCTGACAAAGTTAATTTAGCACCTTTTTTATCGACAAAATTAATCTCTAAAAAGTATGAAGGTATTGATTCGCCATACGATTATGGGGAGGTTTTGCATACAGGTTATGTAGATACTGCTTTATTGCTGGATAAGTACAAAGAATATTTACTAAAGAATAATTTGTTATTAGAAGAAACGTTTACTTCTGGTTATATCGAGTTTTTTGATTTTGGAGTTCAGTATAAAAATATTCAGGCTCGCAATATCATATTTGCTGAAGGGTTTGGACTGCATAAAAATCCTTTCTTTAATTATTTACCCTTAGATGGAACAAAAGGGGAATTGTTTATTATAAAGGCGTCTAATTTAAAACTAGATGTTATTGTAAATACCAGCGTTTTTATTTTGCCATTAGGAGATGATTTGTTTAAAGTTGGAGCAACATACAATTGGCAGGACAAAACAGATGATCCTACTGAAGAAGGAAAACAAGAACTTGTAACGCGTATTAAAGAAATTCTCATGTGTGATTTCGAAATCGTAAAGCATTTTGGTGGAGTCCGTCCAACGGTAAAAGACAGAAGACCATTAATAGGAACGCATCATGAACGTAAATCCATTCACATTCTTAACGGATTAGGAACACGTGGCGTAATGCTTGGTCCAGCAATGGCAAAAGCTTTATTCGATAAAATTGAAAATGAAATTCCTTTAGATGCAGAAATTGATATTAAGCGATTTCATAAAAAATATCTAAAGACACTTATTTCTGACCGGCCTTAGGATCATAAGAAACAAACATATTGATGTACAAATTTCTTGAAAGTCTTAAAACAAATGGAAATAATACAATTAATGTAATAACGATCGCCAAGAATGACTCTTCGATACTAGCATTAAAGAAAACAAACGAAACAATAAAGGCAGCGATTCCTACGGCAACATTCAAACCGTAACTTACATACATTGCGCCATAAAAGAATGAAGGTTCGATTTGATATTTTAATCCACAATGACTACAATTTTCGTTCATTTTGAGAACTTTAGTCAAGTGAAGAGGGTTTTTGTCTGAATACATGCTCTCATTTTGGCATTTTGGACAACTTCCTGTTAAAATACTATTTAGTTTGGATCCTTTTTTTAACATTTGCAAAAAATTAAATTATCCCATCAATTTGGGAGTGTAAATTTACACAATCAATTAGTTATAAAATAACATTACATGCTTAATATACACAATTTATCGGTTTCTTTTGGTGGTACTTATTTATTTGAAGAGGTAACTTTTCGTTTAGGTGCCGGAGATCGAGTTGGACTTGTCGGAAAAAATGGTGCAGGAAAATCGACTATGCTTAAAATGCTGGCAAGAGATTTTGCTCCTGATTCTGGAGTTATTTCTCAAGAGAAAGATATTCGAATGGGATTTTTACGTCAGGATATTGATTTTGAACGTGGAAGAACTGTATTAGAAGAAGCTTATGAAGCTTTTACTGAAATTAAAGTTGTAGAAAAAAAGTTAGAAGAAATCAATCATCAATTGGTTACCAGAACCGATTATGAAAGTGAAGAATACGGCCAAATCATCGAAGATTTATCTGATTATACACATCGTTTTGATCTTCTTGGAGGTTATAATTATGTGGGAGATACAGAGAAAATTCTTTTGGGATTAGGTTTCAAAAGAGAAGTTTTTAACAACCAAACTGAAACATTTTCAGGAGGTTGGAGAATGCGTATCGAGTTAGCAAAATTATTATTACAATCTAATGATGTATTGCTTCTGGATGAGCCTACCAATCACTTGGATATTGAGAGTATCATTTGGTTAGAGAGCTTCTTACGTAATTATCCGGGTGTTGTTGTAATCGTATCGCACGATAAAATGTTTTTGGATAACGTAACAAACCGTACGATCGAAATTTCATTAGGAAAAGCATACGATTTTAATAAACCATATTCTCAATATTTAGAATTGCGTCATGAAATTCGTGAAAAGCAATTGGCTACTCAAAAGAATCAAGCTAAGAAAATTGAAGAAACAGAAAAATTAATCGAGAAATTCCGTGCAAAAGCTTCTAAAGCTTCAATGGCGCAATCGTTGATTAAAAAATTAGATAAAGTTGAAAGAATTGAAGTTGATGAAGATGATAATTCAGTAATGAATATTTCTTTTCCAGTTTCAAAAGAACCAGGAAGAGTTGTTGTAGAAGCTGATAAGGTAACGAAGGCTTACGGTGACAAAACGATTTTAAAAGAAATTAGTTTATTAGTAGAACGCGGAAGTAAAATTGCTTTTGTGGGACAAAATGGTCAAGGAAAATCAACATTTATCAAAGCGATTGTAGATGAGTTTGAATACGAAGGAAATATCAAACTTGGACACAATGTACAATTAGGCTATTTTGCCCAAAATCAAGCTGAATATCTTGATGGAGAAATTACCTTATTGCAAACCATGGAAGATGCAGCAATGGACACGAATCGTTCTAAAGTTCGTGACATGTTAGGTTCGTTTTTGTTCCGTGGAGACGATGTAGAGAAAAAAGTAAAAGTCCTTTCAGGAGGAGAGCGTAATCGTTTAGCACTTTGTAAGTTATTGTTGCAGCCAATCAACGTTTTGTTAATGGATGAGCCAACGAATCACTTAGATATCAAATCTAAGAATGTTCTAAAGGCAGCACTTCAAAAATTTGGTGGAACTTTATTATTAGTTTCTCACGATAGAGATTTCCTGCAAGGAATGTCGAATATCGTTTACGAGTTTAAAGACCAGAAAATAAAAGAATATTTAGGAGACATCAACTATTTCTTAGAGCAGCGCAATCTTGAAAATATGCGTGAAGTTGAGAAAAAAGATGTTGCAAAAGCAGCTGCTCCAAAAGAAAGTAATAAAACCTCATACGAAGATCAGAAAAAAGGAAAAGCGTTGCAAAACCGTTTAGGTAAAGTTGAAAGTCAAATCAAGCAATTAGAAAAAGACATTCAGCACGACGATAAATTGTTGCTTTCTAATTATGACAAACATATTGAAGATGCCTCGTTTTTTACAGCATATAACAAAAAGAAAAAAGATTTAGATCAATTACTTTTGGACTGGGAAGTTGTTCAGGAAGAGATTGATAACTTTAATGCTTAATATTTGATTTGGGAGCTTTTTCCAGCTTTCCGCTTCAAGTCCTCACAAAAAAAATTGCATTTCTAATGTTGTAAAAAGAGCTTCTTTCAGTCGCTTTTTTTCAACAAGAAATGCAATTTTTTTTGCTCCGGGCTTTCCTCTTCAATCTGGGCTAGAAAAGGTTTCGTTTTTTTTTGTTTCAGGTTTCAAGTTTATCACAAAAGTTGTCATTCCGGGGAACGATGGATCTCCCCAAGTAATTCCTCAAGAAAAATCGCCAATCGTTGTCGAGTTTCGTGTGTGATCTCTCCCTTCCGTCGAGATGACAAAATGCGGTAAACGACTAAGCTAGCTTACTTTTCACATTTCATATATCACAAAAAAACTACTTAATAATCCCAATAGATTTTGAGTGCATAATCGCTTCGCTGCTATCTTTATAATAACAAACAGCAACTTCTAAGTTTTCTAAATTCTTCAAAATAGTCTTGGTCGATTCTTTTTGTTTCTTTCCGGTTTGCCTAATGTAAACCGCTTTTACAGTAACGGGAAATATTTTACAAATACGTTCGTACAAAATAGGATCATGTTGCGAATCATCTCCCAGTAAAACATATTTAAGATTAGGGTAGAATTCCAAAACATGTTTAATTTTATCGAACTTATGATCGTGATTTCCTTGTCCGCTCATAAAAAAATCAGCAATACTTCGTTTAATATCTTTCAGTAAAATTACCGCTCTTGGTAAATGATGTATTTTGGTAAATTTTACAATAAATCGGTACAAATTCCACTCGCTGCTTGAAACATAGAAGAAAGCATTTTCCTCTTCTTTATTATGTCGACCTGCCGAGCTTAAAGCTTGGTAATGTGGTACAACATCTTTAAAAACCTTTCGGTCATTCACATTTTTAAAAAGTAAAATGTATATTTTTCGAAAAAAATTATGCGTATGCGAAATCAAAAAAGTATCATCAATGTCTGATATAATTCCGAGTTTTCCTTTATGAGGCCTTATAAAAGTGCCTTTTTCTGTAATTGATTCATTTTCAGATTTAATAGTAACTTCGTATGGAATCCATCCAAAATGAGTTTCTTTTTCTAGCGGAATACAAAATTTAAAATAGCCATCATCCAGTGTTTTAGTGTGAATTTCCTGATTGCCACATTTTAGATAAACATCAAAATTTTGAAGGGTTTTTATCCTGAACTGATTAATGATCGAAGTGGCATTTTTAAAGTTTTTCTTCTGAAAATCATAATCATACGTTCTTTTAAAAACATGCCCCATTACAATTAATTCTTCTTCATTGGCATAACCTCGATATAATTGTAAAATTGGTTTCATTAATTGCGTATATTTATAGATGGATGCTGTAAATTAATTATTTTAATTGACTTTAAAAATTAAATTTTGAAAAAGAATATCATATTTGTTGTAAATCCTATTTCGGGAGATCTGGATAAATCAGATTTAGTTGATGCAGTACAAGAGTTTGCGACTACAAATCATTTTCATCTGGAAGTTTATGAAACCACAGGAAAAAAAGATCAGGAAAAAATACAATCACTTTATAATGAATATCAACCAGAGCGAATTGTCGTGGCTGGAGGTGACGGAACCATAAAAATGGTTGCAGAGGCAATGGAAAAATACGACGTAATTATTGGAATTTTGCCTGCTGGTTCAGCAAACGGATTGTCTGTCGATTTAAATTTACCAACCACAATAGAAGAGAATCTAAAAATTGCTTTTCTTAGTAATTATATCGAAATGGATATGATTAGTATTAACGGTAAAAAAAGCATTCATTTAAGCGATATTGGTGTCAATGCAAGCTTGGTAAAGAATTACGAAGAAAGTAATTTAAGAGGTTTGTGGGGTTATGCCTTGCAAGCTTATTCTGCATTAAAAGAATCCGAAGAACCTTTTGTAGCTACAATAACAGCCAATAATGAAGTTGTAGAGCACACGGCAAGAATGATTGTTATAGCCAATTCTCAAAAGTATGGAACAGGCGTAATCATAAATCCAAACGGAGCAATGAACGACGGGAAATTTGAATTGGTAATTTTAAAAAGCCTCGATTTGCTATTAATCGGAAAAATTATCACGGGAAATATGCCAATTGACTCAGACGATATTGTGATTATTTCGACAGATAAAGCCACGATAAAAACAGATTATCCTGTTAATTTTCAAATTGATGGAGAGTATTGCGGCGCACAAACTGATTTAGAAATTCATATTTTGCACAAGCAAATGAAAATCGCGATACCATAATATTAGTGTGCTCATTTTTGTCATCCCTAGTTCCTCGGGATGACAATGATTCTGTTTATTTTGTGTTATGTTTTTTATTTAAAGCTAAGAGTTTTGTGTAACTATTTAAAAGGATTTCTTTCCTGCCAATCCGTTTTAGGTTCAAGATAATTAAATAGTTTGGCGATATTATGATTGATTAAACTATTGCTGTGTGTAATAAGTCCGTACATTTTTATAGGTTTTGCTCCAACAGAACTTTTGATTTCAAGAGCAGTTCGGGCAAAAACAATTTCAGAGAAACCTTGATTAATAGAATAGGCGATCATATCGTATAACATGTTTAAATACAGCATTTTTTCACGCTGAATCGTTTCGTCATATCCTAAAAAATAAGTATCCATTACATTTCTGTTTTTAATCAATGTATTGAAACCTATTAATTTTTCATCTAAAAAATAGCCGTAAAATAAGAAATCATCTTTCATAATTTCTTTAAAAAAACTAAAGTGATTTCTGGCTAAGAAAAAAGTATTAAAAGGAGCATTTTTGGCTACATGAAAATACAAATCATAAATAACGTCTTCGTATCTTTTGATATCAGCCAACCCCATTTTTTGTTTGACTATTCCGTCTGCTTTTTTTCGGGCGCGTTTGTATTGATCTCTATATTTCTTTGATAAGGCATCAATATAATCCTGTTCAGAATTCCAGTTTTTATTGATTTCAAAAACCATATTTGGCTGAGTCGAAAACGTATAATTGTTTTTAAATTCAGCCTGCAAAGGTTCAATTTCTTCAGATGTAAAATCTTTTATACTTGTAATATGAACTTTTTTGCCACTTGCTTTCAAGTCTTTCTTAAGTTGATTAATTGCTTTATGCAAGGTCTTTATCATTTTGGGCTGACTTACTTTTTGATCAAAAGCAAAGGCATTTTGACCCGTAAGCATATTGTTGCCAATAAATAATACATGAGAGGCAAAATTTTTAAAAGCAAAATTACGTACAGAAGTCTTTAAGCACTGATCGCGTTCTCCAAAAGATTCCAGCCTTTCGGCAAATAGAAATTGAGTAATAATAATTCCTGCTAATTTATCGTCGTTAAAAATTCCAATAAAATGGCAAATCATATTTACAGGACACGAGTTTTCCAGCACCTCGAGATATTCTCTGGTCAAAAAAATATTATCTACAGCCAGCGAATTCCATTCTAAAGGCAGTAAAGATGTGTTGTTGTAAATTTCGAAAGAATAAGTTGTATTCAAAAGAGTGCGCTAATTTTTTCAAAATTAGATAATATTTGTAACAACTTAGTTTGTTTAAGTTATTATTAAGAAAAACTCGTTTGAAATAAAATGTCAAACGAGTTTCAGTATAAATGATTTATGCAAATCCACAAATAATTCCGCCCATTAAAGTAAGCGTAACAATCCAGTATCCCGCGTGAATAAATATGTATTTCCATGATTTTCTTTCAAACAAACCATTGATACCAATCATAGGGAAAGCAAAAAATAAGCCTGACATAAATCCGTGAAGCGCTCCATGTTTAAAAGTTCGGTATGCAGTTCCGTAATCTGCCATAAAAGCTGCAAATGATGGTTTTGCAGTATCTAATAAAGGAGGTCCGCCAACCATACCAATTGCGCCCGTTTGATGAATGGTTAGTGCCATTAATATAACAGTAATCATTAACGAAAAAATGTAAGTAAACCCAAATATTTTGAGCATATTACCAGTTTTAAGTTCGTCTTGAGTAAGATTGTTTTCTCTCATCCAGATAGTTCCAAACACTTTTGGATTGTACCAAATAAATCCAACAACAAGTGTTACAAGTGCCGATAGAAAGAATGCGACAGGGTTAAATTCCATAATATGAGGTTTTTAGATTAGTGTATCAAATTTAAACAAAAAAACGGCTAATTTAACAGTTTTAATTTATTGTAAAATTAATAGCGTTAAAATAAAATTTATTAACACTTTGTCGATATTATGTGTATTATAGCTATAAAATTTATAATTTGGTCAAGCGAAAATATGCCAAATTTCTGATGAAAATGGAAAACCATTTTTATTAGAAATTAATACAGAAAAAGAAATTACAATTGTTACCCTCAAATTAATCGTGCTTATAAATGAATTTTACAATCGTTAAAAAAAGATGATTAAATATATTTAGTTAATTGTTTAAAAGCCGTAATTCATTACGGTTTTTTTACGCTCAAAAATTTATGTTATTTCATAAAAAAAAATAACATTTAATTTAGATTGTATTTTTTAGTTATTTACTTTTTTTGCATAACTTTAGGTATTCAATTTTGCACAATAAATAAATTGAAGCTCAAAAAATAATAATTTAACCTTTTTAATTATAAAATTATGGTAGTACAGTATCAAGGTGAACAATACGGAAAACCAGCTACATTTACAATAAGAATCATTGGGAATAACTTATCTAAAAGTAGTTCTAATTATCAAATCGATTTATTGGTGGGAGACAAGCAATTGCCAATTTTTACAACCTCAATTCATCAGAGTTTGTCGAACTGTTTAAAAGAAATTTACTTGTTTAGAAAACATAACGGAATTATATTTAATGCTTCGTCAGAAAAAGTTTCAACACCTTTAGTGCCTTACGATCAGGTTTTGTACAACTATAACAAAAATGCTTTGTTTATGGCTTAAGCATTTATATATTGCTTTAAGATTTGTAAAAGACTGTTCCTGTGAATGGTCTTTTTTTATTTGTTTAAATCTTTTCTAAGCAAAGATATTTGAGTTAAAGATTTATTAGTAATTTTATTAAGCAAATTTACATTCAATATTAATAACAGAGATCGAAAAGGTGATAAAAAGAGAGAGGTATAATTATCGAGATAAAACTTTATTTAATAAAATATTAAAGCTCGCAATAATTTGTACTCTCTCTATAGTAATTCGATATATTTTTAACAAAGCTAATTTAGAAACCAGTGATTTTGTATTCTCAGTTATGTTTGGAGTTTTTTTTTGGGTTCTCTTAATTGTTCAAAGGAAAATTTAAATTTTTTGTTCTTCATGCGGTTTCTGTAAAATTGGCGGAACTTTCTCTGATCTTTTTCTCTAATTATTTGTTATTTTTTGATAAAGCCTGCAGTTTTAGCACTATGATTTTATTCGGAAAACACCGCTAATTTTGTAATTACCGTTTTTTATTCTTTAAAGCTTAACCTTTTCATAAATTTTATTATGTTTGCTAAATCGATTTAGCAACTATTGAAACTTTCTTGATTTATGAAAAATATACTTTTACTCTGTCTTTTTATTGTCGTTTCGAATGCATTTGTAAATGCTCAGGAATTAAAATCACCCGATGGAAATTTGACGCTAACATTCCATCTCAATAAAGAGGCAGCTCCAACTTATTCCCTAAACTACAAGAAAAAAGAAGTAATTAAAGAAAGCAAGTTAGGTTTTGTTTTAAAATCTGATATAATGTTTAATCAAGGTTTTCAAATTGTGGCAACAAAATTCCAATCAGAAAACAGCACTTGGAAACCTGTTTTAGGAGAGCAAAAAGAAATTCAAAATCAATACAATGAATTAAAGGCTGATCTTGTACAAGAAAAAAGTAAACGAAAAGTATCTATTTATTTCCGTTTGTTTAACGACGGTCTAGGTTTTAGATACGAATTTCCGGTACAGGATAATTTGCGTCATTTTGTTATTCAGGAAGAAACAACAGAGTTTAACCTGACTGGCGATCATAAACTTTTTTGGATTCCGGGAGATTATGATACTAACGAATACAGTTATACAACGTCTAAAATATCAGAGATGCAATCTTTGGTTTATAATGCAACCCATGTTCCGCTTGCGGCACAGGCAACCATTAAAAATCTGGCAACTCAAACGCCTTTAATGATGAAGACCAATGAAGGACTTTATATTAATATTCACGAAGCAGCTTTAAAAAATTATCCTGCAATGTGTTTAAATGTTGATGATAAAACATATTCGATGAGTTCTCACCTTGTTCCTGATGCAGTTGGAAATAAAGGATATATTCAAACCGGAAGTTTTACGCCTTGGAGAACAATTGTTGTGAGCGATGATGCGCGCGAAATCTTAACTTCAAAAATGATTTTAAATTTAAATGAGCCTTGTGATTTTGAAGATACTTCTTGGATTAAGCCTGTAAAATATATTGGCGTTTGGTGGGAATATTTTACCGGTGGCGGATCGACTTGGGCGTATTCGGACAATCAGGATGTTGTTATTGGGAAAACTGATTTTTCGCAATTAAAGCCAAATAAAACTCACGGAGCGAATACTAAACATGTAAAAGAATATATTGATTTTGCTGCAACAAATGGTTTTGATGCCGTTTTGGTCGAAGGTTGGAATGAAGGTTGGGAAGATAATACAGCTTTCAAAAAAGAGCGTATTTATAGTTTTACAAAAGCATACCCGGATTTTGATGTAAAAGATTTAAGCGATTATGCTGCTAAAAAGAATGTAAAAATTATTATGCATCATGAAACTACATCTTCGACCTCAGAGTATGAGCGACAGTTAAATGACGCGTTAAATTTTATGGTAGACAATAAATACAACGCAGTGAAAACAGGTTATGTTGGGCCAATAATTCCAAGAGGAGAACATCACGATGGACAGCAAATGATCAACCATTATACTTATGTTGCAAAAGAAGCTGCCAAACACAAGATCATGGTAGATTCTCATGAAGCAGTTAGACCAACAGGGTTGCATCGTACTTACCCAAACTGGTTTGCTCAGGAATCAGCCAGAGGAACTGAGTTTGAATCTATGGAAGGAATTCATCCGGATCATACTACAATTTTACCTTTTACAAGATTAATGGGTGGCCCGATGGATTATACACCTGGAATTTTTCAGGGAGATTTGTCTGTATATGGATCTAAAAAGAATAAGTTAAGTACAACATTGGTTAAACAATTGGCTCTTTATGTAACGATGTATAGTCCGCTACAAATGGCTGCCGATTTGCCTGAGAATTATTTACGTTTTAACGATGCGTTTCAGTTTATTAAAGATGTCGCATTAGATTGGGATGAAACTTATATTCTTGAAGCAGAACCGGGTGACTATATTACTATTGCAAGAAAAACTAAAGGAAAACAAGAATGGTTTGTAGGCGGAATTACAGATGAAAATTCGCGTACAGCAATAATTGATTTTAGTTTTCTTCCTGCTGGAAAATCATACACTGCAATAATTTATGAAGATGGAAAAACAGCAGATTATAAAACCAATCCGCAATCGTACAACATCCGAAAAATAACGGTAAACAATAAAACCAAACTAAAACAAAAATTGGCTTCCAGCGGTGGAGTTGCTATTTCTATAAAATAATTGTTTGAGAAATAGCACACGGATGACGCAGATTGGCTATCGCGAAAACACGGATTAAAACGGATTTTTTTCTTACGAGCATTCAGTAAAAAAAACTGCTTAATCTGCCAAATCTGCGAGAGAAAAAGGTTAGCTACTGATTAAATGGATTAAAATGATTTTGTCTCGGGCTCGTTAAGTATATAAAGAAAAGAAAAAAATTAGTGAGAATTTGTTCAATTCGTGGAAAAAAAAAATCACACAGATATTTTAAAATCATTTTAATCCTTGTAATCTGTGGCAAAAAAACAACAAGATATTAATTTAAAAAAGATAAATAATGAGCATAAAAATTTACCCTTTGCAATTTGAACCAATTTTGAAAGACAGAATTTGGGGAGGAGAAAAATTAAACACAGTTCTTAATAAGCCAATTATATCTAAAATTACGGGCGAAAGTTGGGAATTATCTACTGTAGAAGGCGATGTAAGCGTCGTTGCTAACGGTGAATTAAAAGGAAAATCATTAACAGAATTAATAGACAAGTTACCAAACGAAATTTTAGGAGAAGCTGTTTATGCTCGATTTGGAAATCAGTTTCCGTTACTGTTTAAATATCTTGATGCAAGAGAAGATTTATCGATTCAAGTTCATCCTAATGATCAATTAGCAAAAGAACGCCATAACTCATTTGGGAAAACCGAAATGTGGTATGTGATGCAGGCTGATACAGATGCAAGAATTATAGTTGGTTTTAAAGAAGATTCAAGTAAGGACGAATATCTTGATAACTTGAATAACAAAACTCTAGTTTCTATTCTTGACGATGTAAAAGCAAAAGCAGGAGATGTGTTTTTTCTTGAAACCGGAACAGTTCATGCAATTGGAGCAGGATTAGTTGTTGCAGAGATTCAACAAACATCAGACATTACATATCGTTTATACGATTTTGATCGAGTAGATGCGCAAGGAAATACAAGAGAACTTCATGTTGATTTAGCACTTGACGCTATAAACTATAATAAAGTCGATACACATAAAAAATATGAAACAACTCCAAACAAATCGAATGTAGTTGTAGATTGTCCATATTTTACAACCAACTTTATTCCGCTAGACGGAACAATCGAAGGAAATAAAAACGGAAATACTTTTACCGTTTACATGTGTATCGAAGGCGCTTTTGAAATTAGATACGAAAATGTAACCTATCAGTACAAAAAAGGAGATACCGTTTTAATTCCTGCTGCCATGCGTAATTATGTGCTAAATGGTTCAGCGTCAATTTTAGAAGTGTATATTTCTTAAAGATTGTAAATAGGAAAAACTACATTAAAAAAAAATCAAAAGAGTTACAAAGTGATTGATGATTGAAATTTACACTTTGTGACTCTGTCTCAAATAGATAGTTGTAAATTATTCATAATAAAAAGTAAAAACTCTACGAATAGCTGTAAAATGATTAATAGTAAAAATACTTATAATAATTGATGATTATATGTATAATTAACTCTAAAATAATGATTTGTTTAAAAAAAGAATTACAAAATCGTTTTAGTAATTATTTTTATTTATATTTGTGATATAATTTTTTATTTATATTTGTGATAAGATTAATAACAGCTTAATAAAAAATTAACTCGCTAAATGAAAAAGATTACTATCAAGGATATTGCCACGGAGGCGCAAGTGTCTATATCTACTGTATCTTTTGTCATTAATGATAAAGGCGAGAAAATGGGCATCAGTCCGGCGGTAATTAAAAAAGTGCAGGAAGTTGCAGAAAAGCTTAATTACAGACCAAGCATGATTGCCACAAGTCTTAGAACAGGAAAGACAAGATCAATTGGGTTAATTGTTGAAGATATTTCGAATCAGTTCTTTGCACATCTTGCCAGAGTTATAGAAGACGAGGCAAAAAGTATTGATTATAGAGTTTTTTATTGTAGTACCGGCGGAAATGATGATCGTTCTGAAGAGTTAATACATAGTTTGTTGCAAGCAAATGTGGATGGTTTTATTGTAACGCCAACACAAAATCTTGAGCAAAGTATTGAGTTACTTTTAAAATTGAAAAAACCAGTTGTATTAATTGATAGGTATTTTCCGGGACAAAGAGTGAGCCATGTTGTAATGGATAATTACGAAGCAGCAAATTCAGCAACAAAGTTTCTGATCAATAAAGGATGTAAAAATATTGCGGTAGTAAATATTTCGTCTGAAATGGTTCAGATGAAATTAAGGGAAGATGGTTATAGAGATGCTTTAAAAGAGATCGAAAACTATAATCCGGCGCTTGTTCTTCATATGGAATACAACACAAGTGAAGAAACCAGAATTGCAGGAATCGTTAGTTTTTTAGAGAAAAATGCTAACATTGATGCTGTTTTGTTTTTGACAAATTATATTGCACTTGCAGGATTACAGGCTTTTAGAAAAATGGACATCACGATTCCTGAAGATGTTTCGGTTATTAGTTTTGATGATCATGACAGTTTTAAATTGCATACACCAACAATAAGTGTTATTGCACAACCCATTGAAGAGATTGCTGTAAAATCAATACAATTATTGATGAGTCAGATGACCGATATGGAAAAGTTTGAAGTCGAAAAAAGCCTCAAAAAAGGAAAGCTGATCGTTAGAGAATCAGTCTAACTTTAAACAGGATTTTGAAATAAAAAAAGAAAAAAAACGATTCGTTTTTTTTTAGTCATTTTGCTAAATCGTTTTAGTAAGGTTTGGATGAATAATACTGGAAATCAGTTATTTTTTTTGACCTGTTTACTACATCGATTTCTTGAAATTAGGAAGTGTTTACATTACTATTAAACCATAGTATTTATTTGGTGAATACCCCGTAAATACCATATTGAATTTGATTCAAGAATTTTATTAATTATTAAAACAATCACATTAAAACAAAACAAAAGCTTATGAAACGAATATTGGCAATGTTAGGAATGGTATTGTTGTGCAGCTTAAGTGCTGTCGCGCAAAACCGACAAATAACAGGCATAGTGGTTGATGCAGAAAACAAGGGAGTTGTTGCTGCATCGATCGAGGTTCAAGGAAAGCCTTATGGCTCAATTACAGATGTTGAAGGTCGATTTAAAATGAGTGTACCTGAAGGAAAAGTTACACTAAACATATCTTCTATTGGTTACGTAACAAAATCAGTAGTAGTTCAGGAAAATGATACTAAAATTTCGGTTGTATTAGCAGAAAATGCACAGGAATTAAAAGATGTAGTAGTAACTTCATTTGGAGTTAAAAAACAAAAGAAAGCTTTAGGTTATGCAGTTGGAGAGCTGAAAGGTGAAGAACTGACAAAAAATAAAGAAATTAACTTAGGAAATGCCCTTCAGGGAAAAATTGCCGGAGTTAACGTTTCTGCACCGGTTTCAGGACCATCTGGATCTAGCCGTGTAGTAATTCGTGGAGCAACTTCAGCTTCAGGGCTTAACCAGCCTTTGTATGTTGTCGATGGAATTCCAATCGATAATAGCCAACAAGGAAACGCAGGAATGTGGGGTGGTGCTGATAAAGGAGACGGAATGTCTTCATTCAATCCAGATGATATCGCATCGATGTCAGTATTAAAAGGTAGTGCTGCATCTGCTCTTTACGGATACAGAGGATCAAACGGTGTTATCTTAATTACAACTAAAAAAGGTAAAAGCGGTACAGGACTTGGAGTAGATTTTAGTACAAACTCTACATTTAATACTCCGGTAAGTCTTTTAAATTGGCAAGATCAATATGGAGCGGGAGCACCGGTAAATGGTGTTGCGCAAAGATTTACTAATTTGCAGGAACTTAGAGATTCTTACTATTTTGCTTGGGGAGATAGATATGACGGAACGCCTTCTCTTGCATTAGACGGAAGCACAAAACCATACCAGGCTTATGGTAAAGACAATGTAAAGAACTTCTACAGAACTGGATATTCTTTCAGTAATACCTTAGCAATTTCTGGTGGTAACGAAACTACTAATTTCAGATTGTCTTTTGGAAACACAAAAGATGAATCTATCATGCCTGGAACAAATTTTGGAAGAAACAACGTGTCTTTGAGTTTAAACTCAGCTCCAAACAAAAAAATAAGCATAGAAACCAATGCTCAATATATTTCTGAGAAAAGTCATAACAGACCTTATTTGAATGACTCTCCTAGAAATGCTTCTTTCCCAACAACTTTCTTAACACCTGGAACAGACATCAGATGGTTAAGTAATGGTTTTGATGCAAACGGTGGTGAAGCTGATTATTTTGGAGCAAACACTTACCAAACTAACCCTTATTTCGCAACACAATCACCTTTAAATGATGATCTTAGAAAGCGTTTTATTGGTTCTGCAAAAGTAAATTACAACATTACAGAAAGAATTTATGCAAAAGCAGTTATTGGTATTGATGATATCAATTACGAATATACTGAAATTGAGCCAACTGGAATTAACTACAACCCAGGTGGATCTTACGAGAACAGAGTAGAAGGACGTACAGAAGTAAATGCTTCTGGTTTCTTAGGGTACAAAGGCGATATCGCTAAAAACCTTTCTTTAGACGCTTTCGTTGGTGCTAACCGTCAACACAACAGATACAGCGGTATAAAAATGAAAGGAAACAATTTTATTGTTCCATTCAAATATTTCTACGGAAATACACAACCGGACAAAACAGAAAAATTATTTTCTGAAAGTGAAGTAAACTCACTTTTCTATTCGGCAGATTTAGGATACAAAGATTATTTGTATCTAAGTTTAACAGGTCGTCAAGATTGGTTCTCAACTTTAGATCCATCAAACAACAGTACATTTTACCCATCTGTAAGTACAAGTTTTATTTATTCTGAAGTAATCGAATTACCGGAATGGATGTCTTATGGTAAAATTAGAGCAGGTTGGGGTAATGTAGGAGGAGCTTTGCCAGACGCTTATGCTTTAGCATTAACGTATACAGCACCAGACGGACAAACAGATTCTTTAGGACAACCAATTTTAGGAGTTAATGGAGAAACAGTTCCAAACAGAACATTGAAACCATATAATGTAAGTACAATCGAATTTGGTTTCGAAAACACATTCTTCCGTAATAGAGTAAGTACAGATTTAACTTTCTACCGCAAGAAAACTACAAACGATATTACTGATGCTGATATTTCTTTAGCTTCTGGATACAGAACTACAAAAATCAATGTAGGAGAAATTTTAAATCAGGGAGTTGAGTTTGCAATAAATGTAAAAGCAGTAAAAACACCAAGTTTTAATTGGAGCATTGGATATAACTTTGCCTACAATGATAGTGAAGTAATTGGTCTTTCAGATAAAATTACGACTAAAACATTAGAAGGAAACAGAGATTCTAGAGCCTCGGTAGTTTTAGAAAAAGGACAGCCTTTTGGAATCATCAAAGCTTACGATTATTTAAGAGATTCAAAAGGACAAATTGTACTTGATACAAATGGTAGATTTATGAGAGGTGATCTAATCAATGCTGGTCGTGGTGTAGCGCCAATGGCAATGGGATTCTCAAATGATTTTTCATATAAAAATTTCACACTTTCAGTTTTTGTAGATGCTAAATTTGGAGGATCAATCTATTCTGCAACAAACCAATTAGGAACACGTTACGGATTGTCTGAAGACACAGTTACTGGTCGTGAAGGCGGAATTGCAGTATCTGGACATGATGTAAACGGAAACCCAGTTAACACAACAGTTTCTGCATACGATTACTGGAGAAGTTATAGTGATGTAACATCAAACTTTGTATACGATGCTGATTTCGTTAAGTTAAGAGCAGTTTCTTTTAGCTACAATTTTCCAAAATCATACTTGTCAAAAACACCATTTCAATCAATTAGCTTAGCATTTTCTGCTCATAATTTATGGACAATTTATGACAAAGTTCCAAACATTGACCCAGAGTCAAACTATTCTAACAGCAATGCACAAGGACTTGAAAGAGCATCTATGCCATTGACAAGAAACTACGGTTTAACACTGAATGTCAAATTTTAATAACACAAATTGAAAGATGAAAAATAAATTTATAAAAATATTCTGTATCGCAATAGTAGGTGCAATTACCTTAACTTCATGCGATAAAGGATTCGAGGATATGAATACGAATCCAAATGCTTTGACAGATCCTGCAGTAAAATCAATGTTTACACTTGCTGAGATTTATGTAGACGGACAAGACTTTTCTAATACAAGAGGAAACAATATTTATGCTGCGCAAATTGTACAGCAATTTTCATCCTTAAGTGGCGCAGGTTCAAAATACACTTATTCTTCTGAATATTCAGGAGCACTTTTTGGAGAATCATACGGTAAAGGATTAAATCAGATTTTTCAATTATTATCTGTTGTAAAAGACACGCCTGAAAACAGTAACATGATTCAGGCTTGTAGAATCATGAAAGTATTCATGTTTCAAAAATTGACAGATACTTATGGTGATGTTCCTTATTTTGAAGCAGCAAAAGGATACAACGGAAATGTTTTTGCTCCAAAATATGATACACAAGAAGCAATCTACAATGACCTTTTAAAAGAGTTAGATGAAGCAGGAGATGCCTTAGATGCAAGCAAAGCATTTGTAGGTAACGCCGATTTGTACTACCAAAGTGATATTCCGCAATGGAAAAAATTGGCAAACTCGTTAATGTTAAGAGTTGCAATGCGTTTGTCTAAAGTAAATCCGGCAAAAGCAAAACAATATGTAGAAAAAGCTTTTGCAAAAGGAGTTTTTACTTCTAATGATGATAGTTTAGTTTTACAACACGATGCAGGACCACAAGGAGTTAAAACAAATCCAATTACTTCTTCATGGGTTAGAAATGACTTATTTGGAGGAGAAGCAAACACAAAATTCAGTAAAACGTTTATCGATCAGTTGAAAAACAATAACGATCCACGTTTAAGAATTTATGCAAAACTTGAAGCAACTGGAGACAATAACCCAGCACACCAACAAGGTCTTGCAAACGATGCAAAAGAGTTTCCGGGTGGAGATAAAAAATTATTCTCAGATCCAAACACATCTACAGTATTACGTTTAGATGCACCAACTTTAATGATGTCTTATGCAGAAGTAGAGTTTATTTTGGCAGAAGCAGCTGTAAAAGGCTGGAATGTTGGAGCATCAGCACAACAACACTACGAAGATGGAGTAAAAGCAGCAATGCAAGTTCTTACAATTTTTGGAGACAAAGTACCAGCAGTTTCACTTGCAGAGTATAATGCTTATATGACGGCACACCCTTTTAAAGCAACAGGAACTGAAGCTCAAAAAATCGAACAAATTATTACTCAAAAATGGATTGTATTGTTGTTTAATGGTTTTGAAGCATTTTCAGAATATAGAAGAACAGGATATCCAGTTTTAGTTCCGGTTAATGATCCACTTGGAGAAACAAAAGGAACAATACCAAGAAGATTAATTTATGATCAATCAGAGTTAATAACAAACGCTGTAAATTATAAAGAAGCAATATCACGTCAAGGGTTGGATTTAATGACAACAAGAATTTGGTGGGATAAACAATAAGTTTTGAAAATTTGGTTAGTTAGTTGAATTGAGCCGGGTAGGAATACCTGATCCACCCGGCTTATTTTCTATTTGATTTTCACTAAATTAGACAGTTAATATTTAAAATTGTTTCTCTAGTTATAAAACCCTTTTTTTCGCAAAAGACAAATAAACTTCTGCTGAAAAAGATGGAATTATCCTCAAAAGAATGTATTAATAAATAATTGACTTTTTGATTTTTTTAAGCATTAGAAAGAATCTACAATCAAAAATTAAAAAAAGCTTGGCAGCCGTAAAAAGGGAAATTGATTTCAGAATATTTTGTTAGTTACTTTTATTCCGTAATAAAACCTTAATGAGAAGAGCATAATTAAGTTAAATTAATTATCCTTCTCAAACTGCCAACAATTAAATTGTAAATACATAATAATAAGTTTTCAGTAAGAATGGAATATAAAAAAAGATTTTATTGGTTTGTAAGTGTTTGTCTTGTCAACTTATCATTGACAGCAAATGCTCAGAACGTTGATTTAAAATCAGGTTGGCAGTATCGCGAAACAAAAACAACAAAATGGTTTCCGGCTACAGTTCCAGGAGAAATTCATACAGATTTGTTGAAGAATAAAACAATACCAGATCCGTTTTATCGCGACAACGAAAAAAAAGTGCAATGGGTTGAAAAGAAAGATTGGGAGTATAAAACTACTTTTCAAGTTGCAGCATCAACATTAAATAAAAAAAATACAGAACTGGTTTTTGACGGATTAGATACTTATGCAACCGTTTATTTAAATGATAAATTGGTTTTAAAAGCCGATAATATGTTCCGTCAATGGCGTGTCGATGTAAAAAAGATACTAAAATCCGGTAACAACGATTTAACCATAGTATTCAAATCAGCACAAAACGTAGTCGATTCATTGGCTAAAAAAGATTTCCCATTTGTAATTCCAGATAATCCTCGTGCTTATGTACGAAAAGCGCAATATCATTTTGGATGGGATTGGGGACCAAAATTAACGACTTGCGGAATTTGGAAAACGCCAAGATTAGAAGCCTACGACGAGAAAACTCCTGAGAAACCTTATGTTTTAGATCGCAAGATCGAATTAGTACAGCAACCGGATAGTTTAGGTAAAACCTTCTATTTTAGAATAGATGGAAAGCCAGTCTATATGAAAGGAGCAAACTATATTCCGTCAGATGCATTCCTTTCCAGAATGACCAAAAAAGAATACGAAAAAGTAATAAGTCTGGCAAAAGATGCCAATATGAACATGCTACGTGTTTGGGGTGGAGGTATTTATGAAGATGATTATTTTTACGATTTATGCGATAAATACGGAATCAATGTATGGCAAGATTTTATGTTTGCCGGAACAATGGTGCCTGGCGACGATGCCTTTTTTGATAATGTAAAAAAGGAAGTTCAATATCAGGTAAAACGTTTACGTCATCATAAAAGTATTGTATTGTGGTGTGGAAATAATGAAATCGATGAAGCCTTTAAAAGTTGGGGATGGCAAAAAAGCATGAAAATGTCAAAGCAAGATTCAACACGTTTATGGAAAGATTATGTTCGCTTGTTTCAGGATAGTATCCCGAAATGGGTAAACCAAGTAGACGGAAAACGTCCTTATATTAGTACTTCGCCATTATTTCATTGGTCTAAAGCAAAAAGCTTAACCGAAGCCGACAGTCATTATTGGGGAACTTGGTGGGGATTAGAAGATGTAGAAGCCGTACAAAATAAAACAGGTCGTTTTGTAAGCGAGTACGGAATGCAGGCAATGCCAACTTATTCGTCTATCGAAAAATTTACCTTGCCGGAAGATCGATATTTATATTCAGATATTCTGCAAGCTCATCAAAAAGCCGGAAAAGGATTCATGAAATTAGATTCCTATCTGAATCGATATTTTATTGATTCGACCAAAATCAAGAAAATGAATGTTGAGGATTATAGCTACCTCACACAATGTTTACAGTATTACTCACTTAAAAATATTATAGGAATTCATCGTTCAAAAGCGCCCTACAATATGGGAACCGTAGTTTGGCAGCTAAACGATTGTTGGCCAGTAGCAAGTTGGAGCGTAAGCGATTATTATGATCGTCAACCCAAAGCAGCTTGGTACGCCATGAAAGAAGCCTATCGAGATGATAAAATTGCAGAAATTGACCTAACACGTCCGAAAGATTTAAAACTCGAAGACCCAAAAATCAGATGGAAAGTACAAGGAAATAAAGTGATTTTAAAAGCATCAAAATTTGCAAAATATGTAAATGTTTCCATCAAAGGATACACCGGAAAATGGAGCGATAATTACATCGATTTAAAAGCAGGAGAGGAAAAAACAATCACCTTTGAAGGAAAAATAACAAAACCAGAAGTGAAAGTTTACTCA
>Ga0302173_10000213_pt1 | contig 30739 bp, 32 predicted proteins | sample I_Fen_N3_1_FD_198785 | JGI IMG/M metagenome (GOLD analysis project Ga0302173, IMG submission 198785) | Peat permafrost microbial communities from Stordalen Mire near Abisko, Sweden - I_Fen_N3_1 | ecosystem: Environmental > Terrestrial > Soil > Wetlands > Permafrost | place: Sweden: Abisko... | reverse complement strand
TTTCCTTCTAATGGTAACATCGTACCTTTATGTGTACCAGTTGATACAAGTACTGAATCATAACCCTTTTCTAATAAACTCTTTGGCGCATCAACTTTAGTGTTAAGAACAAGTTCTATACCTTCTTCCAATATACCAGCAATTTCCCTATCAAGTAATTCATCTGGTAAACGGTATGCTGGGATTCCATAACGACATTGTCCTCCAGCCTTTTCGTTTTCTTCAAACACAGTAACCGCATGTCCTTTTTTAGCTAAAAAATAAGCTGATGTTAATCCTGCTGGACCTGCACCTATTACTGCTACTTTTTTGCCTGTTGGTTCTGATCTTCGTGCTCTACTCTTCCATGAATCATCAAGTTCTGACGATGCTGCTTTCTTTAATTTACAAACTGAAATTGGATTTTCAAATTCATTTCTCTTACAATTGTCTTCACATACATGATTGCAAATACTTCCTAGAGTTTCTGGGAAAGGAACTTTTTCACGTATTACTGCTGTTGCTTTTACAAAGTCTCCTTCTTTAATATAACGAATATATCTTGGAACATCTGTATGTGCTGGGCAGGCAGCTCTACAAGGTACTACTGAATCACTATATGAAACATCTTCTTTCATAATACCAACGGAATCCATAATTGAGCCTGTTGGACATACTTCTATACAAGCACCACAGAATTTACATCCTGCTTCTTCAAGAGATAACCCTCCGTCAACTCCTACACGAATACCATCTTTTGTTCTTTGATAATCCAGAACTTTGGCTCCTCTTAATTCTCTACAAGCTCTGATACATCTTCCACATCTAATACATCTTGTAAATAAATGATCAACTAATGGATTACTTGAATCATTTGCAACTACTCTTGATTTTTTCTTCCACCTTTCTGCGCTGACTCCCATATATTGATACAATGATTGTAATTCACATTTACCATACTTTGGACACCCGGTACACTCTGCTGGATGGGTTGCAAGTATCAATTCCATAGCCATTTTTCTTGTCTTATCAGCCTTCTCAGAATTGACTTTTACTACCATGCCTTCTTGTACTGTTGTTTTACATGCAGGTACAGCCTCTTCGATCCCATCTACTTCTACTGAACATAAACGGCATCCTCCTACTGCTTCTAAATCTGGATGCTTACACAAATGCGGGATATAAATCCCTGCTTCAAGAGAAGCATCTAATACTGATATGCCTTCTCTTGCATCTATTTCTTTGCCTTCCAAAATAATCTTCATTTGCTATTCCTCCTTACAAAATTAGACACATGAAATAAAATAACAAGTTCAATAAACTATTATATTGACTTGTTATTTTTTAATATGCCTTAGCAGGCAATCTTATTTTATTGCCTGCTAAATACTTTATGTTTATTAATTAAAAATCACTTAATGATGCTGATGCGTTTTCTCCTGCAATACGTCCACTATTTAAGCAGAAGCCCATTGTATTTCCTGATAAAATAAATGGATAACTATCTCCAAAAATATTACAAGCATCTGTACCAACAGCATATAATCCTTTGATTACTTTATAATCTTGTGTCATAACTTCAGTCTTATGATTAATAAGAATACCACCTACAGAACCATAAGCACCAACATTTTGACGACAACAGTAGAAAGGTCCTTTTTCAATTGGTTGCATGTATCTTCTGTCTTTCTCAAATAACTCATCATATCCTTCAGCACACATATTATTGTATTCTTCTACTTGTTCTAGTAAGCCAACTACATCAATTCCTGCCTTTTCTGCTAATTCCTCAATTGTATCACCTTGAGCTATTGGTTCGTACCCAGCTTCAAGATCTTTTTCCCATTGTTCATCAAAATGATCAAACAAATCATGTGGATGTACATGAGATACCATATCTGAACCCTTTTTCTTGTACTTCTTAAGCATCTTGCTATCAAATATTGTATAAGCGATATTACCAGGTTGTGCAGTAATTGCATTTCCAGTAAATGTTGTATTTCCAATTTGATCTTCAGGCATAAATCTTTGTCCAAGTTTATTTACCCATAAACATGGTTGACGGAATGCCCCATCAAGTATAAAGTGATTCATATTATCTGGTAATTGATACATTAATTCCATAATACTTTGTGTATGACCTGCACCAACTTCCCAAGCCATTTTGATACCATCACCCTTCATACCTGGTATCGCAAAGTTAAAGATAGTTTTTCCAAATTCGTAACCAGTCTCATCTTTAATCATTTTAGGATTATCTCCAAATCCACCTGTAGCTAAAATAACTGATTTACCTCTTGCTTCGATTTCCTCGCCATCTTTATTTTTGGCTAAAATACCTACCGCTTGACCATTTTCCATAATGATCTTGCTAACAGGTGTTTCAAAAATTATTTCTACACCTAATTCTATTGCTTTTTCTGTCATTCTCTTTGTCATTGTAGTAGCACAACGAGGACCTGGTGCTCCGCCACCTTCTGGTTTTACAACATGCCATGTAAACTCACCATCAGAATATGCTCTTGTATTTTCTGGTGCGCTGAAAGCTCTTTGTACACCTAGAAATTCAACTCCCATATCCACAAGCCAATCAATAGTATCTCCTGACTTAAAATAATAATCACGAACCATACGAGCATCTACACGGTAATGTGTGAAATACATATGTTTTCTAAACGCTTCTCCTGGAGTAAGTGAAACCATTTGATTTTTTTGAATTGATGATCCTACACCAAGTGGACCCATTCCCATATTAGCAGCTCCACCTGTTGTATTTGATTTTTCAAAAACTGTTACTTTCACACCATTTTCTGCTGCTGCAATGGCTGCTGCTAACCCAGAAAGACCTCCTGCTACTATAATTACATCTGATTCTATATTCTTCATTTTAATACCTCCATTTATGTTTTTGATAATTTTTTAACATTCACCTGTTTTAATTATATTATTTAATCGTATTCATTGTCCAATAACAAATAAGCATATTTGTTATAGCTAAAAGCTATTATTAATAATTATTGACTTTAAGCATGTTGAAATTTAATAGCAACTAATATGTCGTTTTTATCCTTTTTTTCATTTGCTAAACCTCTATTTTACAATTAACTATTCCAACACATTTAAGGGCTGAAAGCTAGATATCCTCTAACCTTCAGCCCTTAAATATTATATACTTAATCTTCTTCTATTTTTGCTTCAGCCAAAACACTATTCGTAAATAATGGAATAGCAGTATTCATATTTTCTTTTTTCCATGCCATAATAACTTCTATGAAATTATCTTCTATTTTAAATCCTTTGATATTATCGCTATTATGCATCCTTATATTTGAATCTAATAAAGCAATTCCAATCCCTGATTCTACACATAGCAATAATGATTCTATATTGGGAAGCTGTTTCACTATTTTAGGAGTAAACCCATTTTTTCTACAAAGACTTATAATGGAATCAAATCCTTTTGGTGATTCATCTCTTGAAATTATAACGAAGTTTTCGTCCTTAATATCACTAAGTGTTAAATCATTTCTATTTGCCAATGGATTTGATTTATCTATTACAATATATCCATTGCCTTTATGTACAACATCTGAAAGAATTCCAAGCGAATCATCGAGCTCAAAGGAAAGTGTAAATATTACATCCAAGGTTTTATTTATAAGTTTTTCTCTTAGTACCTTAAAAGAATGTCTTTCTAAAATTAAATTTACATTTGGATACTTTTCTTTAAATTTTTTTATTATTGTAGGCAAAAATGTTCTCATATCCATAGCATCTAAACAGCCAATAGTTACAGTACTATTTTCTCCCAAATCAGGTTTTTTTGACTTTTCTATAGCAGTTTCTATACGTTCAATTACTCCACCCATTTCTTTAAGTAAAACCATCCCTGCTGCTGTTAATCGAACATCTCTTTTTGTTCTAAAAAAAAGCTGAACATCTATTTCCTCCTCTAATATTGCAATTTGTTTGCTTAAAGAAGGTTGAGAAACATATAAACTCTTTGCAGCTTCTGTAAAATTTAAGTGTTTTGCTACTGCAAAAAAATATTCAATTTGAAGCAAAGTAATTCTCTTATAATTCAATAAATTTCATCCTCCCTTTGATGCTTTTAACGATATTAAATTTACTTGTAGATTAACCTGTTATTGTTTTAAAATGGTCATATCTACAACTAATAAAATCGCTTACATACCTCTAAATATAACTAATTGCTAAGCATTTTTCAACATAAAGTTACTCTTTATTATAATTGTATTTTAATAATTTTTAAATAAGCTTTGCTGAATCAACTAATTTTTGAGAATCTGAAGTAATTTTCTCTAATACAGCTGTAATTTCTTCTGTTTCTGCAACTTGCCCTTGAGAGACTCCATGTACTTGTTGTACAATACATTCAATATTTTGAATATAATCCTTCATATTCGTCAATGTCTCTGATACTTTACCAGATGAATCCGCACTTAGTTTAGCTAGTTTTCTCATTTCAGTTGCAACTACAGAGAATCCTCTCCCACCATCTCCAGCTCTCGATGCCTCAATTGCTGCATTAAGCCCTAATAAATTTGTTTGAGATGCTATATTTTGTATTAAACTCAACATCTCATAACTCTCTTTTATTTGTTCTTCCGCTTTTTTTGTGTAATCTACTATATTTTCTACCATAGTAAATAACTTTTGAGATCCTTCACAAATTTCTTCAACACTTGCACTAGTCTCTTGAAGCGAAGCAAATAAACTCTCAGAGGATTCTTCAATCTCAAATTTATTTTTCATACTTTTAGATATACCAATAGCACCAATAACACTTCCTTGAGAATCTTTAATTGGATATGTAACTGCTTTAAATGGAACTCCAAATATTTCTTTGGGTTCTATTGAGTTAGAGCCCTTCCCACTTTTAATTGTTTTATATAAAGGCTCTTCAATTAACAACCTGTCTCCTACCTTATGCTTTAAATCAATTGTATCACCGGGACGATAGCCTATAACATTTGTTGTATCTGCTATTACTACTCCTATATCCTCTTGCAATATATCCTTTAGTACAGACATTACACCCAAATATTCATTAAGAGTTTTATTTTCCATAATATACTTCCTCCTATTAATGTTCTAAAATAGAATTTTAAATAAAAGATATTGAAAATAAAAGCTCCTATTCTAATCAAAATAGGAACTTTTATTATAAAAATTTAAGTTGATTAAAATTAACAATTATTTGTGTTTGATATTTTATTAACAATAAAATATCAAACATATGGCTTGTCTATAACGATTTTATTATTCTCCCCTTTGTCGTAGACAAGCCGATATTAAATATTATTTACCCCTTTTAGTAAAGTTATATACTACTTCATTAATATTTTATACGCTCTAAATAATAAAGTGTAAAAACTATGAACTTACTGCTATATAGTCTATTGTTTCATTAATTAGATATTAAAATCCACCGTAATTGTAAACTCTTTCTGGAGCTTCAACTAAATCATCTTCATCTATTTCAGCAACAGCACGAACCATAGCTCCATCACCTAAATACCAACGAATTGGGAATGCCATAAACTTAAAGCGTTTGCCAACAACTTTTTCAAGGTTTCCACCTAAGTTTTCAACACCTACTATACCGTTACCTAACATATATTTATGACATGGTTCCCAAGTTCCTTCTAAACCATGATTTTCGAGTTTTCCGTATGCTTCCATATATTTTTCTAAACCAAATTGTTCGATAAATACATCTTTTTCAAATTCTGCATAAGCTTCAACACCAAATTTTTCAATAAACTCGTCAGTAATTGCTTTACCAGTATTACCTTTAAGGTTCATTGCAGGTGGACCGTTCTTACCCATTGTAGTGTGTAATGGATGATCAAGAGCTTGCATATCCATAGCTACACATTTGGGTTGATATTTTTCAAACCATTGTCCAGCTTCTCTACCACATCCACATGAATAATGATAATATTCTCTAGTATCATCGAATTTTAAATGCATACCAGTTCTTAAACAAATAACCATATCTTTTAATTCTTCTGGTTTAATATTTGCACGTATGCAGGCATCATCAAGATGTGCAGCTGTAATAAGACCCCAACGTTCAACCTTTATATCTAAACAAACAGCATCTCCACAATATGCATCTACAGGCATTTCATGAGTATAACGTGCACGTTTACCATCAAATTCATATTCCATAACATGACGAGGTGCATCTGCATGCGTACCACAATGCATAACAACATCTATTTTTTGAGTTAATACTCCACTTTTTGCAAGGTTGTGCATAGTATCAATTTTAGGTTTTGCAAAATATGGCCACACTGGAATATCAGCGCTGAATGGATGAGTTAAATCTACAAATACTTTCTTTCCCATTTTTTTATTCCTCCTGAAATTTATATAATTTTTTCTTAATGTTTTATTTACTTATTTATTTCAATTCTTAGATAGCTAGGTGTCTGTTATTTACAGATACCTAGCTTACTGCAGTGGGGTCACACGCAGATAATATTAAAAAGGTGCTAGCACCAATGTAACCTAATAATTTTCTATGTCTTTATCTTATGGTATTAATTAGTTAGCCCAATATCCACCTTCAGTAGCAACATTTGCACCTGTCATAAAATCACTTGCGCTTGAAGCAAGGAAAATACATGGTCCTATAAAGTCATCTGGTTCACCAAGTCTACCAACTGGAAGACGTTTTAAGAAGTTTTGGTAAACAGCACTTTCTGGATCAAACATCCATTCAGTTAAATCTGAACGGAATACTGTTGGATTAATTGTGTTAACATTAATTTTATATTTAGCTGTCCATTCACATGCAAGAGATTGAGCCATAAGGTCAATACCACCTTTTGCTGTACAATAGCCAGTGTAATTTGCCATACCCATTTTAGATCTAGCAGAAGATACCATTATAACTTTTCCGCCCTTACCTTGATCTATCATTTGTTTCCCAACATATTTACAAAATAACCATGTACCTTGAACATCAGAATCCATAATTTTTTGCCATTCTGTTAAATCTTGTTCAATAATTGGTTGTGGATTATTGTATCCTGCTGCTGTTACTAATACATTGATTTCTCCGAATTTTGCAACTGCATCTTTAACAACCTTTATTACATCTGCTTCTACCGCTGGATCTCCTGTTGAGTATCCACATTCAATTCCTTGTGCTTCTAATTCAGCACAAACTGCTTTACACTTATCATCGCCACGTCCTGTAACAAAAACCTTCATACCAGCAAAACCATAACCAAAAGCAACTGCTTTCCCTAAAGCTCCTGTAGCTCCTGTAATAACAGCAACTTTTCCCTTAACATCAAACAAATTGTTTACAAATTGTTTATCCACTATATTATTCTCCTTTACTTACCATTTTATTTTTTAATAGTTTATAACTACTAATACTGTAGCTACTTTATTTGTTTCATTTATCATTTCTCTTCCTTCATTTGGCCCTATGAAAATAGAATCATCTTTTTTAAGTACAAATGTTTCAGTTTTTGATTTTACAGTAATTTCTCCATCTATTACGTAGTATATTTTTTCAGTTGGAGAATCTTCATAAGCATACTCAGCACCACCACCTGGTAAGAAATAAGACATTCCCATCCAAAATTTAGTAGCACCTGTTTCTTCTGTTCCATGTAACTTCATTGACTTCATATCAAAATGCTTTGGAGCAAGATATGCAGACACATCTTTTAATTCAACTTTTTTCATTTTAATCCACCCTCTCAATATTTTTTTAAATCTTCCATTTGAAAAAGTTTTTATATGTTAGCTGTCTTTTCAGTAAATACTATACTCGTCACTTCCAACATTAATATATATAGCAATTTACATGCCAAGCTTAATAAACATATTATATTCTATGTAAAAAACTTTATATCCCGCTTGAAAGCCAGCATTTTAACCACTATTTTTTTCGTCAGTTAATAAATTTGCAAAATAGTTATACTTTTAACAATGAAAACGTTGTTATGATTTTGATGATTTTTAATACATTTTTGTATCATATATCTGAAATATACTTTAAACATTGCTATTCCTACCGTTATGTTTGTAATACATTTTTGTTTTAATATGATGCATTTTTGTATTATTTTTAATCTCTATATTTTTCACTCTATTAATAAAAATAAGCTGTGACAAAAGTATAAGAATCCACACTTTTATCACAGCTTATTTTCTTTTAGGCACACGAAATAAAATAACAAGTCCAAAATGCCATGCTTATTTTTTTGATTGTGCCTTATATATCTTTAGGTATAGTATGATTGGTAAGTTTAACGCCTAATGCCTTTGCTTTCCTAAATACTGTAGGTTGCGTAACCCCAAGCACATTAGCAGCTTTATATGTACTTCCAAATTTTCTCAATGCATTTTCTATCATTTCTCTTTCAAGTTTATCTACAGCTTCCTTTAAAGTTATCGTACTATTTAAAAGATTTGATTGCATTTTATCTTTTCCAAGAATAAGAGCTATATCATTATAAGTTATATAACTATTATCATCTGCTACCATTAACCTTTCGATCACATTCTCTAACTCCCTTACATTTCCTGGCCATTCATGACTTTCTAATGCTTGAATTGCAGTACTATCAAAGCCTTTATCTTTTCCATATTTCATATTAAACTTTTCTAAAAATCTGTATGCTAAAATGGAAATATCATCTTTTCTTTCTCTAAGTGGTGGAATTTTTATAGGTACAACATTAAGTCTATAAAATAAGTCTTCTCTAAATTTCCCCATCTTTATCATCTGACTTAAATCTTGATTTGTAGCTGCAATAACTCTTACATCAAGTTTAATACTTTTAGTAGCACCTATCCTCATTAGCTCTTTTTCTTGGATAACTCTTAGTAGTTTTGATTGAAGATTTAATGGCATCTCACCTATTTCATCTAACAGTATTGTCCCTCCATTTGCTAATTCAAACATTCCTAACTTATGCTTATTTAAAGCTCCCGTAAATGCACCTTTTTCATATCCAAACAATTCTGACTCTATTAAAGTCTCTGGTATAGCTGCACAATTTACTTTTACATAAGGTAACTCTTTCCTATTACTTTTATTGTGAACTTCTCTTGCAAATACTTCTTTACCACAACCGGTTTCACCAGTTATTAAAACAGTAGTATCCGTCTTTGCAATATAGCTTATCAATTCTTTTAACTTATTAATATCTTTATTTTCTCCAATTATGTTTTCTTCTTCTTTATATTTGTTTCTTAAATAATTTAGTTCATTTAAATATTTTTCATTTCTTCTTTCCATTTCCTCTAAGTTATTTCTAAGCTTAATTAATTCTGTTAAGTCTCTCATGACAGTAAGAACTTGAGTAATTTCACCATTTTCATCAAAGGTTGGACTCCCTGTTATTAAGACCTTTTTATTACTTTTATTAATAGTAGCCAATGATGTTATTTTCTTTTTTTGTTCCAAAACTTGCAAAGATACTGCATTGTTAAAAAGTCCCAGATCCAATAAAACTTGCATATGCTTTTCTACTACTTCATGTTCTTGTATTCCAGTTATTTCTGTATAACCCTTATTTATTGCTTTTACTATTCCATTCCCATCAACGACGCATATTCCATCTGATATAGCATCTCCTATATTAAATGCATTTAATTCTCTTTCTTTAAACGCTTTCAGCTCATTTACAGCTTCAGTTTGGATTTTTAATAAGTTCTTATATGAATTTAATACTTTTAAAGTTTTATTATCAACTTCAATATATTTTAATTCATCTAAACCTTGTATTTCATTTTTTAATATATCATCAATTTCAAATAAATTTTTCTCCATGTTTATCAGCAACTCCTAAACTATAACTTTAATATGTAACTTTCCAACACAAGTATCTGTTTTTATAAAGTTTCTATATTACACTATTTTTAATTATAATAGCAAATAACTTCCTTTGATAGATATTTTTAATATCTTTTCATCAAAGGAAGTCATTTAAATCAGAAAATTTATTTTAATTTTAGATTATGAGCTAATTAAAGACTTAAAATTTCTTTTGCATCAGCTGGTGTTGCAACTTCGTTTCCTGCAACTCTGATAATATCTGCAGCACGCTTAACTAGTTGAGCATTAGATTCAGCTAGTACACCATTACTCCAGTATACATTATCCTCCATACCAACTCTTAAATGTCCTCCCATTGCTACTGCTGCTAACATAATAGGTACGTGTTGTTTACCTATGCCAAGTGCACCCCATGTAGAACCTTCTGGAATTAATCCCTTCAAATATACTAAGTTTTCTACAGTAGCAGTACTACCACCTGCAGCACCTAAAACAAATTGATAATGAACTGGTGCCTTTAAAACACCTTTCTTTAAATAGTACATAGAGTTATAAATCATACCTGCATCAAAAATTTCAATTTCTGGTTTTACATTATACTCTTGCATTGTCATACCTAATTGTTCTAAGAATTTAGGATGGTTTATAAATAAGCTGTTATGCATCCAATTCATACTTCCACAATCATACGAAGCAAGGTTTGGTTTGCATGTTTTTAAATGAGCTTGTCTTGTCTCATCATTTGCGTTCAAATCACCAGAAGTTGTACAGTTAATTAGTATATCGCATTTTTCTCTAACTAATGCTACAGTTTCTTCAAATTTCTTTGTATCCATAGTACCTTTTCCTTCATCATCTCTCATGTGAAGATGACATATAGCTGCACCCGCTTTATAACATTCAAATACATCCTCAGCAATTTCCTTTGGTGTCATAGGAATATTAGGATTGTGTTCCTTTGTTGGCCATGCACCTGTAGGTGCAACTGTAATAATTGTCTTTTTCATTTTACTTCCTTCTTTCTTTGATTATAAATATCTTTATTTAACGTAGAATTCAGATGCCTTCAACTGATGAATCAACCTTTGATTAAACTCTTTTTGAATTTTTTCTTTTTCTTCTGGAGTGTAGTCATAGAAACCAGCTCCTGATTTAATCCCGAGCTTACCTTGTTCAACTTTTTCACGTAAAATTGGATTTGCACAAGTTGAATTATCCATTTCTTTCAATAAGTTATCTCCAACTGTACACCAAATATCTAACCCACCCAAATCTGCAACTTCTAATTGACCTGTTGTTGCATAACGAAATGCTGGTCCAAATTTTAGCGCTTTATCTATTTCAGCTGGATCTGCAATTCCTTGCTCTATAAGTGAAAACACCTCTCTAGCAACACCTTGTTGAATACGATTGGCAACTAGTCCAGGTACAGATTTTAAAACTTTAACTGTTTGTTTTTTTATAGACTTATATAATTCTTCTACTTCTTTATAAATATCATCTGGCATATTTCCAAAGTATGATAATTCAACAAGTGGCATTAAAAGTCCTGGGTTATACCAATGATTAACAATCATTCTCTTTTTACGCTCATCACCGATATTTACCATCATATCTTCTAAACTTAAACTAGATGTATTACTTGCTAAAATTGCATGCTTCGGTGTGAATTTATCTAATTTATCAAACAGCTCTACTTTTAAGTCAATTCTTTCTGGTATAGCTTCTATTACATAATCACTATCCTTTGTCGCTGCTTCTAAATCATTGAAAAGTGTTACGTTATCTAATGCCTTTTTAATTTGGTTCTCATCAAATAATTGACCTTCTACTAACTCTAATAACTCTTTTTCCATGATACCTTTCACTCTTTTTAATTGTTCTTCATAAGTATCAAATAAATTTACAGAATAACCATATAGAGCAAATGCAGATGCAATACTATGCCCCATTGTCCCTGCTCCAATTACTGAAATTTTCTTAATCATATATCTCTATCCCTTCTGAATTTATTTTTTATATTCATTTTATTTCAACCGATAGTTATAATCCTCTAAGGCACATGAAATAAATTGACTTGTTATTTTTTTGATTATGCCTTATGCCTAAATAATTAATCTTGTATAACCTTTAAGTTATCACTAATTATTAAGTCAGCTTCAGTACCTCTTAATATTTCTTCAAGATCTACACCCGGTGCAATTTCTTGCAACACAAGTCCATTTGGTGTCACTTCCATAACTCCAAGTTCTGTTACAATCAAATTAACTTTACCAACAGCCGTAAGTGGCAATTGACACTTTTTTAATATTTTAGGAGCTCCTTTGGCTGTATGAAGCATTGCAATGATAACCTTCTTTGCTCCACTAACTAAATCCATAGCACCTCCCATACCTGGAACCATCTTACCTGGTACCATGAAGTTAGCTAAGTTACCTTGTTGATCTACTTCTAGTGCACCTAAAACTGTAGCATCAACATGTCCACCTCTAATAATTCCAAAAGAAACCGCACTATCAAAGAATGCTGCTCCTTGATTTATTGTTACAGGTTGTCCTCCAGCATTTACTATATCTTTATCCACTTCACCGTCTTTAGGCGCTGTTCCTAAACCTACAAATCCATTTTCCGACTGAAGTGTTACACTAATATCTTCAGGTATATAATTTGCAACCATAGTAGGAAGTCCAATACCTAAATTTACAACATCCCCATCTTTTAGCTCTTTTGCAATTCTTCTTGCAATCATCTCTTTTGCATTTTTACTATCCATTATTCTTCCCCTCCAACAATGTAATCCACAAATATTCCTGGTGTCATCACATGATTTGGATCCAATTCTCCAACTTCAACAATTTTTTCTGCACCTACTATTACTAAATCAGCAGCTGTTGCCATTAAAGGATTGAAATTTCTTGTAGAAGCGTTGTAAAAAATATTTCCTTGTTTATCTACAACAGAACCTCTTAAAAGTGCTATATCTGCTCTTAAAGGTAATTCTAGAAGATATTCCTTATCACCAATTTTCATTTTTTGTTTTCCTTCTTCTACAATGGTTCCAACTCCCGTTTCTGTTAAAAACCCACCAATTCCTGCACCACCGCATCTAATTTGTTCTGCCAGCGTCCCTTGTGGTACTAAATCTACTATTAATTCTTTAGCATTCATTTGTCTTCCTGTTTCAGGATTAAGACCTATATGAGAAGCTATAACCTTTTTAACTCGTTTATTTATAACAAGTTTTCCTATACCTTTATCTATAAGTCCAGTATCATTAGCAATGATTGTTAAATCCTTAACTCCCTTTTCTAATATTGCATCAATTAATCCTTCTGGCGTACCCGTTGCCATAAAGCCACCTATCATCAATGTCATACCATCTTTTATATGTTCAACTACCTCATTAATATCTTTTATTTTATTCATAAAATAATCACCTTCTCTTTAACCTAATTTATTTATCCACAAATATATAAAGCAACTTTTATGCCAACTTCTTGAAATAGCTTTATATTATTTTTATTATGCCTAAAACCTTGATATTATGAGATTTCTGTAAGGTTCCTATTGACATATGATCTTGAAATTCTCCTATAAATGAAAACGTTATTTTTTTAAATATAAATTTCAATACATATTTGTATTACTTTTTACTACAAATCACCCTACTCAATTCCTTCCTTATATTGAACATTACTTAACAAAGGTATCAGTTAGAAACTTTAGCTATTAATATTGGTTTTCTTTGCATAATACAAAAACGCATCATATTGATGCGTTTTTGTATTAATATATGCATTATGAGTACTTTTCTATATCTTTCCAACTTACCTTAAAACTAGTTTTCCAAAGAATCACATTAACCACTAAAAGAACTAATGCATATATTCCAACAAAGATTACATTATTTCTAATTAATATATGGATTAAAGCTAAAACTGAAATTATCATAAATGTTATAATTCCTGGCCCTATAAGCTTACCACTATCTGCTGTAGCAAATTTCAGACTAAATGGCATTGCCTTATTTGATATTTTAAAATACATCAATGATGCTATTAAGAGAGCTAAAAGCATTGCAGCTAAGTCTATTATTATTGATGGTCCTTTTAATATTAAGAACACCATAGCTTCTAATAAATATACTGGTATTATTAGTTTAAATATAGTTCCCTTTATTGCTCCTTTTAATATTATCCCTGGATTTTCTATTGGTAAAACCTTATATATAAATGCTCCCTTATAACTATCACTATTATTTATATATGCTGTGCAAAAGCATAACGTAAGTATACTTATATACATTAACAAATGAATTTTCCCACCATAACCTGTTTGGATATTATCCCAGAAGGATTCTCCTCTGTCCATGAACATAAATATAACTGGTAAAAATACAGCCATTGCAAGTGATGGATATACCTTAAGTTTAAAATTTCTTTCTGTAGATATCATATTTTGAGTAAATTTAAACATACTTCTTTCAATATTATCTTTGCAAACGAGTGCTGCTATAAATTCTTTTCTATTTTCACTTCCTCGGCTTATATTTCCACCATTATCATTTAGCTTTTGAAGATTTTTTTCAAAATAAGGTACTACTCTTTTAATATAAAATGTCATAAGTATAATTGGCCCTATTATTGCAAGTACACATAAAAATATTAAAAATGGTTGTCTATTTCCATCTATTAATATTCCAAATGGAGCTGCAAACCACATTGAGGGAAGTAATACATGCCAAATTTGAGGCACATATTCACCCTTTAGACTTCCCATGTCAAATACTCTACCAACCAACTGATATCCAAAAGCAAAAATAAATGCTAAAAATATTTGAAAATAGTTTATTATATCCTTTAGTTTTTCTCCATCAAAAAACCTTAGAACCAAAGTATATAACAAAGCCGTTATAGCTATAACCATTAAGGCTGAAAGTATATTCTCTATAAGAAATATCATAAAAAATAAAGCTCCATATTTTATTGTACCAATAATTAATGGTATTAAATTTAATGAAAGTGATATACCAATTAAGTATATAAATATATGAGTAATCTTTGCTGCATTAAATGTTTTACTATCTATAGGCTTTGATAATAATATATTTTTCTCCTTTACATCTAATAAAACTGATGAAAAATCAGATATCATAAGTGATATCATCATAAATAGATTTATACCCATCACAATATTTACAGCTTTCAGAGCTGGCATTTTATTCATCATTATTAATCCAATAAAAAGGCTTAAAAATGCATTAAATAGCAATAAGCGTATATAATTATTCTTATCATCACTTTCATCTATTTTTTTATTTTTTGACATAACACTACTTACTCTTCGCCCATCCATAGTTAATTTTATTTGTAAAATCATTCTCATAGTCTTATAATTAACACCTGATTTTTTATATAATGATTGAAATTTGTCCAATATTTTTAATATGGTGAATTCCTTCATTATTCTACCTCTTCCACTAAAGAAATAAATTCTTTAGCTATGTTTCCATGTTCATTGAATCCTGTTAAATCATTGAATATTTCCTCTAGTGAGCCTTCCTTTTGATTATTCTTAAGCTCTTCAAAGCTTCCATCTGCAACTATTTGTCCATCATTAAGAAGTAATATTCTATCACTTACCTTCTCAACAACATCCATTATATGAGAAGAATAAAATATAGTTTTTCCTGACTTTGCAAGATTACTCATAACTTCTTTAAAGACCATTACACTATTAGCATCTAGTCCACTTAATGGCTCATCAAAAAATAATATATCTGGATTATGAATTAAACTACATATTATAAGTAGCTTTTGCTTCATTCCTTTTGAATATGAAGAAATTCTAGAATAAATAGCAGAAATACCAAATAAATTCATAAGTTTCGTTGCTCTTTCAATAAGCTTTTCTTGATCTAATTCATATATTCCGCCTAAAAAGCTTATATACTCAAAAGCAGTTAAATTTTCATATATATCAGCAAGCTCTGGAACGTAACCTATTTTCTTCTTATACTCTATACTTCCATTACTTATATCCTGTCCAAATATTTCTACTGTTCCCTCATAACCTTCTAATATCCCAAGCATTATTTTTATAGTTGTACTTTTGCCAGCACCATTAGTCCCTATATATCCTATTATCTGTCCTCTTGGAATCTCTAAATTTATTCCATTAAGAACATTCTTATTGCCATAACTCATTCTTAAATTTTTAATTGATATTATGCTGTCCAATCTTTCCACCATATCGTCTCCTTGAATTTATTTCTTTGATTTTAGGCACATTCAAAAATGCACTTAAATTATATGCTTCACAAAATTATAACCATCTTCTTTTATTTTAACATATATTTGATTATATACATAATTATCACAACATCAATCCCCACGTTTCCTCAAGCAATTAATTATTTCTCAAAGCAAAAAAACTAGTGATGCATTTGTAAATTATATACTAGGTGAAATGCATACTGGTAGAAAAACTAAAACATTGGTGGATGTATTTAGAGAATATACAAAGATAGCCTTAAAAAGCTTAATTTCTGATGATAAACAGAAAGTTAACTCTGATAATAGTTTAGATTTTGAGAATATAGAAAGTCAAATCACAATGACACAACTTGAAATAGAATCTTTTTATATAGTAAAATCAATGCTAAGAAAATTTATTGCTCCTGAAAATATAAATTTCATTGATAGTGATACGCATTTTACTATAGTAGCAGAAAATAATCCAGAAAAATGGATATGTAAAATAAATCTAAAAAATGAAAAACAGATAAGTTTGCATTATACTAACGATGTTGGAGAACTTTCTTATGATTTCGAATCAATAGACGATTTATATGAACTTAATAACCAGCTAGTAGACATTGTGAAAAACCTATAATCCAAAAATTCTCTTTTTTATATTAGATATACTCTCCTAGGAAGATAGTGCTTGAATGATTTCATTTAAGGCACACGAAAGAAAATAACAAGTGAAAAATGCCATTAGATGTTCATATGTGCAGAAAAGTTTCGTATTGTAGCATAGCTGCTCTTTTTTAATGTGCATTTTTCATTTTTCAATTAGGTAAGAGGTAGCGTGTCATCATAGCAAGCCTATTAGGGTGATCTCCGAACCTTCTAAAACTAATATTTCCAAAAACTTTTGAATTTTTATTTAATCGTATCACAAATTCATACTATGTTGGACTTTCAAAACTCATTGAAGATATACAATCATTAATAAACGCTCTTATTTCTTTTAAATATGAGTGGTACAAAATTTAAATAGAGAGAACTCAGAAATGCACCTACTATAATACTTATATAGTTAAGCTTACCATATTTATGATTTAGCAATTGTTTGCCATACTCAAATGAAAATACAAAAGAAATAAATATCAAAATTAAAATAATTTTTGTATATTTATTCATCCTACACTTACCAAATAATTTGTTATGAAAATCAGTTTTTCTAATTATCCAGTTAAAAATCCCGTAAAAAACAGAAAATATTATAAAAAATGCAATAAACTTCATTTTTCCTCCTAATACACTTTTAATTTTTAATATAATTTTTTAATTCATCATAAATACATTGCTGAAGCAACTACAAATTTTTAGTTGTTTCACCTTCAAAAGAAAACATGAATTAACTCAATCAGACAAATTGGAATTTGTAGCAACATCAATAATTATGAGAATAAAAATCTAATATAGGAACTCCCTTAGCTATTAAGTAATTACCAATTCCTCTTTCAATGTCACTTCTCGTTAAATTTTTTTTAATATTTTTAAGTGGGAATACTAATACAAAAGTTTCGTCCCAGCTTTTATTAACATGATGAACTATGATTCCTGCAGTATTATGCACCCAGACCCGTTTTTCAGTTTTAGAGTATTGGTCGTATTCCTTTTTATTTTGATTGTATGCTTCCTTTGATTCTGGAATATCAAAATTTATATCATTACTTGTTGCGACAACTCCTAAATAACCATCTTTTGTAAACTTTAGCCAAACAATATCCCTTACATCTCGAAGATTATTATCCTTCTGAATTTTTTTGTAATATATATTTCTTCTATTCATTTTAGGAAAATTGACTTTATCCATCTCTAAAAATTCTAAAAACTGATTGATATACTCAATGATTTTTTCAATTTCAACAGACTCCAGTTTGGATTGCTCTTCCGCTTTTTTTAATCTAAAATCATTGTAATGAACAGACGCCCGATATTCTTTGTCATCTAGTGGTGGTGTATCTTTATATAAATTAAAATATTGATTCATTTCGCACATAACGAGCCTACCTCCACAAATTATAATTTAACAATATAAGATGATGATTTTATGGTATTGATGATTTAATAATATGTCCAATATCATCAATAAAAATAAAATCTTGCATGTTACTAAAGAGAATAAGTAAATATGGGCTAACATTAGTCCAATCTAAAAATCCATTTACAAAATCATCTAACTTTCCATAAGTGAATGTATTTATAAGTTCACTTGACCCACAAATACAGCAAATCCATATATTTTGTTCTGCATATTGTCGCAATATATATATATCTTCAAATTGTTGCTCAACAGCCAGTTTTTCAAAGTCCAATCTAGTAGGTGAAACCGCTGGTAATACATTAATAAACGAATTAATTTCGTCTATTTCTTTGTTATTTGCAAATCTATAATGCTGTTCAAAATTATCAATGTTACAAATTAATCTTGTCTTTGCTTCTATCATTAACCTTTCATTTTGCTCCTGCTTTTGTTTTTCTTTTAAATATTCAAGACGCTTTTTTATAATTTCATCCATTAAAAACACCACCATTAAATTTAAAAATCTCTTTTACAAATTATAATTTATCTTTTGACTATATACATTTTATAAGAAAACCATGTAATAATTTACGAACAAATCTATCTTTCTGATAACAATTCTAACGCTTCAGTAGCCATTGTCAAAATATTATACTGAATGTCATATGCGCTTTTCAAATCTTCTTTTTTATACCATTTGAGCAGATTAGATTCCCCATCTCCTGGTACTGTATCAAAAGATTTTGCAGTTGCATAATAAACAAAATCTATATGATAATGTTCTGGATTTATTTCCCCTAAAATTGTGTACATAGGATTTATTAACAATCTTTCTCCTACCAATTCACATGAATTTTTAAGTTGATTATTTAGTGGATTGTATATATTTATTTTTAAACCTGATTCTTCTTGCGCCTCACGAATGCATGCCTCTTCTGGTAATTCATTCAATTCTATATGCCCACCTAACGGAAGTATTTTTTTAGCCTTTTTATGTAAATGTAATAATACTCTATCTTTGTGTACTATATATACAGAAACTGTAAAATGTCTGTCCATGATTATGGTTCCCCTCCCAAATTGTATACTAAATATTTAGCCATAATTTACAAGGTTGTAGCAACTACAAAATCGGCATTTTCAATCGGGGAATATTCTAAGATATATTTTTCTTCTGCTGGGAAGTATCTTTTTTCGTATTTACATTTTATATCTTCCAATCCACCCATATATCCATCTCTTGCTAAAACTCTATTTAATCTGACTTCCTGTGGTACATCAAGATAAATTATAAAATCTAAATAGGCTTTTAGTTCTTTTCTTTGCAAAAATATTCCTTCTAATATTAATACAGAGCCATGAACTAAATGGACCCTTTCAGTAAAATATCCGTCATTTTCCCTATCATATCTTTCTATTTGTTTATCAATTATTTCACCATTTTTTATAGGAGACAAAATTTCTTTCAACAAATAATCATATCTCCACTGTATATTATAATAGCAATACCACTCTTCTTTAGACAAATCATATCTAATACGTTTTGGGTGAATAAAATCATCAATATGTAACACATAAGAATAATAGTTTTCATTCTGCAATTGCAATTTTAATGAATTGACAAGTGTACTTTTACCTGCTCCTCCTAAGCCATCAACTCCAATAATATATACTCTATTAGAAATATCTTCATTTTTCAATTTGTTTATCAAAAACTCCATTTCAAATTTCTCCTTTTTATACTTCTTGTTCATACTACGTAATAGTTTATATTGGTGCATGAACTACAAATTTTTAATTTTTTACATTTATGAACTAATATTGATAATAATTCACTATTTATCTAGTGTATAAATTTTATATAACCATAACAAATTGCATACTACCCATAATTAAATTTCCAACTATTGATTTAATTCAATTTCTATAAAATACTATTATTGTTTAATATTCTATGTTTTATTAAAAATTCCTCCTTTAATGTAAATGAATGGTTTATCATTATACTCAAATTAGAAATTTGAAATTATTAGTCTAAACTCCTACGTTTCCTATAAATTGTTATATTGTTTTTGTTTATATTGTAAAACATATTTATTTAAAAATATATGAATTAAACTCAAGCTTTTGGGTTAAATTATGTTAGAAAACAAATTAATAAATGTAAAGGAGACTTTCATATGACTGTTGGCTCAAAGGTAAAACAAACATTAGCCGCTTTAAATGGATCTGAAGCTACTTTAAGAATGTATTCGTTACAAGAACGTGATAAAGAAGCTATGGCTGTTTATGCTGAAGCGTTTGAAGAAATAAGCAAACTTAAAATAGATTTAGAACAAAGAGTTGGTGCTATAGAATTTCAGGAGCCTGAGTATAAAGGCAACTAAATGAGGTGAAATATGAATACTTGGTTAACACTTTTATTTAATTCAATAATTTTATTTTTTTTAGCCTTGGTTATTGCAAAGTATATGAAGAAAAAAAGTTTATCTAACGCTACAGCTTTTGATCTAATTTCTTATGTAGCTATTGGTATTATTGTAGCTTTAATTTCATTAGGTGAAGTTTCGAATTTTTACTTTGGATTAACTACACTAGCTGTTTGGGCGCTAATGCCTATTATTTTAGATTTTGCTTCAATGAAAAGTAAATGGATATACAATGTAATAAATGGCAAAGAAAGAGTATTAGTTAAAAACGGTAAAATCATGGAAGACAACTTATCCAAGGCAAGAATCACGGGGCAAGAGTTTCTACAGGAATTACGTTCAAAAAAAGCATTTAACTTAGCTGATGTTGAGTTTGCTGTAATGGAAACAACAGGAGATATTAATGTTAGTTTAAAAGCTGATAAAAAACCTGTTACCTCATATGATTTAGGAAAACAAGTTGCACCTAAAACTGAATCACAAACTGTTATTTTAGATGGAAATATATTAAATGAAGGTCTTACCAATAGTGGATTGAATTAAAACTGGCTTAAAACTGAGCTAGAAAACAAAGGAGTTGCACTTGAAAATGTTTTTTTTGGTCAAGTAGATTCTTCTGGAGATTTATATGTAGATCTTTTTGATGATATGATACAAGTCCCAAAAACACAAGTTAAAGAAATGCTATATGCTAGCCTTGAAAAAAGTCAGGCAGATCTTATGTCATTTTCATTGGAGTGTGACAATAAAGAAGCAAAAGATATGTATTTAAAAGATTCTGAAAAGCTAAAAAAAGTCTTAGAAAAATTAGAACCATATTTATTACGTTAGAAGGTGAAAGAAATGTCTAATATGAAAAAGAAACGATTAACAGCAACTCAATTGGAATATGATCAATTACAAAAAAGCATGGAACCTAAAAGACCTATTTTAAAAAATTGTCTTAAAGCCTTCCTTGTAGGAGGTATAATATGCACCATTGCTCAGTGCTTACAGTTATTTTTTATTACATATTTTAATTTTAATGAAAAAACTGCAGTCAGTCCTACTACGATAGTTTTAATATTTGTTTCAGCTTTACTTACCGGATTTGGAATTTATGATCATATTGGCCAATGGGCTGGTGCTGGATCTGCTGTTCCAATTACAGGTTTCGCAAATTCTATAGCTTCCGCTTCAATTGAGCATAAAAGCGAAGGCTTTGTTCTTGGAGTAGCTGGAAATATGTTTCAACTTGCAGGCGCAATTATTGTTTATGGAGTTTTTTCTGCTTTTATAGTTTCTACAATAAAACTCACAATAAATTGGTTAGGGGGAATGTGAATGCTTAAAGGACATCAATCATGGATTTTTAATTCTAAACCTACTATATTAGCTTCTGCCGCAGTTGGTGGTCCTTTTGAAGCTGAAGGTGCTTTAGCTGAGGATTTTGATATACTTCATGAAGATCTCTGGCTTGGACAGGATAGCTATGAAAAGGCAGAAAAGGTTCTTCTAGAACATGCTTGTGAAAGAGCAATAAAAAAATCAAATATAAAAAAAGAAGATATAAACTTTTTTATAAGTGGAGATTTAATGAATCAAATCATTTCTAGTAGTTTTACAGCACGAACTTTAGGTATACCCTTTTTAGGAATTTTTGGTGCCTGCTCTAGCTCCATGGAAAGTTTGTCAATTGCGGCTCAATTAATAGAAAGTAAGTCAGCAAAATATGTTATAGCCTCTGCAAGTAGCCATAATGCTGCTGCTGAAAAACAATTTAGATATCCTACTGAGTATGGTGGACAAAAGCCTCCCACTGCTCAATGGACAGTAACAGGTGCTGGGGCTGTAGTACTGGGAGAACATGGAGATGGACCTAAAATAACCTCAGCTACAATAGGAAGAGTAATCGATATGGGAGTTTCAGATCCTTTTAACATGGGAGCTGCTATGGCACCCGCTGCTGTAGATACCATTGAAGCCCATTTTAGAGACTTAAATATTGATGCTTCCTATTATGATCTTATTGCTACTGGTGATTTAGGAAAAGTAGGACATGAGCTTGCTAATAGTTTATTAAAAAAACATGGCATCGAAATGCCCTTAGATATATTTACAGACTGTGGACTTTTGATATATAAAAAAGACCAACCAGTTTTTTCTGGAGGTAGTGGCTGTGGCTGCTCTGCCACCGTAACTTATGGGCATTTTCTTAATCGTATGCGAAGAGGAGAATTAAAGAAGATATTAATTGTTGCAACAGGTGCGTTAATGTCTCCAATCTCCTATCAGCAAAAAGAAAGTATACCTTGCATCGCTCATGCTGTCTCTATAGAAATGTAAAAAAGAAGGTGTGATTTGATTTATGGAAAAGTTTATTTTTGCATTTATAATAGGTGGTTTAATTTGCGTTATTGGGCAACTTATAATGGATATTTTAAAGATTACTCCTGCACATACCACCTGCACATTAGTTGTAATAGGAGCAATACTAGGAGGCTTTGGTCTATACGATCCTTTAGTAAAACTTGCTGGTGCTGGTGCATTTGTTCCTATAAGTAGTTTTGGAAATACACTTGTGACAGGTGCTCTAAAGGATGCTGAAGAAATGGGATTTATCGGTATATTTACTGGCATTTTAAAAAATGTAAGTTCAGGAGTTTCTGCAGCAATAACTTTTGGATTTATTGCTGCACTAATATTTAAACCTAAAGGTTAATCATATGAAAAAACTCACGATATTATTTCGTGAGTTTTTTATAAAATACAATATTCTTTGTTGTTGAAATTTTATAGAATTAAACTTAAATATCTTGCCCATTAATACTAATAAAATCAATAATATTATCATATAATCGACTAAGCGATTCACAACTTTCTCTTTTTTCAAGTGTAATCCATTTATCATCGGCAATAGTTATTTGATTTGCTTTACCAGGTTTCAAAATATTAGAAACTATTCCTATAATAGATTTTTTCTTTTTTGATCCCTTTAATAATTTCAATTCATATTCTTTCGGAATTGATTCAACAAGATTTATTGCTTTTTCTATTAAATCTGAATATTCTTTTTGTCCAATTTCTATTAATAAATCTTCTAATGTACCCATTCCTTCATTATTAGGAAATACAAATATATTAGTTTTCATATTCACACCATTAATATTTCCAACTTTATTTTTAAAAGATTCTGCTTTAAATGTAATATCAGAATCCTTATCAATAAGTTTATATAAATTTTCTATTCTTGTATTAGCATTTTTATCATCTGCATCAAGAAAAATCGATACTCCCTTTATTTGTTCTAACTCTTTTCTTTCTAAAGATATAAGTATAAGATCCAATTCTTCTATTAATTTCGAATCTCCCTCTGTACTCTTTATAGCAACACTTATGGAATTATCACTATTAATATAAAAATCTGGAACTGGACTTACTCTATCTAAACGATCTTCGTTAAAAGGATACTTAGTTGGCAAAATTTTTTTCCAGCATTCTGAAATTCCACTAATTGTTTTTATCTGAGAAAATTTTAAAGTTTTTAAAACTTTCCCTATAGTCGCAGAATCATGAGGCCCTTCACAAACTATCAAATAATTCCTCATATTATCGTACATCCAATCCCATATTATTTCTTATATCATATAGCTTTTTCCCTGAAAATCTTTTTATATCAACTTTTTCGCTACCTTTTTCTAATCTATAACAAGCAACATTATCTATATTATTTTTAGACACTTCAAGAATTGCATCAATAGCTTCTATACTGTGAGTAGTAAAAAATAATTGTACATTTTGATTAGTACATATATTAGTTAGCCATACAATAAATGTTTTTAAAGCATCCACATGAATTCCAGTTTCTATTTCATCAATAAGTAATATACCATCTCTTAGTCTTACAAGTCTAGTTGCTATAACTAAAGCTTTTTTAACTCCATCTCCGAAAGATGATAACGGCATATATCCTAACTTACTATGATTTAAATATGGTATTGCAGAATTATTTTCATTAATCAGTTCATATCCTAATATTTCTTCATCAAATATTTGTAACATCTCTATAATACTTTCCTTATATCCTTGTTTAATAGCATTCCCTAGCATTCTTAAATTATTTTGCGTATAATAATCATAATTAGATAAATAATTTACATCTACAGTATGAAAATTTCGTGTTCCTAGACTAATTCTATCTAAATCTTCTTCTACTGAAATCTCATTCTTTTCTTCTTTATTATCATAGTTATAAGAATAATATCCATTAAAACATAATACTTCTTCTTCAATTGATATCTCTTCTTGCATATTTTCATAATCTTGCATTTTTTGTTGATAGCTTAAATTGTATTTATCTTTTTTATTTTCTACTTTTAATATTCTTTCCTCTTTGCCACATATATTGATATTATTTCTTTTGTAAAGCAACTCATATGATAAAGAAATGCATTTGTCTTTATCATTTTTATTAAATAAAGTCATCATTGCATTATAAGGTGTAAGTCTTCCTCCCATAAAAGATTTCACACTTTTTTCTCTTTCAAGTGCAATTCTTATTACACTACCGATTTCTCCAGGATTTTCAATCATCCTTATTACTTCTAAAAGAGTAGTTTTGCCAGTATTATTTTCTCCAACAAACATATTTATATCTTTTAAATCTTTTAATTCTATATCTTTAAATCCTCTAAAGGATTCTATATTCATTTCATTTAAAATAATCAAATCAGCACCTCCAAATTATAGACTATTGCTTTAAAATAAGTATATCATATAATTAAATTTGTAAATACGATTTTATATTAGTATAAAATTCAAGATTTTATCTTCATCAATAAACTTTTTAGCAAGTATCCTATTTTCTTCAACATGAATATAAGTATATCTATTAGGTTTCATATTAGGTGCCATATCTATAGCTTTTTTTAAATCTTCTTTTTTCATTTTTAAAGTTTTTACATACTCAAAAAAACCTGTATCTTTTAATATCTTTGAAATTCTTTCAAATCTATGATTTTGCACCTTAGACATAATATAAGTTGCTATTCCAACCTGTATACCATGAAGCTCTGGAGTTTCAAGAAATTTATCTAAGGCATGAGATATTAAATGTTCAGAACCTGAAGCTGGTGAACTATCACCTGCTATTTCCATTGATATGCCGTTTAAGGTTAGTGAATCAACTAACTCTTTTAAAAACAAATCATCCTTAATAGTTTTAAATTCAGTTCTTACAAAACTGTTTACTGCTTTTTTAGAAATCATAGTTGCAAAATCATCAATAATTGCTTTCCCATGCTCTTCTTCAAATTTCCAATCATAAAGAGCTGTGATGTTTGATACTAAATCACCTATTCCTGAAAATATAAATTTTTCTGGAGCTCCTTTAATTACATCAATATCTATAATTATGCCATAAGGGGTTTTTGCTGAAAGAGACATACGTTTACCATTCACTAAAAGTGATGCTCCTTGGCTTGAAAAACCATCATTAGAGGTTGACGTTGGAATACTAATAAAAGGTAACTTTTTTAAAAAGCTCATATATTTTACTGCATCTATAGCTTTTCCACCACCAACTCCAATTAAGGCCTCTACATCATTTGATATTTTAAATGCCTCTATACTTATTTTCTCAAAGTTTATGTCAGTGATAGTTTCTATCTTTGATATCTCAATATTAGCTTCTTTTAGAGAATCACATATACACTCTCCAAATAACTCTTCTATACCTTCTCCAAAGCATATTAAAACCTTTTGAAACATACCTTTTTTAATTAAGTTTCCTACATTATTTATATTTCCTTTTCCTACTTCTAGAATTGAAGGAATAGATATTCTATGAGTTGATGCCTTCATATTTTTCACTCCTTAAAAATCAGATATAATTGTAAATTCTTTAATTATATTAATTCCCATTTTACCTTATTTTAAATCATTAACAGCCTTATTTATTTTTTCAGCCTTATCAATAGTTTCCGTCCACAATTCTTTCGAAGGAATTACCTTTTCTATGGCAGTGTAAGTTTCTTTTATTACAGGTATATTAACAAGGTTTGTACTTTGAACTGACATTAATACAAAATAGCAAACACCTACTATTGCAATTATTTTTACTATCCCCTCTATTGCTTTCATTACAAAATAAAAAGCAAAAATAGCCACAGCTATTAAAATTATCGTATTTGTTGTTAGATGAATTGAGCTTTTAGTTATTAAATTATTTATATTTTCCATTTGTTTTCCTCCATCTTATGTTATTAATTAATAATTATTAATTGGAACTTATCTAATTAAAAATAAGCTTAACCAAATTAAGCTTATTTTCTAGTTCACTAATGCATTTCTTCCTCTGGCATAACGAATGCGCAAATCATGTATAAAATTATTCCTGTCCCTGCGAAAAGAACTAACGCTGCATATCCAATTCTCACAAATGTAGGATCAAGTCCAAAATATTTAGCAAATCCGCCACATACCCCTTCTATCTTTTTGTCTGTAGACGATAAACAAAGTCTTTTTTCCATAATAAAACCCCTTTTATTCATTATAAAGCATTGCTTATTATATTTCTTGTTTAAAATTATACCATTTTCAATTACTATTTTCCATTATTTTATTGACTATGATACCTTGACATAAAATATTTATAGGCGTAAAATATACTTCGTAAGCGAAATGTTCGCATAAGAAATATACGCAAGCGAAATATATTTTAAGGTGGAGATAAAATGGACACAATAAATGAGAGTATACAAGTTGCACGACTTTTCCAAGATGTAATGCATTTATTTAAACATAATATGAAAAAGTTTCTTGGTGATGCGGGTATATCTGCCCCACAAGGTATGGTTATTGGACTTTTGAGTAAGAATAAGAAAATGAAGATTACAGAACTTAGTAGCAAGCTTTGTTTATCAAACAGTACTGTATCTGGCATTATCGATAGGCTTGAAGCACAGGAAATGGTTGTAAGAGAAAGAAGCAAAGAGGACAAAAGAGTAGTTTATGTAAGTATATCTCCAAACTTTGAAGATATGCATAAAGTCTTTCATAAACAAATGGAAAAAAATGTTCAAAATATAATTAATCAAGGTAGCCCAGAAGAACTTCAAAAAATCTCTGAAGGCTTAATTACACTTAAAAAGCTTTTAACCTCTCATCAAGATTAAAAGAATAAATAATAAAGATTGGAGATGATTTTAAATGTTTAAATTGTTTAGGTATCTGAAAGAATATTCTTTACAAATAGTTGCAATAGTTTTATTAATTTTTACTCAAGTTCTTGCAAATTTGTATTTACCGTCTTTGATGGCGGATATAATTAACAAAGGTATAGTACAAAAGGATGTAGTTCAGACTATTTCATTTTTAGGCTTTAGTGGTTCTTACCAAGGGGTAGACTATATTCTTAGAACTGGCGGAATCATGTTGCTTATTTCAGCAGGTGGAGCTATTTGTTCAATTATATCTACTTTCTTTTCATCAAGAACTGCTGTGGGCTTTGGTAGAATTATTCGTAATAAATTATTTACTAAGGTTGAAGGCTTTTCATTACATGAATTTGATAAAATTGGTACTGCTACACTTATAACAAGAACTACAAATGATGTTACTCAAATTCAAGCTGTAACTGTAATGATTTTTTCTATTATGCTTTTTGCACCTCTAACCGGTATTGGTGGTATTGTTATGGCTTTAAGAGAAGATGCACCTTTAACTTGGATTTTCGCAATAATAATTCCCCTTCTTGGGATTATCATTGGATTAACTCTAAAATCTGCAATGCCATTATTTAAATTAATGCAAGTAAAAATAGATAAATTGAATCTTGTATTACGTGAAGGACTTACTGGCATTAGAGTAATACGTGCCTTTAACCGTATAGATACGGAAAAAGTTAGATTTGATGATGCAAGCACTGATCTTATGGATAATGCTATAAAAGTAAATAAGATTATGGCCTTTTTAATGCCAATTATGATGTTAATTATGAATGTTACAACAGTTGCTATTATTTGGTTTGGTGGAATACGAATAGATGAAGGTAAAATGCAAATTGGTTCCTTAATCGCATTTATTCAATATGGAATGCAAATTTTATTTGGTTTCTTAATGCTTTCTATGGTATTTATAATGATACCAAGAGGTCAAGCTTCTGCCATAAGAATAAATGAAGTATTGGATATGGACTCAGAAATCTTAGATCCACAAAATACTATACTTGCTGATAAAGAAAGTGGTTATGTTGAATTTAAGGATGTGAGCTTTCGTTACCCTGGTTCAGAGCAACCAGCTATTAATAACATAACCTTTAGTGCAAGACCTGGTGAAATAACTGCCATTATTGGTGGTACAGGTTCAGGTAAATCTACTCTCGTAAATTTAATACCACGTTTTTATGACACAACTACTGGCTCAGTGCTTGTTGATGGTATTGATGTAAGAGAAATGAGTCAAGAAAGCCTTAGATCCAAAATAGGTTTTGTTCCTCAAAAGACTGTACTATTCTCAGGATCCATTGCTGATAATATTAAATATGGTAAAGATAATGCTACTATTGAAGAAATTCAACATGCGGCTAATGTAGCACAAGCTACAGATTTTATTAACGGAATGACTGAAGGCTATGAACATGTTATTGCTCAAGGAGGAACTAATGTTTCTGGAGGCCAAAAACAACGTTTATCTATAGCACGTGCTTTAGTTAGAAAACCCGAAATATATATTTTTGATGATAGTTTTTCAGCACTTGACTTCAAAACTGATGCAAAACTTCGAGCTGCACTAAAAAATGAAACTGCAAAAGCTACAGTTCTTATTATTGCTCAAAGAGTTGCAACAGTTATGGATGCAGATAGAATAATCGTTTTAGACGATGGCCAAATTTCTGGCATTGGGACTCACAAAGAACTTTTAACTAGCTGCAAAGTATATCATGAAATTGTATCTTCACAGCTTTCAGAGGAGGAATTAGCATGAGTGAAAATAAAAATGTAAATAAATCAAAAGGTGGCATGGGCGGTCCAGGTGGCGGACCAATGAGTTCTTTTGCACGTGGTCCTGTGGCAAAAGCAAAGGACTTTAAAGGAACTTTAAAAAGACTTTTAAGCTATTTAAAGCCACAAAGAATTAGTTTCATTTTAGTGTTTATATTTGCAATCTTCAGCACTATTTTTACCATAGTAGGTCCTAAGATTTCTGGCTGGGCAATAACTAGATTAGTTGAAGGCTTAGTAGCTAAATTTACAGCTATAGGGCAAAATACGGCTTTGGCTAAGGCTGGTAAAGCTGCAAATGTTGCAATCCCTAGCATAGACTTTCTATATATAAGAAATGTTATCTTATTGTTATTAGGATTATATTTAATAAGTACACTTTTTGGATTTCTCCAACAATATATTATGGCTGGAGTTGCACAAAAAACTGTTTATAACATTCGTCGTGATGTTGAAGATAAACTTTCACGTTTACCACTTAAATTTTTTGATGCAAAAACTCATGGTGAAATTTTAAGTCGTGTGACAAATGATGTTGATAATATTGCAACAACCCTTCAGCAAAGTCTTACACAACTTATTACTTCCATCATTACTATAATTGGTATCATAGTAATGATGTTGACAATAAGCCCACTAATGACATTAGTTGTTATTTTAACTTTACCACTTTACATATTGGTAACAGCCCTAGTTGCAAAGCGCTCTCAAAAATATTTTGCAGCTCAACAAAAAGAAATTGGAGCACTTAACGGTCATGTTGAAGAAATGTATACTGGTCATCAAATTGTTAAAGCTTTTGGGCATGAGCGTGATTCCATTGAAGAATTTAAGAATATTAATGATAAATTATATAATGTAGGTTGGAAAGCTCAGTTTATATCTGGAATAATAATGCCTATGATGAGATTTGTTAGTAATATAGGTTATGTCATAGTTTGTGTTGTTGGTGGTTATTTAGCAATACAAGGTAAAATTACTATTGGAGATATTCAAGCTTTTATTCAATATTCTAATCAATTTACTCAACCAATAGTTCAAACTGCTAATATTGCTAATATAATTCAATCTACAGTAGCTTCTGCTGAACGTATATTTGAATTATTAGATGAAGTTGAAGAATTACCAGATGCACAAAATGCTAAGGTTATAGACTTTCCTAAAGGAGAAGTTAAATTTGAAGCTGTTAATTTCAGCTA
>Ga0302173_10000210_pt1 | contig 30878 bp, 24 predicted proteins | sample I_Fen_N3_1_FD_198785 | JGI IMG/M metagenome (GOLD analysis project Ga0302173, IMG submission 198785) | Peat permafrost microbial communities from Stordalen Mire near Abisko, Sweden - I_Fen_N3_1 | ecosystem: Environmental > Terrestrial > Soil > Wetlands > Permafrost | place: Sweden: Abisko... | reverse complement strand
TTGAACCTCAGCCCAAGCAGGCCAAGTAACATTTGACTTTAACTCTTCGAAAGCCTCTGATAAATAATTAGTAACTTTTGTCATTTGATATATTTTTTATTGCACGGGCGGAGGGATTCGAACCCCCATCAACGGTTTTGGAGACCGCTATTCTACCCTTGAACTACGCCCGTAATTAAAGCCAGTGATTTCAATTAAGAAAACCAACTGGCTTTTATAATATTTATAGGATTATCCTACAATTTCAGTTACCTGACCAGCACCTACAGTTCTACCACCTTCACGGATAGCGAAACGTAAACCAACGCTCATCGCGATTGGGCTTAATAAAGCAACATTAATTGTTAAGTTATCTCCTGGCATTACCATCTCTACTCCTTCTGGTAAAGTAATAACTCCTGTTACGTCAGTTGTACGTACGTAGAACTGTGGACGGTAGTTATTATGGAATGGAGTATGACGTCCACCTTCTTCTTTTTTCAAGATATAAACCTCAGCTTTGAAAGTAGCGTGTGGTTTTACTGATCCTGGCTTAATGATAACCATTCCTCTTTTGATAGATTCTTTATCAATACCTCTTAACAATAAACCTACGTTATCTCCAGCCTCACCTCTATCAAGGATTTTACGGAACATCTCAACTCCTGTAATAGTAGAAGTTAATTTATCAGCTCCCATACCAATGATTTCAACTGGATCTCCTGTATTAGCAATACCTGTTTCGATACGACCTGTAGCAACAGTTCCACGACCAGTAATTGTAAATACATCTTCAACCGGCATCAAGAATGGTTTAGCTACGTCACGCACTGGCTCTTCGATCCAAGCATCAACAGCTTCCATTAATTCAATGATTTTTGGTACCCAAGCAGGATCATTATTCAATCCTCCTAAAGCAGAACCTTGAACTACAGGACCATTATCTCCATCATATTCGTAGAAAGATAATAAATCTCTAATTTCCATTTCAACAAGCTCTAACAACTCAGCATCATCAACCATATCCACTTTGTTCATGAAAACAACGATTCTTGGAATACCAACTTGACGACCTAAAAGGATATGCTCACGAGTTTGTGGCATTGGACCATCTGTTGCAGCAACTACTAAGATAGCTCCATCCATTTGAGCTGCTCCAGTAACCATGTTCTTTACGTAATCCGCGTGACCTGGACAGTCAACGTGAGCGTAGTGACGGTTAGCTGTTTCATACTCTACGTGAGATGTATTAATAGTAATACCTCTTTCTTTCTCCTCTGGAGCGTTATCGATTTGATCAAACGATTTTGCTTGACAGTAACCAGCATCAGACAATACTTTTGTAATTGCTGCAGTTAATGTAGTTTTTCCGTGATCCACGTGTCCAATTGTACCTATGTTTAAGTGCGGTTTGGAACGATTAAAATTCTCCTTTGCCATTTTACTTAATTTTTAATCTTAGTTATATATTAATTTCAATTTCCTACTTACTTGAGCCAATGTCGGGAATTGAACCCGAGACCTCTTCCTTACCAAGGAAGCACTCTACCCCTGAGCTACACCGGCAGAGTTTTAATTTCAACTTTAGAATTCAAGATTCCAAAATCTTTTTTTTGTGGGGAGAGCAGGATTCGAACCTGCGAAGTTCACACAGCAGATTTACAGTCTGCCCTCGTTGGCCGCTTGAGTATCTCCCCTTTTTTTATCAATAATTGTATGAACAAATTTCAAATCGCATTTGAAATATTTTGAGCCGGCGGAGGGACTCGAACCCACGACCTGCTGATTACAAATCAGCTGCTCTAGCCAACTGAGCTACGCTGGCAATATCAATAAAAAAGTCCGCTATTTCTAACGGACTGCAAATGTAGGTATTTTATCTTTTAATCAAAACATTTTTTAAAAAAAATTTTCAATTATATGTGTGTTCTTATTTTTTCTTTCCTTTTTACCAATAAACGTTCTAAAGATTCTGCAGAAAGCTCTATTGCCTCCTCAAAAGTCTTACATTGCTTTTTAACCAAAAAATCATCTCCAGGAACATTAATCTTTATCTCTACTACCTTATTCTCTTTATCACTTGTTCTTTCAACTTTTAAAAAAACATCGGCCGAAACAACTCGATCATAATATTTTTCTAGCTTATCCATTCTTTCCTGAATAAAATCTACCAATTTTCTGTCAACAGTGAAGTTAACTGCATGAACATCTACCTTCATAATACTTATTTTAGGGTTAAACATTTCAGAACCGTTATTTGTTCCGAGGATGCGCATCTGCATATACTTTCTTAAGCTCTGCTAAGCTATTATGAGTATAAACCTGCGTAGATGCCAAACTCGAATGCCCTAACAACTCTTTAACTGAATTTAAATCCGCTCCGTTATTTAGCAAGTGAGTCGCAAAAGTATGCCGAAGCACATGCGGACTTTTTTTTACCTTTTCAGAGACTTTACTAAAGTAAGAATTTATTAATCGATACACAAAAGATTCACTCAATTTTAACCCTTTTCTGGAAATAAAAAAATATCCCTCATCAACAATACTTTCAACAGAAGCTCGCTCCTTTAAATACAAATCAAACTGCTCAACAATTATTGGCAAAACCGGAATAATACGCTCTTTATTTCGCTTCCCTAAAACTTTGACAGCACTTGAAGACAAATCAACATTATTCTTCATTAAATTTATCAGTTCCGCCCGACGCATACCCGTGGTATAAAACAAATCCACAATTAACTTATCACGAACTTCTTCAAAACCATCCGGCTCACCAAACTGCCGCATCAAATCCATCAACTCTTTTTCAGAAAAAGGAATTTGAACAATTTTTGGCGTTTTCAAAGCCTTATGTTTCAACATTGGATTCACCGTAATTTGCTTTGTCTTTAAAAGAAACTTATAAAACGATTTCAAAGATGCCATTTTTCGATTTACCGAAACATTAGAAACTCCCTCATCAACCAAAGAAACAACCCAATTTCTAATTTGACTGTAATTGACCTGATCAATACTTTCTTGCTCAAAATGCGCTTTATTAAAGATTTCAAAAAACAAAATATCACTCAAGTAAGCACTAACTGTATGTGCCGAATATTTTTTCTCCAATTGAAGATAATCTCGAAATGCTTCTTTATTTGATTTCATAAAACAAAATCTTAACTAATTACAAAACAAACAACAACTTCTACTATATGAACACCTCAAAATTAAGCATAAAAAAACCGTTAGTATCAAAATTTTGACAACTAACGGTAATTATTTTTGATTAGCTATATACTAACTTTCTAAACCATCTCTCATGTTTTGAATGTAAGCAGCTTTTTGAATTTGAGCTCTTTTGATTACAGAAGGCTTAATAAAAGCAGTACGTGCTCTTAATTGACGAACAGTTCCTGTTTTATCAAATTTTCTCTTATAGCGCTTTAATGCTCTATCTATATTTTCTCCGTCTTTAATTGGTATAATTAACATAATATTGACACCTCCTCTCGTTAAGGGTGCAAAAGTAGATATTAATTATGATATACGAGTCATAAATTTTGATTTATTTTCAAGTATAAAACAAATAGTCCTTATATTTAGATAATTCTCTATCATAACTGAGAGTGTGTGAGGGACTGCAACGGAAATCCTTTTATGTTCTTTCTTTAAGAACATAAAAGATTACAGTGAAAGACCCGACCTTCAAAAAACAAAGAAGCCACTCAACATCTAGTGAATGGCTTCTTTGCTTTTTGAAGGGCACACCCAACTTATTATTTTACTATTTTAGCAAATTTCTGGAAATAACCACTTTTTGAATTTCAGTAGTTCCTTCTCCTATTGTACACAATTTAGAATCTCTGTAGAATTTCTCTACAGGAAAATCTTTTGTATACCCATAACCGCCATGAATCTGAACAGCTTCGTTAGCAATTCTAACACAAGCTTCTGAAGCATACATTTTTGCCATCGCCCCAAGCGTCGTGACCGGTTTATGCTCTTGCTTTAAGAACGCAGCTTTATGCAACAATAATTCTGAAGCTTCAATTTCTGTAGCCATATCAGCTAGTTTAAATGAAATCCCTTGAAAACTACTGATTGGCTGTCCAAACTGATATCTTTCTTTAGAATATTTCAAAGCAGCTTCATATGCACCTTTTGCAATACCTAAGGACAATGCACCAATTGAAATTCGCCCTCCATCTAACACTTTCATTGCCTGAACAAATCCCTGCCCAACTTCACCTAATCTATTTGCATCCGGCACTCTACAATTATCAAAAACCAGCTCTGCAGTTTCACTGGCACGCATTCCTAGTTTATTTTCTTTTTTTCCCGAAGTAAATCCAGGCATTCCTTTTTCAAAAACAAAAGCCGTCATTCCTTTAGAATCACCCTTTTCTCCAGTTCGTACAATGACTACAGCAATATCTCCAGAGATTGCATGCGTAATAAAGTTTTTCGCTCCATTTACAATCCAATGATCTCCATCTTTTATAGCTGTCGTATTCATACCACCAGCATCAGAACCTGTATTATGTTCTGTTAATCCCCAAGCTCCTATATACTCAGCAGTAGCCAATTTCGGTAACCATTTTTTCTTTTGCTCCTCGTTTCCAAAAGTCAAAATATGATTTGTACATAATGAATTGTGTGCCGCTACTGACAAACCAATTGAAGGATCTACTTTCGAAATTTCCTCGACCACTGTAATATATTCGTGATATCCTAAACCAGATCCGCCATATTCTTCAGGAACAAGAACTCCCATAAATCCCATTTCTCCTAATTTTTTAAATAAGGGAATTGGAAAAATTTGAGCTTCATCCCAATCCATTATATAGGGCTTAATATTTTTCTCAGCAAAATCTTTTATAGATTGAGCAATCATTGACTGCGTTTCGTTATAATCAAAATTCATTGTTTGATGCTTTTTTAGAACTCCAAATATAAACTAATTATTTTTGCTTTATCAACAGGAAAATCTTTAATTTTTGCTAAATCCTCAATATTATCAAAATTTCCATTCATACTTCGAGCGGTTACAATTTGTTTTGCCATTGCATATTTGAAATATGGAAACTGAGACAATTCTTTTAAAGAAGCATCATTGATTTTAATCCTTTTAAAATTTGGAGGTATTAAAACTTTAAAATGGGTATTTAGTTGCAGCAAAACTTCCGGAGAAAGCCCCCAGATATCATTCATTTGTTCCATAGAAACAAAACAACCATAGATTTCTTTTTGTCTTAAAATTCGTAACGACAATGCCTCACCTATACCATACAACTTAATTAAATCCTCCTGACTCGCCTGATTTATGTCCAGAAGAACTACTATCTCCCTTTTTTCATACTCTCTCTTAGGATATTCTTTCTTTTCTTTATTATATGTAGTTTTATTCTGAATCCAATCAGGAAACTTGAATAAGGGTGACATCGACAACAACAATGAATCTGATATTTTGGTAATTTCCTGAAACTCTTTTGCTGAACTCACATACTTATTTTCATTCCGAAAAGCCAGTAAACGATCTATTTCCTGAGAAGACATTCCTAACTTATACCCTTTATAGTCTGAAATAAAATTAGGATTAAAAGCATACACTTTTGACCTTTCATTAAATTTAGATGATTTCAGAGAATCAATCTCAGATTGCAGAGCCATCCATTTTTGTTTTTCCGGAAAATCTTTTTCGGTCACATTAAAATCAACGAAAAAATAAATTCCTTGCAAAATGATAATAACTACAAACAATAAAAAAATCCCCGTACGCTGTTGATTGGTAAATTTAAAATAAGTTGATCGTGTGTTAATGTTCATTGTTTAGCAAATTTTAATCGTATTACTTCAAAGCAAAAGTAGCGCATAAAAGAACAAATTAACAAGAAAAAAACTAAAAATAAAGAAATAGACAAAATTATCATTCTGACATTAAATAAGAAATAATTTAATAAATAAACGATACCTAGCCAGGATTATCGGCAGTTTTATTAGAATTTTAAATATTTTATAACTTAAAAGAAGATAATTGTTTTTATTTTTTACAAAAAACTATACATTTGGAGCTTAATAATAATAAAACCCATATATATGTCAATTTGGAAAAGAAAACCATTAAATCAACTTTTGGCAGAAGCCGCTGATTCCGAGAAAGGATTAAAGAAAACATTAACGGCACCCGGATTGGTTGCTTTAGGAATTGGAGCTATTATTGGAGCGGGTTTATTTTCGATTACAGGTCTTGCGGCATCTATGAATGCGGGTCCAGCAATAACCATTTCGTTTCTTGTAGCGGCATTTGGTTGCGTTTTTGCTGGTTTATGTTATGCTGAGTTTTCCTCTATGATTCCTGTTGCAGGAAGTGCTTATACTTATTCATTTGCAACAATGGGAGAATTTGTAGCTTGGATAATTGGATGGGATTTAGTTTTAGAATATGCTGTAGGAGCAGCAACCGTCTCGATAAGTTGGTCCAGATATTTTGGAAAATTCCTAAGTGGTTATGGCATACATCTCAATGAGGCATATATGTTGTCACCTTTTGAAGGTGGAATAATTAACGTTCCTGCTGTGGCTATTGTAATGATAATGTCATTGATACTAATAAGAGGAACAAAAGAATCTGCTTTTGTAAACAGTATTATCGTTTTATTAAAAGTAACTATCGTATTAGTATTCATTGCAGTGGGATGGCAATATATCAGACCTGAAAACTATACTCCTTACATACCTGAAAATACTGGTAAATTTGGAGAGTTTGGTTTTTCCGGAATCATTAGAGCTGCTGCTATTGTATTTTTCGCTTATATTGGTTTTGATGCTGTTTCTACTGCTGCACAAGAAGCTAAAAATCCAAAAAGAGATATGCCTATTGGAATTTTATTATCTCTAGCAATATGTACTGTTTTATATATTCTATTTGCTCACGTTATGACGGGAGTTGTAAACTATCAAGCATTTGCTGGTAAAGACGGAATTGCACCGGTAGCAATTGCGGTTGAAGCAATGGGACATGTTGGAGCAAACGGAATGATTACTCCCGCTTATCCATGGTTGAATAATGCAATTTTATTATCAATACTAGGTGGTTACGCTTCTGTAATTTTAGTAATGTTGATGGGACAAAGTAGAGTATTTTTCTCAATGAGTAAAGATGGATTAATGCCAAAAGTATTCTCAGAAGTACACTCAAAATTTAGAACTCCAGCAAAAAACAATTTACTATTTATGGTAATTGTGAGTCTTTTTGCCGCATTTGTTCCCGCAAGAGTAGTTGGAGAAATGACTAGTATTGGTACTTTATTTGCTTTTATTCTTGTTTGTATTGGGGTATTAATTATGCGTAAAAAAATGCCAGATGCACCAAGAGCTTTCAGAACACCACTTGTACCTTTTGTTCCAATCGCAGGAGTATTAGTATGTTTATTTATGATGGTTTTCTTACCATTAGATACTTGGATCAGACTTATTGCCTGGATGATGATTGGTTTTGACTTATACTTATTCTACGGAATGAAAAACAGCGTATTAAACAAAGGTACTTTTAGTGAAAGTAATTACAAAACTATAGCTTATTCCGGATATGCAATGGTCATTGCTTTGGTCGTTGTAGCCTACATAAATCACATGGACGCTAATGTTGATGGAACTTTCTTGTATTATTTCTCATTAGTATTTGCAGCAATTCACGCTATAATATTTACTATTAGCTTTAAAAAATCAAGATAAATATAACCTTATAGAAAAAGGGCTTTAAAGTAATATTACTTTAAAGCCCTTTTTTTATGCTTAAAATTTTCTCTTATAAATCAAATACAGAAGTACGCTTTGCCCGAATTAAATCCTTTAACCGAATCCAGAAAGCTAACGTAAGATAAACACCAAAACCTAAACCCGCTGTGACAAAGGAAATGTAGATAAAAAATAATCTAACACTTGTTACACGCATTCCTAATTTGTCGGCTAATCTTGAAGAAACATGAAATCCGTATTTCTCGAAAAAGAATTTTAGTTTTAAAATAGCTGACATAATTTAATTTTAAGTTTTATCCTTCGGCTTTATTCAAGATTACAAAAGTACAAAATTATCTGATTGACACATTTTCTAATTCACCTAATTATTCTTAAGCAGCTCCATTCCTAAAGCGCATTTTAGACATGCTTTTTGATTACAATATTCATTCTTTAACTCTAACAGTGTTTGAGTTTCAAATGCATTATTTGCAGCTATTCCAAACGACTCAAATTTACTAATGATTGAATTTTTCTCAGGAGCAACTTCATTCATAAAAGCAATAAGTTCCTCAGAAATCATATCTCCTATGATATTTGAATAAGCAAACTGAAGTGGAATTATTGTATTTATAATTAATAAATCTATGAATGATTTAGATAATGATTTTACTTTTTTCGGACTTTCTTTATCGAACTGATAATGATTTTGCCAATACAAACCTGCAGAAATTCTTAACAATTGATAAACGTCTTTAACTGATTTTAAAGTAATTATTTTTGAAAAAAGATTCTGATGTTTATGATATAAATTTGCCAGTTGTGAAAGACGAATTGTTGGAAAATTATCCGGACGATGTTTAAAAAATTGGAATGGATCAACATAACTCCTATTCAATTGGTATTTATTCAAAAGATAATAATACCTGATTTTTAGATCCGTAAAATAAACATCTTCTTTCTCAGAATCCAGCAAACCAGAAAAACCAAACAATAATGCCTCAAGATTTTCTACTTCGAAACTTTCTTTTCTTACTACCGAAAACGGAATAGATTCCGCAATCTGAAAAAAAGCACTTCCGTTCGTATTCAAACCAAAATTCTTTGCTAATAAACAAAACAAAACAGCTTCCCAATCCTGATTTGTTACTTTAAGCAGATCGTATATAAATTTTGATTTTCGTTCTAAACGATCAAAAAACAATCGCTCTTGCCAATTTCTTAAAACAAATACCTCTATTTCTTTTATATTTTTCTCGCAAAATATCCAGGATTTGGGAGTAATTAAAGAATTATAATTAGAGATTATGTCTGCGGAAATGTAGTCTTTTAAAACCAGAACAGGAATTTCTGAATTATTCTTACCAAATATTTCTGTATCGTGCTCCCAAACTACATGCAAAATAACATTATCGTAAGCTGGGTCTTTCTCATGTCCATGTACGTACCAATCTGACGATTTTAAGTGAATTTCGATATTTCCAGCCCACTTTTGATTTCCAATCTTAATTTGAGCATTAAAAAAATCGGGTCCCGAGAGTTCTAAGTAATCACCTGTTTTCACAATTGTGATTATTTCATTTTGAATAGTTCTTAAATTTAGAGTATCAAACTTTTTGAATCTCCATAGGTAATGAAGAAAATCTTCTTTCATAATTAGGCTTATACATGATTTATAATAGCCTAAAATTAATTAAAAATAATATTAATCTTACGAATAATAAATATTATTTACTTTAATAAATATAGTTTAGCACATGCGCGAGCATCGGATAATGCTTCGTGATGATTTAATTGGATCTTCATTTCACGACAACAGTCACTTAATTTTGTTGGTTTTAAACCTTTTGCTTTATAAATCTTAACGGTACACTCCCAACGTGCTGCAATATTTAAATCTTCGTATTGCAAGCCATGAAGCGCCATTGATTTAGCCAGAACGTTACGATCAAAACTTTCATTATGCGCCACCACAACTCTATTTTTTATTCTTTTTTCAATTTCGGGATACACTTGCAAAAATGACTTTGCGTTAACTGTATCTCGTGGATAAATTCCATGAACCTGAATCGTAAACGGATTATATACATTATTCGGTGGTTTAATCAAAGTGACAAACTCATCTACAATAATTCCGTTTTCAACAGTAACAATTCCAACAGAGCACGGATGATATCCTGTTGCAGTTTCAAAATCTATAGCGGTAAAGTTCATTCTTAAAATTTAGTTGAGCTAAAAATCCATAAATCTAATCTTGCAAACTAGATTTATGGATTTATAATGTTATAAAAAGTATCTTATTTTATTGATCCAATAATATCATACTTTGTAATAATATGATGATTTCCATTCTCTAAATCAACTAAAACAGCATCATTTTCTTTGGTAAATAGCTTAGAAACTTCTTCGATAGGTGTTCCAAGTTTTACTATAGGAAAAGGCTTACCCATTACTTCTTTAATTGGTTTTTCGGCTACGTTTTTATCAGCAACATAACTTCTAAACAAATCTGTTTCATCAACAGAACCTACAAATCCGTTAATATCTACTACCGGAATTTGCGATATTTTATATTTACGCATACGCTCAATTGCATGCGAAACCAATTCTTCAGTACGAACTACGATCAATTGTTTGTCGAGATGATCTTTAATAACGTCTTCGGCTTTTGTAACGTTTTCTTCTAAGAATCCGCGTTCACGCATCCAATCGTCATTAAACATTTTACCAACATAACGACTTCCTGAATCGTGAAAAAGAACTACAACTACATCTTCTGGTTTAAAATGTTCTTTTAGTTGTAATAATCCTTTTATACAAGCTCCAGCAGAGTTCCCAACAAAAATTGCTTCTTCAAGAGCAATTTTCCTAGTGTAAACCGCTGCATCTTTATCGGTTACTTTTGTAAAGCCGTCGATTAAAGAAAAGTCAACATTTTTAGGTAAAATATCTTCTCCAATTCCTTCTGTAATATAAGAGTAAATTTCGTTCTCATCAAAAATTCCAGTTTCATGGTATTTTTTAAAAACAGAACCATAAGTATCAATTCCCCAAATTTTAATATTTGGATTTTTTTCTTTTAAATATTTTCCAACACCGGAGATTGTTCCACCTGTTCCCACTCCTACAACAAAATGAGTAATTTTACCATCCGTTTGTTTCCAGATTTCAGGTCCTGTTTGCTCATAATGTGCCAAAGAGTTTGACATATTATCGTATTGATTCACGTACCATGAATTTGGTGTTTCACTCGCCAAACGTTTTGAAACTGAATAATAAGAACGTGGATCTGTAGGCTCTACATCTGTAGGACAAACTACTACTTTGGCACCAACGGCGCGCAAAATATCCATTTTTTCTTTAGACTGTTTATCTGATATTACACAAATTAACTTATATCCTTTAATGATTGCAACAAGTGCTAATCCCATTCCGGTATTTCCAGATGTTCCTTCAATGATTGTTCCACCTGGTTTTAATCTGCCATCCGCTTCAGCATCTTCAATCATTTTTACGGCCATCCTGTCTTTTACTGAATTTCCAGGATTAAAAGTTTCGACTTTTGCCAATACTAGCGCATCAATTTCAGCAACAATTTTGTTGAGTTTTACCAATGGTGTATTACCAATTGTTTCTAAAATGTTATTTGAAAAGTCCATTTTTATTTTAATTTAAATATTTGGTTTTTAATATAAAGAGAGTCCTACTTTATTGGAAGAAATTCCAAACTAAGCCAAATCGGATCACAAAATCACGATATGGATTATTAGGGGCTGAGTAATAATCACTTTTTGAAAAAAGTGCATTTATATGTTCTGCTTTTAGATAAAATCTTGTTTGTCTAATTCTGGCATTCAGGAAAAGATCGAATAATGGATAACCTCCGATTTCTTTTTTATTTTGCACAAAAAATTCTCCAATAACCGGGTTATAATCGTTTCCGTAATACTTTGTAAAATAATTAAAAACTACACCAGTTTGCAAATACAATGCTTTGTCAAAAAAGTGACTTGAATAATAAAATGTATTTCTGGTAACAAAGTCAGGTACATTTAAAATTTGATCTGATTGATCTACTTTTTGATACAAAAGCGTATTATCTAATGCAAAATGACCAAACTTAAATTCACGACTTGCTTTTATTTCTAAATAGTTGATTGCATTTCCGTATTGTGCAGGATTAATAATTTGTGTATTTACCGCTACTTGTGCCGGTTTAGAAACATCCTCAAAATACAAATGATCTTTTAAAACTGTGTATTGCACCTCTGCATTTAACCATGGAGTTAAAACACTAGCGCTTAATGAATTAATCTTTTCATTTTTAAAGTTTTTCGACCAATTGTATTGTACATAACTACTTTGATATAAGTTATAGTTGTTGTTTGGCAATTTATTTATGTTGCGATATCTAAAATCAAACTGAATTTTATCATTATAATCATATCGCAATTTTGCATCTAAATTAGAAAGCGACTGATTTGTAATTGATCTTGAATATAAAAATCGACCATTCCACTTATTTTTTTGATATTCATATTGTCCGCCAAAATTATTAATTTGAAGGAATAGATTATTTGGAACTATATCGCCCGAAGGGTAAACAATAACTCTTCCGTATTCATAATTTGATCTAAAATCGTCTACAAAAAAATTAAATTTTCCTAAAAGAGAATTTTCATAAGCTACTCCTACCTTATTATAAAGTCTTTCGTATTTTGTTTGATCGTTGATACCACTTGTTAGATATGATTCTCCAAATCGCATTACAGGTGTTGTGCCAACAGTTGATAACACTGTAGCCTGATTGTATTCGAAAAACTTATTCTCGTAATTAAATTGATGCGTTACATACAAATTATTATTACCTTCTTTTGAATTGATTCTGAAAGCGTGGTCAAAAAATAAACGTCTTCCTTTTAGAAATGATTTTGCATCTGTTAGATATACTTGTAGTCGCTGACGGTTTTTAAAATCTTTGTTGTCACTTTCAAAGTCTGCTGGTGTTGTAATTCCACCATTTTCTTCATTCGAAATATCCTGAAAAGTATAATGAGCGTTTATCGAATATCGTCTGTCAGTTGTAAAATAACTAGTTGTAAATCTAAAGTTTCCAGCACTAACCAATTGATTTATATAATCTCCCTCTGAACGCAAACCTTTGTAAGCAATAGAAAAATTAAGGTTCTTTGACGTATTTAAGGTTATAAACGAATCTACGTTTTGTCCTTTATTAATTGTTGTATTAAAGAATAATTCTGTTAAAGGCGTTGGTACTGAATAATATCTAATTTGATCAGCCTCCATATAATTAAAATGCTTACCACTAAAACCAATTTCGGGATAGGGCGAAAAATTAGTTAGACTATATTGTAAGGTATTATAGGTTTGTCCGATATTTGAAAAAGCCAGCAGTCCAAACTCATCCTTTCTAAGAGGGTTTTGTTTGTAGGCACTTTTTAAGGTCAATGAAGTATCTACATGTATACTATCATGTTCTAATGTTATAATTTGATATTGCTCTATTTTTGCAACTAATGATTTTTTCTTTTTTACGGTATCAGTTATGCTAGAATATTTTGTATTCATATCTAAACTATTCTTAGGAGCTTTTTTTTCTTGAGAAAACAATAAAGTTGGTACAACTAATAGATATAGAAAAACGAATATTCTCATTTGATGGCTTTATATGTAATTATTTTGACAAAATTTATCAGGCAAAGGTAAAAGATAAAAACGTATAAAAAAACAAATCATTGTTATTGAAGTCTTTTTCAAATCATAATATTTTAAGGAAAAAACCCCCAATCAAAAAAGTGATTGAGGGTTTTAAAAAAAATGAAACTTCTTTTTTAATACTTCCAGAAATATTTTATCAAAATCTCCGGTTAGTATTTAATCCAGGCTAAAATATTGTCTATAAAAATGAGCCAATATTTTAAGTGTTCTTACTATTTTTTAAAAACTATAGTTCGTTTTGAACAATTAATGGATTAGCATTAATCTCTGCTCTAGGAATTAACCATTGCCATCTTTTATCTGTAGGCGGAACATTCATAACTCCATTTGTAATTGCTGAATCGTGATTAGCTCCAGATCTGTCTAATGCAGAATTTGTTCTCTTTAAATCGTAAAATCTAAATCCTTCACCCCATAATTCAATTCTTCTTTGAAACCAGATTTCATCAACTAAAGCCTGACCTGTTTTTGTAGATAAAACATAAGACGGATTTCTAGTTTTTACCAAATTAAATAATACTGTGCTTGCATCTGCTAATCCTAATTTTGCTTTTGCTTCTGCTTCTATAAGATACATCTCTGCAACACGCATGTAAGGAACATCACATCTACTATCACCTGTACTAATTGCTAAATATTTCTGACTTGTGTAAGGAAACTTAATAAAAGTTGAAGGCAAATTCAATGCTGTATGTTTTCCTGTTTTATCAAACAAAGCAGCACGAATATCTGTTGCAGGGATTAAATTGTAAAGTTTACTGTTGATTGCTTTTGGACAAGAGCGAATAACTGTTGAATTGTAGTTTCTTGACATGTAAGCTCCAAAATTACCAAAATAATCTGTTTGAACTTCGTTGATATGGCTACCCCACATCCACTCTACATTATTATAATCATTAAATCCTTTTACATATTCAGTTGTAGCCATCAAACTAATACCTGTTTTAGCTTTAGCAGCATAATCTGCAGCTATTGACCAATTTCCTTGAGTTAGTGCTACTCTTGCTTTTAAACCTTGAGCGACTTTTAAACCTAAATGAGAATTGTTTGGTTTTACGTAATCAACTAATAAAACATTTGCCTCATCTAAATCTTTATTAACCTGAGTATACACTTCTTCAACTGTAGAACGAGGAAAATTATCATTACCTACTGTTAAGATAACTGGCACTCCAAGTTGAGAGTTGACTGTTCCGTTTACATATCTTTTTCCAAACAACTGAACTAATTGATAATGACAGAAAGCTCTATAAAGTAAAGCTTGACCTTTTACTATCTTTTTATCAGCATCAGAACCAATTGCTGCATCTGTAGCATTAATGATAGTATTTGCATTTCTGATGATTCTGTAATAAGTTCTGTAAGGGAATCTAATATCCTGAGAATTCTCATTTGCTACACCATTCCAGTTATACACTTGTAAAAACCATGAATTAGTAACCGGATAAACGATGTCATCTCCAGCAATGTCAACTTGTTCCATCAAACTTCCTAATCCATTTTCATTTTGATTAGATTCATATCTCACATAAAGCGATCTGTGAATACCATTTAAAAGAGTCATTAAATTTGCGGTCGTTTTTGTCGAAGCCTCATAATCTATAAATTCTGTAGGTTTTTTTTCTAAAAAATCATCAGAACAAGAAGTAAGTATCAACAAGGATATTGCAAAAAATATCTGTTTTATATAATTTGATTTCATAATATTAAATTTTAAAAGTTTAAGTTTAAACCTAACGAGATAATTCTAGAAGGAGTAAATCTATTTTGAGTAGTTCCGTTAAAAGTTTGACTTGGATCTAATCCCTGACGCTTAGTAAACAACATTAAGTTTTCACCATTTACATATAAAGTAGCATTATCTACACCTAATTTAGAAATTAAGTCTGATGGCATACTATAAGATAAATTAACTTGTCTTAATGATAAGTAGTCAGAACCAATTAACCATCTGTCAGAAGCTGCAGTAGACTGTGTATTTCTGTTAATATCCATTCTTGGAACATCTGTTATATCACCAGGTTTTTGCCATCTTTTAAGTGCATCAACACTTAGAGCAGAACCGTAGTTATTACCAGTATGCATAAGAGCAGAGTAGTTACTATCATACATTTTTCCTCCTATTTGATAAGCAAATAAAACGTCTAATTTTAAACCTTTGTATTTTACATTAGTTCCAAAACTTCCAAACAAATCAGGAATTGCCGACTCTGCATAATGATATAAAGCTTTGTTTTGATCTGTTGTTACATTAACACCATTTACAACTCTTTGAGTAGCATCGCCTGCAACAATTAAAGTTGGATCTGAAACATACAAAGCATATCCATCTGTAGCATCTACACCATACCAATCTCTCAACCAATAATCATAAATAGAATGTCCTGCCATTAATTTCTTAGTTCCATTAATGATCTCTTTTTGAGGCAAACTTGTAATCTCATTCTGAATCGTAGATGCATTAATACTCAATCCCCAAGAAAAATCATTTGTTCTAATAACTGTTCCATCTAATGAAACCTCAAAACCTTTATTAACCATAGATCCAATATTTTCAACTCTATTATCCAATCCTGAAGATAATGGATTTGGCACAGAGAATATTAAACCATCTGTATTTCTATTGTAATACTCAACGCTACCTCTAAGTCTGTTTTTAAACAATCCGAATTCAACTGCGATATCTTTTTGTGTATTTTTCTCCCATTGTAATTCTGAAGCACCGGCAGCATTTGTTACAACTCCACCTTCACTACCATTGTCATATCCTAAACTAAATGTTGGTTGACTAACGTAAAAACTTAAACCATCATTACTAGTATGAGAGTCATTACCAACTTCTCCCATCGAAGCTCTTAATTTCAAGTCATTGATCCAAGAACTGTTCTCTAGGAAACTCTCTTTAGAAAGTACCCAAGCACCTCCAACTGACCAGAAATTTCCCCAACGATTATCTTTTGCAAATTTTGAAGAACCATCTCTTCTTAAAGATGCTGAAACAATATACTTGTCTTTATAATCATACCCTACTCTTGAAAAATAAGATTCAGTACCATAATTTCTAGTATAAGAAGTTAAATCTGTAGTGGTTGCATAGTTAATAAACTCTGGATTATCAGGAGAAACTTGTCCCGTTTTTGTACCTGTAAGCCAATTTCTTTCGTAATCAAAACTCTCGTGACCTGCTAAAAAAGAAATAGTATGGTTTCCTAATTTTTTATCATAATTCAACAATTGATTATAAGTAACACCTGTTAAGATTCTATCTTCTTTTGATATTAATCCTGTAGGTGCTCCATCTCCAATTTGAGTATTATAAGTATATGTTCTGTTATAATATGATTTATCTAAAGACGCATTAAATGTAAATTTGAAATCTTTCAAAAATTTAATTTCGGCATACGTTCTTGCAGAAAGCGCCAAACCTTTTTGGTTATCTGTATTATTTAATGTTTCGTAAACAATATTCCTACCATTCGAAGCTCCTGAACCTCTTACCGTTGAATATACTTTATTACCAGTAACATCGTATACATAATCTCCATTTGCTGTGTGATCAAAAACCGGGTAAATTGGTCCCATGTATCTGATAGATCTAAAAGGATTATTAAAAGAAGTCGTATTATCAACACCATCAACAGCTAAATTTGAATCTGTAGTCGTTCCTGATAAGTTGATCCCGGTTTTGAACCATTCTTTCAAAGTAGTATTAAGATTTAAACGAGCAGCAATTCTTTGATAATCAGATTTCTGAATATATCCATCTTCATTCAAATAACCTATAGAAGCAAAATAATTAGATTTTTCAGATTTACCTTGGTAAGAAAAATCAACATTCTGACGAACTCCGGCTCTCTCTAACGGAGCAGCCCAATCTAAATCTTGCGGATACAATAATTTAGCAGCAGGATTCATTTTACCATCTGTACCTACAATTTGAGCATTTGGTACATTAAACGGATTTGTTACCAAAACAACAGGTACTCTACCAGATGCATACAAATTTGCAGCATCAATTTGAGTCTGATTTGCCATAGGACGGCTATTTCTAATTGCTTCCCACTCTAAAGGATAATAATCAAAAGCATTAACTCTTTCATATTCTTTAATCAATCTTGAAGTCATACCCTGACTAACATTCAAAGAGAATTTATCTTTTGATGATTTACCAGTTTTTGTGGTAATAATAACAACACCATTTGCAGCTTTTGATCCGTAAAGAGAAGTTGAAGATGCGTCTTTTAAGACTGACAAGCTTTCAATATCATTCGAACTCAAGTTACTAATATCACCTGCAAAAGGAACTCCATCAACAACATACAAAGGAGTATTAGATCCGTTTACAGAACTAAATCCACGAATTCTAATAGCTGGAGCCGAACCTGGTTGTCCTGCAGCACTTTGTATTTGAACACCTGATGTAGCACCCTCAATAGCAGACAGGACATTAGTCACTGCTCTGTTTTGAAAATCTTCACCTTTAATCGAAACTGCCGAACCTGTATAAGAACTTTTCTTAGCCTGACCGTAAGCAATAACAACTACTTCATCTAAAGATTTTCCAGAATCTTTCATTTTAACATTTACTGTAGAAGACGGACCTACAATAGCCGAAACATCCTCCATTCCAACGTAAGAAAAAAGCAGAACATCACCAGCCTTAGCTTTGATAGAAAAACTTCCGTCAAAATCTGTTTGGGCATTGACTTTTGTCCCTTTAACAATAACATTTACTCCTGGAATAACTCCCGTATCTCCAGAAACAGTCCCTGAGACAGTTTTCTCTTGAGCATAAGAAAACTGAATGAACAACGCTACTAGTAGCGTAAAAATCCAATGTAATTTTAATTTCATTTTAATTTGTTTTGAATTAGCATCCGACAAACATCATAATAATTTCTTAAAATAACAAAGCGATTTTAACACAGAACCAACTTTTCTTTAATGTAATTTTAACACAAAAGAATAATAAATAAACATTTAGCTACAAAAAATCATTTTTCATAACAATTAACACAAAATATAGCGTTTTCGTCAAAAAAAATTTTAACAAATAATTAACACAAAATACAGGATACAAATCTAATCTTACTCTAATTTTTACCAAAAAACAGATCGGTTTTCTTACTAAAATAAAATTTAAAAAACACCTTTTTAACACAAATCATCTTTAAACTTCTATTTTTAAATTTTTAAACAAAATAAGACGATCAGTTCTTGTAAAATTTATTGCACAAAAAAGAAAGTTAAAGAGATCTCAAACGCGTCTAATTAAAATCAATTTGCACAAAAACACTATAATAAAGCAAAATAAGAAGGCTAACAATACTTACAAATAGCTATTAAAAGAACTTGACGCAACACTAAAAAACTAAAACAATTACACCTATAATGAGTAAGTAAAACATATTTCATTTTTGAATAATTGTTTCTCAAAAAAAATCACAATATTTGCCCATTAAAATTCAAAAAGATGCTTCAAAAAAATTATTCGGGCTTTATTCTTGAAACAGGTACCGACGAAGCTGGCCGTGGCTGCTTGGCTGGACCCGTAACGGCAGCTGCTGTAATTTTACCGGAAGATTTTGAAAATCAGATTTTAAATGACAGTAAGCAATTGTCTGAAAAAATAAGAGCTCATTTAAAACCAATTATTGAAGAACATGCCGTTTGTTTTGCAGTTACACATCTATTACCTGAAGAAATAGATGAAATAAACATTTTGAACGCATCAATGAAAGGAATGCAGGAATGTATCTTGAAACTAAAACAAGTTCCAGAATATATTATTGTAGACGGAAATCGATCTTTAAATGCTAAATTAGGATTGAAGAATACTTTTGGTAAACAATTTTCGATAGAAGAAATCGAACTCTTAAAATCAATTCCTAATCAAAGTATTATAAAAGGTGATGCTAAATTTTTAAGCATAGCCGCAGCTTCTGTTTTGGCAAAAACGTATCGCGACGAGTATATGGATCAAATTCATGAAGAATTTCCAATGTACAATTGGAAAAAAAATAAAGGCTACCCAACCAAAGAACATCGTGAAGCCATTAAAAAATATGGCACAACAAAATACCACAGAATGAGTTTTAGACTCTTACCGGAACAATTAAAATTAGAATTTTAAATAATGAAAAAAGCTTCTCTAAATTGAGAAGCTTTTTTTCTTTGATGCATGATTAATTATCGAAACTAATTAAACAAATTCAGCTTCAAATAACTGAGTCATATGTTTTACTATTTTAGCTTTTACTTCAGCTTCATCTACTTTTTCTACACCAAGCTCAACGTTTAATGAAGTAACGCCTTTTCCGCGAATTCCGCAGGCAATAATATTATCAAAATACCCCAAATCTACATTTACATTTAAGGCAAATCCATGCATGGTTACCCAGCGTGAAGCTCGTACACCAAGTGCACAAATTTTACGGGCAAATGGAGTTCCTACATCTAACCAAACTCCAGTTTCGCCTTCACTCCTACCACATTTTAAACCATATTCTTCTAAAGTCAGAATAATAGATTCTTCTAGAAAGCGCAAATATTTATGAATATCAGTAAAGAAATTTTCCAAATCCAAAATTGGATAACCTACTATTTGTCCAGGTCCGTGATACGTAATATCTCCACCACGATTGATCTTATAAAAAGTTGCTCCTTTGGCTTCTAGTTGCTTATCGTTTAAAAGCAAATTTTCCAAATCGCCACTTTTACCCAATGTGTAAACGTGCGGATGCTCTACAAACAATAAATAATTTGGTGTTGGTAAATCAAGCTCTTCTCTTCTGTTTTTGATTTTTAGGTCGACTATATCCTTAAAAAGTTCTTCCTGATATTCCCAAGTCGATTTATAATCTTTATTACCTAAATCTTGAAGTTGAATGTTTTTGTTCATTTTTATTATTTTTCAAACTCTACTTCAAAGTTGAGTTTGTCAGGATTCTCCATATAATCCGTGAAAGGGTATTGAATTGTAATTGATTTTCGATCTTCGCTAAACAAAGCACTTGGATTTGACACTTTCTTGATTCGTTTAGGAAAATGATACTTTATAATATAATTAGATGAAGCAAAAATCATTTTAGACATTTCTGCTGAACTATCTTTTACCTTTGCAGCCAACTTTTGCTTATCGATTACTGCTTTACGCGTAAATTTCTTTCCATCATAAGTATAACTTAGCTTACTATTGTTATCGCCTAATCCGCCCGAAAAAGGTGTTGAAGGATTACCGCCACTTTCCAATTTCTGTAGTGTACTCATAGCTTGTAATGCATCTTGTAACTCATTTACATTTTTAAAGTCAGTAGAAAGCGTCATTAAAAATACTTTATTCTCTGCGTTCATTTTGGTATTTACCACAAAGTTTTCCATTTTCTTAAGTTCCTTTTGCGCTTCAGGTGACAATTTGGCAATACTATCTTTCTTGTCTTCAAATAATTGCTTAAAAGTAAAAGTAGTATCTATATTTTTTTTGGCATCGGCTCCCATTTGATCACCAGCCATAGCTATTAAAGACGAACCATCCATATCGACAGAGAATTTTCCGGTTCCGTTATCGTTAACATAAATGTTTTCGGTTAAATTACAACTTGTTAGTGTTGCGATTAAAAATAAAAAACTAAGTAGTTTATAAAATCTCATATGGCTAATTTTTTATCAAAGATACGAAGACTATTTTATTTTTAGAGACTCTGGGGTTCTGAGATTCTAAGATGCTGAGCTTTTATCTTTTTCTTATTTAATTGCTGCCTGACTCCAAAACAACTTCGAGATTTGTTATTTCCGGATTTTCTAAACAATCTGAAAGTTGAAATTCTAATGTCATTGTTTTTTTATCTGAACTAATAACTGCCTTCTCGTTTGAAACTGATTTTATTTCTCTTGGAAAATGATATTTTAAACTAAAGGATTGCGCTAATTTATACTTAGCGTACATTTTTTTTCTTTCTTCCAGCATTTTTTTATCCTTATCAAACTTTTGCTGATCAACAATTACTAAATTTCTTTTGAAAGTAAAGCCATCGAAAGTGTATTTTATTTTAAAAGATTCTTTTAAAACCGGATAATTTTCTTTTAAAGAATTTGACAAACTAAGGCTCTCATAAACATTAGGTATTTCTTCTATTTTTTTAAAATCAGAAGAAATTAGATTAAAATTTTCCATTTGAACCGGATCAACTTTAATGTGCATTTTTACGTTGGCATGTTCCTGAAACAATGCCTGATCCGATTTATTAAATTTCGCAAATGTTGCTGCATACTTTGTGATATAATCCTGAAAAACAAATATTGTATCAACAAATTTTTCAGAATCAGAATATGGACGTCCTAATTGCATGTAATTATTTTCGTCGCGTAATTGAAAAACTTCAATAGTTCCGCTTCCGTCTGGATTGATGTTGATGGTTTCGGTAATTTGGCAACTTGAAATTAGGAGTAAAAGTAAAAAGGCTTTTATGTAATTCATTTTTTTTGAAAGTTCTGAGGTTCTGGATGCTAAGATACTGAGGTTTTTATTTGATTCTACATTTTCGTTAAGTGATATTTTTACAAAGAAAGAAGCAATCACTTTCTACTTAAAAGAAACTTTACGAATCCAGCATGTCAGGTTGCTTCGTTCCTCTCAAAGACAAAAAACACTTCAACCAAAAACTTCTTTTAAAAACTAAAACCTCTACTCTAGCCCCGATAGCAGCGGTATCCTTTTTTGCCAATCCCGAGTCTTCGGGAGGCAAAAAAGATACAAGCGAATAGCGGGACAAAAGGGGATTGAAATGCAATAAATTAGTGCTACAAAAAATCTAAATTCTGCATTCTAAAATCTACATTCTTTTCTTTATCTTTGCACACTTAAAAAAGAGCACAAAATGGCATTATCAGAACAAGAAATCATCCGAAGAGAAAAACTTCAAAACTTACGCAACTTAGGAATCAATCCTTATCCAGCTAATCTTTTTCCTGTAAATCATACTTCGAAGCAGATTAAGGAATCTTTTGAAGAGGGTAAAAAGGTGATTGTTGCCGGGCGTTTGATGAGTGTTAGAGATCAGGGAAAAGCTTGTTTTGCTGAATTGCAGGATAGTGAAGGACGTATTCAATTGTACGTTAATCGCGATGTTTTATGCGAAGGTGATGATAAAACTTTATACAACACCGTATTTAAAAAATTAACTGATTTAGGTGACTTTATTGGTATCGAAGGAGAATTGTTTACTACACAAGTTGGTGCAAAATGTATTCGCGTTAGCGGATTTACTTTCTTAAGTAAAACATTACGCCCACTTCCTTTACCAAAAGTTGATGAAGATGGAAATATTCACGATGCATTTAATGATGCCGAATTACGCTATAGAATGCGTTATGTAGATTTAACAGTTAATCAACACGTTAAAGAAACTTTCATCAAACGTACCAAGTTATTTACTGCAATGCGTGGTTATTTTAACGACGCTGGATATCTTGAAGTTGATACTCCGGTTTTACAATCGATTCCTGGTGGTGCTTCGGCAAGACCTTTTATCACGCATCATAATTCGCTTGATATTCCGCTATACATGCGTATTGCAAATGAGTTATACTTGAAAAGATTAATTGTTGGTGGATTTGAAGGTGTTTATGAGTTCTCGAGAAACTTTAGAAATGAAGGAATGGACAGAACACATAATCCTGAATTTACCGCAATGGAAATATATGTAGCTTACAAAGACTACAACTGGATGATGGAATTTGCAGAAGGTTTATTGGAACATTGTGCAATTGCTGTAAATGGTACAAGCGAAGTTACTTTTGGTGAACACCAAATTAACTTTAAAGCGCCTTACGCACGAGTTACAATGACAGATTCTATCAAACATTTTACTGGTTTTGACATTTCTGGAAAAACTGAAGAAGAATTGTTTGACGCAGCTAGAGGAATGGGAATTGAGGTTGATAAAACAATGGGGAAAGGAAAATTGATTGATGAAATTTTTGGAGCGAAATGCGAAGGAAATTATATTCAGCCAACTTTTATTACAGATTACCCTAAAGAAATGTCGCCTTTATGTAAAGAGCACCGTGATAATCCTGAACTTACTGAGCGTTTTGAATTAATGGTTTGTGGTAAAGAAATTGCAAATGCGTATTCTGAGCTTAATGACCCAATTGATCAACGTGAGCGTTTTGAAGATCAAATGCGTTTGGCTGCAAAAGGAGATGATGAAGCTAACGGAATTATCGATGAGGATTTCTTAAGAGCTCTTGAATACGGTATGCCTCCAACTTCTGGAATGGGAATTGGTATGGACCGTTTAATTATGTATTTAACTAATAATGCATCTATTCAGGAAGTTTTATTGTTCCCGCAAATGCGTCCGGAGAAAAAGCAATTAATTGAATTATCTGACGAAGAGAAAGCAATTATTCACTTCCTTAAAGAAAACGAAAACAAAATGGATTTAGCGCAACTAAAAGTTACAGCAAATTTAAGCGGTAAAAAATGGGATGCAGCTATGAAAAATTTATCAAAACATGGTTTAACTAAAGTTGCTGTTGAAGGCGATTATAAAATGGTTGAATTGGTAGGGTAATTTTTTTATTCTAAATAATATTCAAACCCGACAAGTTTTAAACCTGTCGGGTTTTATTTTTCTCTAAAACGAATACTTCTCCAACTTCTTCCCATCAATATCCAGGACCTTTGTACTTTCTCTTGAAGCATCTTCTTTGACCACTTCCTGAACAGATGGATTTGAAGGATATTTTCCATTTTTCAGTTTTAGAAGATGAAATTTCCCTCCACTTACCGCTATTAAATCATAGAATTTTTCAGATACAGAAGTAGTTACATAAATTGGAAAATCAGTTACCGTAAATTTATTAATTAAACTTCCGTCATTATTTAAAATATATCCTGAGCAGCCGCCGCTTCCGCAGAAATAAGAATTTGAAAAGCCAACAAAATACTCGTCTTTTTTATCATTATTTAAATCAAAAGCACTGTAATAAAAAAATCGATCGTCTTTGGTCAAGGCTGGTAAATCTGCTTTTAGCAAAACTAAAAGCTGTTTTCTAATTAACTCGACCACTTTTTCATCCTTTGCAGGAACGTCACTTACATCTGCACTACCCGTAGCTGTCTTTGTCAATGTGTCGTTTGCAACTGCTTCAACAACATTTTCTTTTTCTGTTTTTACTTTATTCTGACACGAGATCATTCCCAAAATCATAAATGCTACTAAAATTTTTCTTTTCATAATTTCTTTTTTTATAAGTTTAAAACACAACGAATATTCACCATCATAAACCCGACAGTCCCGAAGTCTCGTGATAAAAACCTGTCGGTTTTGCAAATCTGATTTCAATCAAACCAACAATGCCGCTTTATTTTCAATATCATTTTGAGTCAATAATGACTTTATATTGCCAAAAGTAACCAAAGCAATTTGCGTTAACGCTTCATTCGTAAAAAATGCCTGATGTGCCGTTACCAAAACATTTGGAAAACTCATTAAACGCTGAATTGCGTCGTCCTGAATAATATCATCAGAAAGATCTCTAAAGAATAGTTTTTCTTCCTGTTCGTAAACATCAATTCCCAGATAACCAATTTTCCCTTCTTTCAAACCTTCAATTACAGAAGCAGTTTCGATCAATGCACCGCGACTTGTATTGATAATCATAACACTATCTTTCATCAAATCAATTGACTTTTTATTGATCACGTGTTTAGTTTGATCGTTTAATGGGCAATGGAGCGAAATAATATCACTAGATTTAAAAATTTCTTCTAAAGAAACAAATACAACTCCGTCTTTTTCCATTTCCGGATTTGTGACAATATCATATGCCAAAACCTTACATCCAAAACCTAAGGCAATTTTTGCAAAAGCTTTTCCGATATTTCCCGTTCCAATAATTCCAATAGTTTTTCCGAATAAATCAAAACCTAACAATCCGTTTAAAGAGAAATTTTGCTCTCGAACTCTGTTATAAGCTTTATGCGTTTTTCTATTTAAAGTCAAAATCATTGCCATAGCATGTTCAGCAACAGCTTGCGGAGAATAAGCCGGTACGCGACAAACTTTTATGTTGTATTTTTTAGCCGCCTCTAAATCAACATTATTAAAACCTGCACAACGTAAGGCAATAATTTTTACGTTTTTTTCTGCCAGTTGTTTGATAACTGCTTCGTTTACAATATCGTTTACAAAAACACAAACCACCTTTGCATTTTCGATTAAAATTACGGTTTGCGGATTAAGCTGAGTTTCAAAGAAATCCAATTCAAAACCAAACTTATCATTGTGTTTATTAAAGAACGTCTTGTCGTAAGGCTGCGTTGAAAAAAAGGCTATTTTGTTATTACTTGATGTGGTATTTAAACTCATATTAGTTTGTTCTAGATTCTTAGCTTGTTTATACCCTAAAAATAAACAATTAATTCTACAATTTAAACCAAAAAGAATCGTTTTAATCTTCTACAGTTCAATATGTTAAATAAAATACAATTCTGATGATCCAATTAAACCTATTGAATTTGAAAAAGTCTAATTGGTATAACAATTAAAAAACTTACATCATGAAAAAATTATTTATCGCAGCTTTGTTATTCGTTGGAATGGCAAGTTTTGCGCAAGAAGCTGACCAAAAACCAACTCGCGAACCAAGAGAAAAACTAACTCCGGAACAACGTAATGATAAGCAATTAAAAAAACTAACTTCTGAATTGAACTTAGATGCTAATCAACAAGCTCAGGTTAAACAACTTTTAGCAGATAGAAGTGCCAAAGCAGAAAAATTTAAAGAGGAACGAAAAGATAGAAAAGACAGTAATGTAAAACCAACTGCTGCTGAAAAAGATGCTTTCAAAAAACAAATGATGGATGAAAAAGATGCTAATGATGCAAAAATGAAATCTATCCTGACTGCTGACCAATACAACAAATGGAAAAGTATTCAGAAAGAAAATCAAGATAAGATGAAAGACAAAATGAAAGAATATAAAAAAGAAAACAACTAATCTGATATAACAAAAAAGAGGCTAACGAGCCTCTTTTTTATTTAATACCATTTTATTTCGGATTTAAAATCAAATCAATTCTCTTGATACAATCTTCATAATGATATTTTGTTTCAGTATTTACAGCTCCTGCTTTTGCAGTTAAAAGCGTCCCTTTTAAAGCACTTAATTCTCCACGTACCAAAGCTCTCAAATCAGATTGTGCTACATTATAATATACTGTAGATCTGTCTGTAGGTTTAACTTCCTCAGTCATTAAAGCTCCCATTCTATCGATATAACCACGTTGTAAATTTCTTCTGTATATCGTTACATTTCCTGGTGCAGATGCTTCTTTCCAAATTCCTTTTCGAGTATCTCTAAATAAATCTAAAGCTTTATAAGTATCTGTTCCCAAAATTTCATTATCCATCAATCGGCCAATGCGTCCAAGACTCAATAAATTATTTAAGTGGCGAACCTGCAAACTTCTAAATTTTTCAGTGTAACCGGCAACATCCGTATTTTTAAGCGTATTAATATTAACAATCCAAGTTGGCGAAGCAAAAGCATTTGCCTGAAGCCAATTCATTGCTTCTATTTGTTTTGATTTTGGAACAACTTCATAAATATTTCCAGCCTGATTTGGCTTTTTCGTATTTTCATAAACACCGCCAACATTTGTCACAACATGACCAACATATCTGCTCCAAACGTCAAGAAATTCCTTATATAACTCGTCTAAATCATCATAATTATTAGTCACACTACTAGTCCATTCGCTTAAATGATTAGCTACATATTCCAGATTTTTCATTCCGTAAGAACTCGCTTTCATCGAATTATTTCCAATATCCTCCGTTTGAGTTGTTGGGTCAAATGCACTACTCTGTTTTCCGTATTTATAAATAGAATTCCCCGCTTTATCTAAAATCCATTTATCTAAAGTTTTAACTTCATCCTGAGGCGATTTTGTATTAGGAATCACACGGTATCCCCAATTTAATGCATAATGATCGTAAGCTCCCATTTTACGAATAAAACGAATATTTTTATCTCCTGGCTGTGCGATATAATTAAAACGAGCATAATCCATTATACTAGCCGATATTCCGTTTTGCTGTGTAAAATCACCATTTCTGTAACTTTCAACATCATAAGCACAACTTGCTCCCATATTATGCGGAAATCCCAAAGCGTGTCCTACCTCATGCGCAATAACCATTCGCATCATATCGCCCATTTCTTCGTCGCTGGTCTGTAATGTTCTGGCAGACGGATTTGCCGCTCCAGTTTCTAACATGTACCTATTTCTATAAGAACGCAAATGATTGTGGTACCAAATTACATCACTTTCGATAATCTCACCTGTTCTTGGGTCTGAAACGCTTGGCCCAACCGCATTTCGAGTTGTACTTGCTACATAACGAATAACAGAATAACGAACATCTTCCGGGCTAAAATCAGGATCTTCTTCTTTTGTTGGGGCATCTTTAGCAATAATAGCATTTTTAAAACCTGCCGTTTCAAAAGGTTTTTGCCATTCTTCGATTCCTAATTTTATATATTTTCTAAGTTTTTCCGGCGTTGCAGGATCTAAATAATAAACAATAGGTTTTATAGGTTCAACCAATTCTCCTCTTGCATAAGCTTCCGGATCTTTTGGCTCTAACCTCCAACGACGAATATAAGTTTTAAGATCAGATTTTAATTCATTACTTCCGTAATCGTATTGGCTTACACTAAAATAACCAACTCTGGAATCTGCCAATCTTGGCTTCATTGGTACTTCTGGCAATAAAATCATCGATTGATTCATTTGAATACTTATTGATTCCGTTGCTTCCAACATTGATGGTTTCGAAGCATTATAAGTCATATCTTGAATTACCTCGATATTCATGGGAAAACTTTTAATCCCATTAATAAAACTTCTTGAATCGTCAAGTCCTTTTACTTTATAAGTTTCGCGCATTTCTGCAGATATTCCGCTAATTGCTTTTACATCTGTGCTATAAAACTTAGTAACATCAATTACAGTATTGGCAGAATCTTTACTAAAAGCTACAATATCAAAAGCAAATAAAGTAGGTTCGTAATTGTTTGATTTTACCGAAATACTAATTGGCAAAGTATCATTTGCAACAGCATTATATGATTTTGATTTGATGAGAATTTTATCCTGAAAACGCTGCCAAACAATCAATTGTTCGTTCGTTTCGGATCCTGCATTTACATATCCTCCACCCAAATTTGCAGGCAGTTTAGACAATCTGCTTACTAAAAGCATATCCTTGTCTAAATACTTATTTGGAATTTCGAAGTAGTATTTCTTGTCTACTTTGTGCACTTTAAAAAGTCCATCATCAGAAACAGCATCTTTTGTAATTACTTTACTATAGTCTTTAATTGTCGATTCTGATTTTTTTTCTGGTGGAGCAACCACAGGTTCACCTTTTTTTGGATCTTTCTTGTTAGATTGGGCAAAATGTTGAGTAGGAAACAGTACGAATACTGTCATCATAATAAAAATGAAAAATTTATTCATTTATGGTAGGTTTAATAGTTATTTGATAAACAAAAATAATTTTTATTCTAAATATATGCAGAAAAACATTTCCGTTAACATTTTATTAACTATTTTAATTTGAAGCTGAAAATCATAAAAAAAGGCTCAACTTTAATAAAAAAGCTGAACCTTAAATTGAAAAAAATATATTCTAATTTTTACTTTTTAAAATGTCTTTGAAACCTTATCAATAGCATTAATTGTAAAATCTAAATCTTCGTAAGTTAGTGCATCTGTAATAAACCAAGTTTCGTAAGCAGATGGAGCTATATAAATTCCTTCTTGTAATAAACCGTGGAAGAATTTCTTGAAAGTTTCATTATCTCCTTTTGCAGCAGTTTGAAAATCTACAACCGGATTTGCATCAAAGTGAACAGAAATCATTGATCCTACTCTATTGATTGTAAATGCAACATTGTTTGCTTTTAAAACGCGATCAATTCCTGCTTCTAGATAAGCTGTTTTTTCTTCTAAACGTGTAAAAATAGCACGATCATTATTTAACGATTGTAACATTGCCAATCCCGCAGCCATTGCTAACGGATTTCCAGACAATGTTCCTGCTTGATAAACAGGCCCAAGTGGTGCTAAATAATTCATGATTTCTTCGCGTGCTGCAAATGCTCCAACAGGCAATCCTCCACCAATTACTTTTCCGAAAGTTACAATATCGGCATTGATATTATACAATTCCTGAACTCCTCCGCGAGCCAAACGGAAACCCGTCATTACCTCATCAAAAATCAATAAAATTCCGTTTGCCGTACACAATTCTCTTAAACCTTCAAGGAAACCTTTTTGAGGCGGAATACAACCCATATTTCCTGCAACAGCTTCGATAATGATGGCTGCAATTTCTCCTTTATTCGCTTCTATTAAAGTTTTTACATTTTCTAAATCATTGTACTTTGCCAACAAAGTATCTTTTGCAGTTCCCTCAGTAACTCCCGGACTATTTGGAGAACCAAATGTTACAGCTCCACTTCCTGCCTGAATCAAAAATGAATCTGAATGTCCGTGGTAACAACCTGCAAATTTTATAATTTTATCTCTTTTTGTAAATCCACGAGCCAAACGAATCGCGCTCATACAAGCTTCTGTACCAGAATTTACAAATCTAATTTTATCAATATTTGGAACCATCGAAACTGCCAAAGCAGCAATTTCAGTTTCCAGTTCAGTTGGCATTCCAAATGAAGTTCCCAACTTTGCTTTTTCGATTACAGCATCAACAACGGGCTGATAAGCATGACCCAAAACCATTGGCCCCCAAGAGTTGATATAATCTATTAATTTATTTCCGTCCTCATCATACAAATAAGCACCTTTGGCACTTTTTACAAAAATTGGAGTTCCTCCTACTGCTTTAAAGGCTCTTACTGGCGAATTTACTCCTCCCGGAATTACTTTTTCTGCTTCAGCAAAAAGCTGACTACTTCTTTTATATAACATTTTTATATTTTAGATTTTAGAGTTCTGATTTTAGATTATAAACTGAGAACTTTATTTTAAAATTTGATTTTAGATTGATTTCAAAACTGAAAACTGAGACTGCCACTGAAAACTAAAAAAACTTACTTCACCTTCAATCGCTGCCCAATCGAAATTGCATTATCTGAAAGATTATTTTTCTGTTTTAAGTCATCAACCAATAAGTTGAATTTTTTTGATATCGAATATAAAGTATCTCCTTTTTGAACCTCGTATAAATTTGGATCGTTCGAATTTGAATTTGCAACGCTTCTGCTTGGAGTTGATGTACTTCTATTTGAAGTCGAGGTACTTTTTGTTGCCGTTGATTTCTCAAAAGGTTTGTAGTTTCTTCCTGTAATCTGACAATCGTATTGATGCAAATTATAACGTTCTATATAACTTATTAATTTA
>Ga0302173_10000207_pt1 | contig 31309 bp, 44 predicted proteins | sample I_Fen_N3_1_FD_198785 | JGI IMG/M metagenome (GOLD analysis project Ga0302173, IMG submission 198785) | Peat permafrost microbial communities from Stordalen Mire near Abisko, Sweden - I_Fen_N3_1 | ecosystem: Environmental > Terrestrial > Soil > Wetlands > Permafrost | place: Sweden: Abisko... | reverse complement strand
AGTTTGGATGGGTTAAAGAATTAAATGAAGGTGTTAAAAGAATTTATAAGGAAATGGATGATTATTTTTTAGATGAGCCTAAGTTTTCTGAACCAAACATGAATTCTTTGAAATTAACTTTAAAGAATAATATAGTAATGAGGAAAATTAGAAATATTGAGCAAATGTCTATAAAATTTACACCAGAACTATGGGATTCTCTATCATCAGATGAAATAGCAGCAATTGAATTAGCTTATAAACATAATAAAGTTACAACAAAAACATTAGAAGATGAATTAGATAGAGGAGCGAAGTTTGCAAGAAAAGTATTGAATGACTTAGTTGAAAAAGAAATCCTTGATTGGAGTGGAACATCTAAAACTGATCCTAAACAATACTACAGTTTTAAGCAGTAGAAAATATGAGATTGATTATAGCCTAAAATCAAAGACTAAGTAAAAATGAAAAATGCCAAGTAGAGAAATAAAAGAGTAGTTAAATTTAATAAAACAAAGGAATAATGATAGATTAAAGATAGAGTGTATTAAGTAGAATTGTTAAATACGAGAATTTAAACAAATTAAATAATCAAAGACCAAGTAAAAAAGAAAAATGCCGAGTAGAGAAATAAAAGATTAGTTAAATTTAATAAAATAAAGGAATAATGATAGATTAAAGATAGAGTTTATCAAGTAGAATCATTGAATACGAGAATTTAACAAATTAAATAATCAAAGACCAAGTAAAAAAGAAAAATGCCGAGTAGAGAAATAAAAGAATAGTTAAATTTAATAAAATAAAGGAATAATGATAGATTAAAGATAGAGTATATCAAGTATAATCGTTGAATACTAGAATTTAAACAAATTAAATAATCAAAGACCGAGTAAAAATGAAAAACGCCGAGTAGAGAAATAAAAGATTAGTTAAATTTAATAAAATAAAGGAATAATGATAAATTAAAGATAGAGTTTATCAAGTATAATCGTTGAATACTGGAATTTAAACAAATTAAAGAATCAAAGACCAAGTAAAAAAGAAAAATGCCGAGTAGAGAAATAATTGAACATTTGAATAATGAAGTTTATAATATAATTAAGAGCACAGAGTTTTATAGATAATAAATTAAAGTATAAATATAGGTGATAAAATTAGTAACGAAGAACAAAAAAAATAGATTATATGGTTGTATGCGTAAATGAATTTGCAGATAAATTATGTGTTAATTATAAGCAAGCCTTTAATTACTTAAATGAATATAAGTCTATTAAGTTTCTATTAGAAAACTATGAAATAGAACATACATTATCAATAGATGATGCAATAGAGGATATGGCTATAATTGCAAGGAAAAATGGGGGGAACTTGATGTGATACTATACCATGGATCAAATATGATTATTAATGAAATTGATTTAAATATGTGAAGAGAAATATTTCACAATAGAGAAATCTATGGATACTATATATAACTCATTGATTTTTGATAAATTAATTGATATAGAAACAGGATTATACAAAGAAAGTTCTAGCTACATTTATGAACTATTAATCGATGAATTGAATGAAGGCCTATTAATTCAAAAAGAACAATAATATAAATTCAATAAATTAAAACAATAATGATGTGGCAGAATAGATTGAATTAAGTAGAATCAGTTGATATAGGAGAATCCAAACAAACAAAATAAATAACTAAAGGCCAAGTGAAAATAAAAAATCATATTCATGTTTTTATAGATGATTTACAATGAGGAGCTAGCGTAGATGGGTGTGATCCTCATTTTTATTGTATCTATACATAAATATAATGAAATATTAAATATATATTGTAAGTAAGAAGTAGAATTTACAGATAAGTAAATAAATAACAATTAGAAAAGCTGTATTATTCTGATGTGAATATACAGTTTTTTTACTTATATAGAGGAATTTAAAAAGTACAATGCTATATATAAGTTATAGAATTACACATCTAACTAGAGAACACTGCAATTAAATTACAGTGTTATTATTCTTTTTATTTTATTTGTTATTAGATAAATCCTATTTATAGACATAAAATCTATGAATCTTTATTAGCATTTAAAAGTTGCGCACATCGATTAGATTCCATTTCTAATATTGTATCTACTGTATGTTTACCTAAATAATCTAAAGAATCATATTTATTTATTAAAGATTGCTGGACTTCTGTTAATAGTGTTTTTACCTCTGGCATTTTTTCATTCCATCCCATTAAGCAAGAGGGAGTTGTTTCTAATATTGCTGCAAGTTTTTCAATTTTATCAGAAGGTATATTTGAGATTACACCACTTTCATATCTTTGAAGAGTTGGTTTACTAATAGATAATTTTTTAGAAACATCCTCTAATGTGAGATTCAATTCTAAGCGTCTATTTTTAATATTCTCTTTTAAACCCATTTTTATCACCCTTCTAATTTATTATAGTAATTTATCAAATTAATTTATTATATTAATTTATTATATTATAACATTTGTTTCTCCATATGCAATGATTACAGCCTAAATAATGGAAAAAATTACTTGAAAGGTATTGACAGTATTATCCATAAAAGATATTATATTGCTTAATAGGTAACAAAGGAGTGGTTAAGTGATATTAGTTAATGAGTTAAAAGGAAAGATAAAAGCAAAGGGATATACTCAGGAAAAATTGGCGAAAGAATTGGGGATTTCTCCTAAAACTTTAAGTAATAAACTTAGTAAAGGTATATTTGGATCTAATGAAATTGAGAAGATAATTAAAATTTTAGACATACAAAAACCGTTAGAAATTTTTTTTACAGAACAAGTTACTTAGTAAGTAAACTTAATTTTTATTTTGTTTATTTTCTTCATTTTTAAAAATAGGAGAAAATATAATGGTAAACAGAGAGAAATCTTATAGAAAGAAGGGATTTAGAATGATAAGGAAATTTGAAGGAATGACAGCTAGTGATCTAATAGAAATATTAAAAGAAGTGCCAAGAGATACAAAAATATGTACCGAAATGTTAGGAAACAATTTTCCAGTAAAGCAAGTTGAGCAATGTATTTACTATGATTGGAATAAGGGAAAAAAGCTGTTAGAGCATAAAGGGATTCTAATAAAGTAAAAAATCATTAAAATATATGTTTGAATTTTCAATTGTTAATGGTAAATTATCAATTGCTCATTGAAAACTGCAATATATATAGAATTCCTTTTAAATTCAGAATTTAATTAATAGGATTAAAAATATCTTAATGAAAGAGAGGAGTAATGGTGAATTTTAAAGTTTTAAAATACTATGTGTTTACTTGTAGACTAATAGGAGTTACTCCATCTTTTGAGGGTCTTGAAAAATTCGAAAATTTTTATATGTGGGAGAGTAATAATTATGGCAGAGGCTAAATGGGTTAAATTTGAAGTTAATATGTTTGATGATACAAAGCTTAAGATAATTGATAATATGGATAAAAGAGATTTGATCATCTATATTTGGACAAGACTTCTTGTTTTAGCTGGGAAATCAAATTGTGGTGGTCTTGTATATATTAATTATAATATAGCGTATACCATTAAGACTCTGGCAATAGAATTTAATAGAACAATAGAGGAGGTAAAATTTGCTATTAAGGTATTAAAGAAATTAGAAATGATTGAAATTACAGAAGATAAGGTTTTTAAAATTAAGAATTGGGAAAAGCATAAAAATGTTGAGGGGGTTGGAGAGGCTTAGAAATGAAAATAGCAGAAGAGTTGCAAAATATAGAGCTAAAAAGAAAGAAATTAAAATAGCTAATGAAGAAGAGGGAAACAATGATGTGACAGAAATACATGAAAGCAATAAACTAATTGAAAATAATAATGGAGAAATTAATTATAAAGAAAATGATAATTATAAAGTCAGTCTAGTTGAAGGTGATAAAGAAAATACATCTAATGTTATTAAAGAAGTTATTGGGTTTGAAGATAACATTGTAGATAATAGTAATAACAATTGTAATGTTACATGTAATGATAATAATTTAAGTTGTAACATTACTGTAATGGGACAGAATAAGAGAGAGAGTAATAATAAGATAGAGAATAAGAAGGAGAATAAGAAAGAGATAGAGAGTGAAGATAATAATATAACTGGTGATATAAATAATAAAAGCTCAACTCATGGGGAGAAGATAAAAAATTCAAGTATCTCTCAAACTGAAAAGCTTAAAGAAGTTCCAATAGCTATAGATGATGATATAAATGCTAAAGCCATAGAAATTATGACCTATTATGAAAAAATTACAGGGGTAATTGGTGGAATTAATTATGGTGCTCTAAGATTAGCTATTGATATTCATGGGACAGAATTAGTTAAGATGGCTATAAATAAGGCGCTAGAAGCAAATCAGACTGATATGAGATATATTAATGGCATACTAAAAAACTGGAGAAGAGAAGGGTATCCAAATCAAAGAGAGGAGATTAAAAATGGGGATAGAATCATTGGAAAGAGTAACGCAGCAAATAAAAATGAATTTACAGGATTCAAACCAAAGGAATCACGAAAACTTACAGAAGAGCAACGAAAGAGAGCAGAAGCAAAGCTCATATAAATGCAATGTTTGCTGTGACACAGGGTGGATACTTGTTCCACAAGAAAAGAGGCAACCACTTGCTATAAGCTGTGATTGCACAAAAATTAAAAAGCTTAAAAATGAGTGGAAATATTCAGGAATTAATGTTGAAATGACTAAACATACTTTTTCTAATTTTGAAGTTTGGAATAAAGTTTCTGAAAGAGCAAAGGATACGGCAGTAGCTTATTATAATGACTTTGATGAAGTTAGAGCTGAACGACGCAATAGTATTTTATTTTGTGGCCAAGTTGGCAGTGGGAAATCTCATTTAAGTGTTGCTCTTGCAATTAACTTTTTAAAGCAAAAGATTAAAGTTGTGTACATGCCTTATCGTGATGTAATCACAAAGGTAAAGCAAAATATGATTGATCCACAATACTATAGTAAGATCATTTTAAAGTACCAGTTATGTGAGGTTCTACTTATCGATGATCTCTTCAAAGGCAAAATTAATGAGAGTGACATTAATATAGTTTTTGAAATCATTAATTATAGGTATCTTAATTTCTTACCTGTAATTGTAAGCAGTGAATTTTCTATTGATAGATTATTAGCTTTTGATGAAGGCGTAGGATCACGAATATATGAGATGGCAAAAGACTATGTGGTGGAAATTGAGAAGGATATTGGTAATAACTATAGACTTAAATGAAGATATAATTAATTTTAGGCACAATCAAACAAATTAATGTGTGAAAGAGGTAGTTTCAAATGAAAGTAGCAGGAATAGTAAGAAATGTTGATAATGTGGGAAGACTTGTAATACCAAAGGAAATGAGAAATATATTATAGCTTAATCTTTTCAATGATTAAGCTATAATATAAAATCAATAAAAAATAGAAGCTCGTCCCTTATAAAATTGGGACAAGCTTCTATCGTCAAAAGAAATACTAAGCTACATCATACTTAGTAACTTTTCTTTCAGTTAATTGAGCACCTTCCTTTTTAGCAAGAGCACCAGTAGTTGTTAGGAAAATGTCCTTTGCTATAATAGTGTCCATTAAAGCATTTGATTCAGCTGAAGTAATAGTAGATTTAACACCACTTATACTTAAAGTTGACTTAACACCAAGTGCAGTTAAAAAAGTCATTGATAAAGTATATTCCATAGGATTCACCTCCTTTACAATTTATTTAATGAAACACTTACTCCTAGCGTCGTAGGTGTAAGCAATTCGCACCAAAAAACAAATTCATAATGAAGTTAACTCGTATGCACGAGTTAACTAAGTTCGAATACCCAAATACAAGATGCTCACAGAGAAAGTTCTGATAGCCAAATACAAGATTTGGAGCATCACTTTTGGATTCTCACTTGCACTGTGTGAAAGTTTAAGCAGCCAAATGTAAAATTTGGGCTTTCACTTTTCTGCTTAAGCTTTGACTAGATCAGAAGATACAGTTAAAGAAGTGTTTCTAGTGCTTGCTTCTAAAACAGCTTTAATAGCTTCTGACACATCATAAGCATTTTGCTCTGATACATCATTTCTGACATTGGCAAAAGTTTTCTTTGTGTACAAAGCATCACCTGCCCTGTCTACTCCTTTTTGAACTTCAATACTAAGAGAAGTTCCATTTACAACTTTACTTATAGCCATGTGATTCATCTCCTTTCATTTTGTTTTCATAGAGGATATATGTGTGATTTTCAATTATTACATTAAATAATAAAAGAAATTTATAATAAATTTTATTAAATATAAAAATGTTAGAAAGGCAGAATGAAATTAAGCTTAACTTAAGTAGGTAATAAATTTAAAAAAGATGTTGGTGTAAAAATGCAAAATATAGATTATAAAAAGTTTCTACAAGTATTAAAAGAAACTAAAGGAGTTAATAATTCTTTAAATGAAATATTAAAATATGATTTTATATATCATTCCAATAAAATAGAAGAAAGTACTTTCACAATAGAAGCACTACAACTTTTATTTGAAAAAAATATAGTTCAAGGTACACATAAGTTAGATGATATTCAAGAAACAGTAAACTCATTTTATACATTTGATATGATAATTGATACTTTAGATAAAAAGCTGACTTTAGATATGATAAAGGAATGCCATGGTAGTTTAATGTATAGAACTAGTTTGTATGATATGGGACTAGCTGGAGTATTAAAAAAATATCAAAATAAAATACTTGAAGCTGATTTTGAAACGGCAAGTCCTTTGGAAGTTGAAGATAAGTTAAATATTTTAATATATAATTTTAATTTATTAGAAAAAGTAACAATTGAAGATATAGCAAGATTTCATCTAGAATTCGAATTGATTCACCCATTTCAAGATGGTAATGGTAGAATAGGGCGATTTATTAACTCATAACTCTAAACTGACTTATAAATTTCAATTTAATGGTGAAATTATAATAGAATATTATATTAATAATATTCTAAAACTTAATAGCAGAGTTAAATCTAGAACAATTCATCATAATGAATTTGTAAGTTTATAAATAAAATATAACTATTAAAATTAATCATTAAATACTAAATCAATAAATTCATTTAGTAGATTTAGCCTTTTAGGATCTAAATTTTTATTTTCTAGATGTTCGATAATAGTATTAATTTGGTTTTGTTTTTCAGTAATAGGATTATTTTTTAAAGAAATATTTTCATCTCTTAAAAGTTCCTCAATAGAGACTCCTAGAGCGGTTGCTATTTTATCTAATAATTTAACACTTGGATCGCGTTTATTATTTAATATATAGCTAATGTGGGTAGGAGTTACATCTATTATTTTAGAAAGTTCTTTAGCTGTAATTTTATTAGTACTCATTACCTTTTTAATATTAGCAGTTAGCATTTTAAAAACCTCTTTCGTTTCAATAGTTTAAGTATATTATAACTTTAATGTAAATAGTTGGCAATCGTATGTTTCCAAAAATAAAATAGAAAAGTTATATACTTCTGTATTAACAGAGTCCTAAATATGAACAACTTTAAAGGCAATAAACATTAAGGCGCAATCAAAAAAATAACAAGTCCTCCTGCTACGGCTATAGCAAACCCATTGTTCACTATCAAGTTGATTAATTCATTAGTAAATCTATAAACCTGACCTTCATCATATTCGAAATCATTCCTCAAGAAATATAATTGCATGCAAATTTGTTGAAATTAGGAGAATCTATAAGTGAGTTAATACAAGAAAAAGGGTTAGATACAAGAATAGTTACACCTATTATGGATAATGATTCTACGGATATTATACTTTTAAAAGATGAATATGAAGTAAGTGTTGATGATGGCTTGAATGAAGGCAAAATGATAACGGTGAAGGTAAATAGATATGAAAGAAGCAGAAAAGCTAGAAAAATATGCTTAGATCATTACGGATATAAATGTACAGTTTGTGGATTTGATTTTGAGACGATTTATGGTGAATTAGGAAAGGAAATTATTGAAGTACATCATAAAAAAGCATTAAGTGAAATAAAAGAAAGTTATGAGGTTGATCCAATAAATGATTTAATTCCTTTATGCTCAAACTGTAATGCTGTAATTCATAGTAGAAATGATAATTTATCAGTTGAAAAGTTGATAGAAGTAATTAAAAGAGAAGTAAACAAGATTTAGATTAATATATTGTTCAGATGTTGCAATAATTATAAGAAAGAGAATTTAATCTGAAAAGAGTTAAATGCTTTTTCTCATATATAAAACAGTCAGAATATGAAAAATCTATATTTAGTTAAGGTTAGAGTTAGATTATGTAAAAATAAATGTTATAATTATAATAAAATATATATGTAAATAAATACAAAAGATATACATAATGTATGAGTGGAGGAAGAAAAATGGCTATTAAAAAGAGTGAATTATATAGTTCATTATGGAAAAGTTGTGATGAACTTAGAGGTGGAATGGATGCATCTCAATATAAAGATTACATATTAACTTTACTTTTTGTAAAGTATGTTTCAGATAAAAGTAAAAGCGATGAAGATTTTTTAATTGAAGTGCCTGAGGGTGGTAGCTTCGATGATATGGTTTCTAAAAAAGGAAAGAGCAATATCGGAGAAGAAATGGATAAGGTTGTTGCGAAACTTGCAGAAGCTAATGAGCTAAGAGGAGTAATTGATTTAGCTTCATTTAATGATAGTGAAAAAATTGGAAAAGGAAAAGATATGGTTGATAAATTAACTAATCTTATTTCTATATTTCAAGATGAAAAAATGAATTTTAGCAATAATAAAGCTGAAGGTGATGATTTATTAGGAGATGCATATGAGTATTTAATGCGTAACTTTGCTACTGAATCAGGTAAGAGCAAAGGACAATTTTATACTCCTGCTGAGGTTTCAAGAGTGCTTTCAAAGGTTATTGGCGTTGGGAATTTGAAAGAAGGTTCAATAACAGTTTATGATCCAACTTGTGGAAGTGGATCATTACTTGTAAAAGTAGCAGATGAAGCTAATTGTAATGTTACAATTTATGGTCAAGAAATGGATAATGCAACTGCTGCCTTAGCTAAAATGAACATGATTATGCATAGCAAAGAAACAGCTGAGATATGGCAAGATAATACATTAGCAGCACCATATTTTAAAGATGAAAATGATTCTACTAAGTTAAGAAGGTTTAATTTTGTGGTAGCCATTATATTTAGTTTATTGGAATACTGTATTCATAGTATTAGATACAGAAGCATAGTGGCTAATCAATGTATGCTAAAGTAATAGTCAAGATCTTAGTGTGAACCTCTTGATTATTACTTTAGCATACATTACTCTTATTATAAGGTTCTGTAAAAACCTAAAGGTAATGTATTTGTCGTTTAAACTGTAATATAGGAGTTGTTTTAATGAGGAATAATATTTAACTATATATAACAACTAATCCTCCATTTTATACCAAATCATGGGGCAATGGTGTAGATGTTGATGAGGAAACATATGAGAGATTTAAAGAACTTGGAACACCACCTGATAAAAATGGTGATTATGCATTTTTACTACATATAATTAAATCGCTAAAAGCTAACGGAAAGGGTGCTGTTATATTACCTCATGGTGTACTTTTCAGAGGTAATGCAGAGGAAGTTATAAGAACTAAAATAATTAAAAAAGGTTTAATAAAAGGAATTATAGGATTACCTGCCAATCTATTTTATGGAACAGGTATACCAGCATGCATAATTGTAATGGATAAAGAAAATGCTGAGTCACGTAAAGGTATTTTTGTAATAGATGCTAGTAAGGGATTTATTAAGGACGGAAATAAAAATAGATTAAGAGATCAAGATATTCATAAGATTGTTGATGTCTTTAAAAAACAATTAGAAATCCCTAAATATAGTCGTATGGTTACTATTAAAGAGATAGCAGAGGATAATGAGTATAACCTTAATATTCAAAGATATATAGATTCAAGTGAAGAAGAAGATCTTCAAGATATTTCATCACATTTATTGGGAGGAATACCTAATAGAGATGTTGATAAACTAAAAGGTTATTGGGAAGTATATCCTACACTAAAGAAAGTCTTATATTCTGAAGGGAATAGAGAAAATTATTCTAAATTAAATATTTCAATGGAGAATATAATTCCAAAATTATTGTTGAAAATTGTGAACTATTATTTGCTTGGTCTGGCAGCAGAGGAACATCTTTTGGACCATATATATGGAATGGAAAAACAGGACTGTTAAACTATCATACGTGGAAAATAAAAGAGAATGTATACAAAATTAATAAAGAATTTTTATATCATACTTTAAAAAGATTAACTAAATATATAGAAGAAAAGGCGCATGGAGCTTCGGCTTTGGTTCATACCCAAAAATCGGAAATGAACAACTTCTATATATCAATTCCTAATACTAATGAACAGCAAGCTATAGCAACAGCTCTTTCAGATACAAATGATTTAATTTTTTCTCTTGAAAAACTTATAAATAAAAAGAAGTTAATAAAACAGGGAGCTATACAAGAGCTTCTAACAGGGGAAAAGAGATTAGAAGGATTTAGTGGGGAATGGCAAATAATAAATTTGGGAAAGATTTGTGAAATTAAAGACGGAGTTTTAGCTGAATTTTTAGCTATTTACTCTAAATGTGACTTCTTTGAAAAAGCAAATAGAAATAAATTCATTGCAATATGCAATTCCTAAAAAAATAAATCTTGGACAAATTTCTAATGTTCTTATGAAGATACATAAATCTTATGAAGAACAAACAGCTATAGCAAATATTTTATCAGACATGGATAACGAAATTGAAAAACTAGAGATAAAGCTTGATAAATACAAAAAAATCAAAAAAGGAATGATGGAAGAACTTTTAAATGGAAAGAGGCGATTAGTATAAATAAAAAATCGTAGAAATGAGAGTGGCTTATGAATATTAAAAGTGTAAGTATAAAGAATTTTACTGTATTTGATGATTTTGAATTAAATTTATCATCTGGCATAAATGTAATTATTGGGGGAAATGGAACAGGAAAAACTCATTTATTAAAGGGATTATATTCAGTTAGTGAAAGTGCAAATATTATGAATAAAAGTATGCATCCATATGATATATCTCAGCCTTATTTCAAAGTAAATTCAATAAATTTAGTTAGAGATAAAAGTGATATAGATAAAGAAACGTCAATAACAGTAAGTTATTTAAAAGATAATTATGAAAAATGTGTAACTATAAAACATGAAGACCATAGGTTAGCAGCAGATAGTGTACCATGTAAAGATATTGATTTTACTATTAGTGATATTTTTATACCAGCAAAAGAAATATTATCTCATTCTAGAGGGTTTTTAGCTTTAAATAATAAGTATGACATGCCATTTGATAAAACTTATATAGATATTATTACTAATGCTGAACTTCCAGAATCTAAGGAGATATCTGAAATCAATAAAAAAATCTTAAAAATCCTTTCAAAAGTAATAGGTGGCGAAGTTGTTTACGAAAATGATAATTTTTATGTAATTAAGAAAGATGGTAATAAAATAGATCTTTCAATTGAGGCTGAGGGTATTCGTAAGTTTGCTCTTTTATGGAAACTTATAAGAAATGGATTAATTGATAAGGAATCTATTCTATTTTGGGATGAGCCAGAAGCTAATATTAATCCAGAATTAATGCCAATAATTAGTAGATATATTGATAGAATTACAAAGATATGGTGTTCAAATATTTTTGGCAACACATAGTTATAATTTTGCTAAGTATTTTGAAGTAAAGAGAAATGCTAATGATAAGGTTGTATTTCATAGTCTATATAAAACAGAACAAGGTGTTAAGTGCCAAAGTGAAGATTATTTTGGCGAACTTAAAAACAATTCAATTATTGAAGCTGATACAAAACTATTAGATGAAGTAATAGAAGGGAATCTTGGGGAGTAAATTATGGAATCAAAAATATTAACTGATGAGAATAATCAATATTATGACAGTTTAATGATGCTTTGGGCAACTGGTGGAAATAAAGATGACTTTCCAATAATATATGTTTTATTAATAGAAGCACCAATTATGGATGCTAAGATAAGAAAACAATTAACAATAAAAATAGGAAAGCAATTACCAATAAATTTAAAAGAAGATAGTATTGTTAGAGAAATGCTTTCAAAATTTGAAGTACTTAGTCTGGAAGAATGGAAAGAAAGATTTAAAGAAATCAATATATATAGTATCCAATAAGATAACTGGAAAGAGGGATTAGCATGAAGGGGTAGGGGAAAGAGAACGTGTTACACAAAATAATGTTATTAAGTTATTCACTGAAAAGCTCGGATATAGTTATTTAGGTAATTTAAAAGAATTTGAAAATAGTAATATTAATGAAAAATTATTAAGAGTATATTTAAATAAAAAGGGTTATGAGCATGAGCTTATAACTTTAGCTATTGCTGAATTATTAAAGAATGCTGGAAATCAATCTAAGTCTTTATATGAGGTTAATAAAGAAGTTTATACCTTACTTAGATATGGAGCTAAAAAAAAGCTTGGCAGTGGAGAGAAGCATAAAACAGTTCAGTTTATTGATTTTAATAAACCGCTTAATAATGATTTTTATATAGCTGAAGAAGTTACTGTAAAAGGAAATAATGTTAAACGACCTGATTTGGTTTTATACATTAATGGAATAGCACTCGGAATTATTGAGTTGAAGCGTAGTACAGTTTCTATATCAGAAGGTATTCGTCAAAATCTTGATAATCAAAAAGATACTTTTATAAAATCATTTTTTAATACTATCCAGTTAGTTATGGCAGGTAATGATATTCAAGGGGCAAAATATGGAGTTATAGAAACTTCTGAAAAGTATTACCTTACTTGGAAGGAAGATAATAAAGCTGAAGATGAAGTTTCTACTCACGTGAAAAAACTTTGCGACAATACTGAAAATTTATTACACAAACATTTAATTGGATTGTGCAATAAAGAACGGTTTCTAGAAATAATATATGATTTTATAGTTTTTGATAGAGGAATTAAAAAAGCATGTAGACCTAATCAATATTTTGGAGTAAAGGCAGCACACGTAAAAATTAATAAACGTGAAGGTGGTATCATTTGGCATACTCAAGGTAGTGGTAAGAGCTTAACAATGGTTTGGCTTACTAAGTGGATAATGGAGAATATGAATAATGCTAGAGTTCTTGTTATTACAGATAGAGCTGAATTAGATGAGCAAATAGAAAAAGTTTATATGGGTGTAGATGAAAATATTTATAGAACCCAAAGTGGTGCAGACTTAATTGAAAAATTAAATGCTACAACACCTAGATTAATATGTTCCTTAATACACAAGTTTGGAAAAAAGGAAGATAAAGCTTATGATGATTTTTTAGAGGAAATTCAATTTAAACTACCTGAAGATTTTTTTGCTAAGGGAGATTTATATGTATTTGTAGATGAATGTCATAGAACTCAATCAGGAAAATTACATGAAGCTATGAAAAAGATATTACCCAATGCATTATTTATTGGTTTTACAGGAACTCCACTTTTAAAAGAAGATAAGCAAAGTAGTAAAGAAATATTTGGAGATTATATTCATAGGTATAAATTTGATGAAGCTGTTAAGGATAAGGTTGTATTAGATTTACGATATGAAGCAAGAGAAGTAGAACAAAATATAACTTCTCAAGTAAAAATTGATCAATGGTTTGATTCTAAAACTAGTGGACTTACAGATGTTGCTCTTGCTCAGCTTAAGAAAAGATGGGGGACTCTTAAAAATGTTTTTAGCTCTAAAGCACGTCTTGAAAGTGCAATGGGTGATTATACTACAGATGCATTTGATAAATACGAAAAGTCAGATGTAGAAGGATTACTTAAAAATAGATGAAATTAAATAAAATACAAAAACAAAAATTAGAAGATCTTAAACCACAACAATATATAAAGAGAAAAGGGGATTGTAATTTAATAATACCTGGGGAAAAAACTGTGGTGATAAATCCAAAGGGATGGGTATTAGAATATATGCAAAAGCCTAAATATCAAGAAAATGAGATTTTTAGTACAGAATATAATCTTAAAATTAGTGGGTTAGAAGATAGTAGCAGAGAAATAGTAGTGGATATGATAGATAGAGATCTTAAAGTGGATGACGAGGTTAATATTGAGTACCAAGGCATAAAAGCGATAGGAAAGGTAGTTAGGATATATAACAATGGAGAAACTTTAAATGTTAAGTGGGAGGGTAAGCAAACAGCTTTTTATTATAAGAATGTAATGAAGGTGGAATAAAATTATGTTAACTTTGAGTTTCAAAGCACCGACAAAGGAGTTTTAGACTTAAGAAGGTTTAGAACATATGAAGCACTTTTAAATTTGCAAACAGGTAGAGATGTTGTAACGTATGTAGTTTATTCAGGAGATATTAAAAATCCTTTAGGTGGGTATGAAAGTGGAATTAATTCATATAGAGTTAATGCAATTTCAATGGCTAATAAAGATGGAGATAAGATTTTTAATGATATAATAGAGAAAATGAAATCAGGAGAAGAACTTACAAAGCAAGATATTATAGCCTTAACATTTAGTCCAATAATGGGCGGTAAGCTTAGTAAAGGTGATAAGATATTAAATGCTATTAGAGTTGTTAAAGATATTGATAAGGTCTATAGATATGATGTTGAGTCAATCCTATATGCTTTTGCAAGTAAATTTTTAGAAGGTAAAGATGAAAAAAGGAAACCCGACTCGTATTCACTCGCTGGATAAGTTCGATTACAAAATCATAGATTTTGATTCTCACTTAAGGGAGGAGATAAAAATGACTGAATTAGGTAGAAGTTTAATAGAAGAAGGTATAGAAAAGGGAATTATTGAAGGCGAAAATAAAAAGACTATTGAAATTGTTAAAAATGCCATCAAAAATGGTATGGATAATAATATAATAAGTAATTTAACTGGGCTATCAAATGAAGAAATTGAAGCAATAAGAAAAACTCTTAAATATAGTAATTAGGAAAAGGTAAAGTATGACTGAATTAGGTGGAAGCTTATTTGAAGAAGGTTTTAAAAAAGGATTAGAAGAAGGTAAACAAGAAAAAGCAATAGAAATTACAAAAAAAGCGATTGAGAAAAGTATGAGTGATGAATTAATTAGTAAATTAACAGAATTACCTATTGAGCAAATTGGGATAATAAGAAAATATATCAAAAACAATTAGATAGGGATAAGTCAGACTTCGTATAAAATTTATGCGAAGTCTTTTAGTTATGTATAATTTTATTTCATGCATCTATTAAATTCCATTTCTAAAACTGTATCTATAGTATGTTTACCAAGATAATCTAAAGATCTATATTTATTTAAAGTATCTATTTCATCATCAGATAGATGAATTTCTTGTTTTTATTTCCATCCCATTAAATAAGTAGGGGTTGTACCTAAAATAGCTGAAAGCTTTTCAACTTTTTCAAAAGGGACATTTGATATTACACCACTTTCATATCTTTGAAGTGTTGGTTTGCTTATGCCTAATTTATTTGAAACTTCTTCTAATGTAAGATTCAATTCTAAACGTCTAGTTTTAATATTTTCTTTAAATCCCATTTTATCAACCTTTAACATTATAATGATTTAATTATACCACCAATATTTAAGGAAGATATTAATATACTTCAAGCATAAGTATTGGTACGATTCAAAGTATATCTACAGTTGCAGCTATAAACTTCGAATATAGTGTATTCAGCTTGAACTAATTAATATCTTTAGATTAAATTCGCTACGCTCAAGATTAATGTTTCTCTCATCAGGTGTATGGGAGGGGCTTAATGTTCTTTAAACTATAAAAGCAGGAAACAATCAATATGTCATACTCTTTAGCCCTGCTCCAGAGTATGACATTGATACTTTCCTTTAGTGAATAATCCTGGTGTGGTTAGAGCCTTCAAGGCAAGCTTCAAGGCTAAAGTTAATGTTTCTCTCATTAAAAGGAAGCTAATTACAAGCTATATTCATAAATTGTGCTAATTATTAAGGTTGAGATTTAGATAGCTTATACTTAGCATTGAATGTGTTTGCCTGCGGCAGCAAGGAAGTAATAGGCTTTGCCTAGTAACAAATTATAACTCGCTACGCTCAGACAAAAGGAAGGCTTGAAGCTACGCTACAAGTTTTATTACAAAAAATAGATGTTTGGTGACAGATACTATATGTTTGGTGTTAAATTATCTATATTCTGTGAACGATATTGATTTAATGTTTTTCTTTACAGCATTATTAGAAATCTAAGTTGTTTTGTATTCTGGTATACGTAATTTTTAAAGGACAGGCTTTTTTCTTCTTTATCTTAATAGAATAGTTTTATTTGAAATCAGAAATTGATGTTAATCACAATTTTTTGCACACTCAAAGTATAGAGTCAGTTTGTTTAGGTGCTCCCTTTCGGGATTGAGTGGTTGCATCCACATTTTGTGGATTGTGGCGTATCCGCGGTCGGTATAGTCTGGGGGCTTGTACATGCAATCAAGATTGCATGTACATCTTGTATAAGCTTGCTTTATAAGGTCCAGTATATCTAAGTTATATAAATGCAGCTGCAGTTATTATATCTTTTACTTTGAGTATATCAAGGCAAGCTTACACAAGAACGCCCTCAGATAGCCAGCACACTTCGAGAAATAAATCGTTGTCCCGAGAATGTCCAAGCTAAAATATTTAAAATTTATAGTGAATTTAGGTTTTTATATGTTAATGAGATTATATGTTTCATATAGTTTCATTCTATATATTTCAGCTAGGACACTTCGGGAAACTTTATTTCTCTAAATGTACAGGCTATCTTTCTGTTAATAGGGTGTATTCTATTGAGGATGGAGATGGTGTTAATAGGGAAGGGGGTATATTCTGTTGATGGAGATAATGCTGCATTTACAGATAAAAGTTTTCAGTGAAATTATAGAATAGTAATTAGAAGTTAATAATTCGCTCATTCTTCATTCTAACTTTAAATTCAGAGATTAAGTTTAGGTCCGGAAAGAGTCAATTCGTAATACCCTTTCGCTTTGCTTAAGAGCATTACATTGACACTTTCCTCAGAAGTTACTTTAAGTGTAGTGAAAGGCTTAAAGGCTGCTCCTTAAATCCTAAGATTAATGTTTCTATATTCAATAAGGAAGGATAGTTTCTAGTAGGCCTAAAGATTTAATCTAAAGTATTTAGTACATAACAACGGCAAGTGTATCAAGATTGTTGTAGCCTGCGGCAGCAAGGAAGTAATAGGCTGCGCCTATTACAATTTACAACTCGCTACGCTCAAACAAAGCTTTAGATGGTGCTCTAATCTTTTGTTTGTGATATATAGATGTTTTTCATGTTTATTTTTATTGCATTTCAATTCTAATGTTTTATCTATATGTATATCCGTATATGTAGATACTATTATTCTTAAATATGTATTGTTAGTAGGACACGTTCTTTTTATAAATAGTTATTTGGGCTATTTATTAGCCACCAAAAAATGGAAAGGTTATCTGGTGCAGGGTAAAAAATGAGTGAATTGGTTATATTGGCCGGCTAAGTATATAAATTGGCAGTGTCCATTTGAATGGATGAGAATTGCAGAAAATTCATATCATGGAATAATGAAGAATAAGTTTATAAAGCATGTTATAATAAGAACAGCTTTGAGAGAAAAAAGTTAATTTGAATAGTTATTTAAAATTGAATTAATTTGGAGGCGCAAGTGATGGGGAAAAAAGTTCAAGCTGAAAGAATTATTGAAATTCCAATTGATACATTAAAAGATACTTTATTATATACAATTAATGAAGAAAATAAATTCAATATTATAAATTGTATTGCGGAGAACAATGGCTATGTTTTTTTTATTAAAAGCAAAAGAAGTATTAAGTCACAAGGAGAAAATATTGTCCTGATTCTAGAAAGTGTTAATGAATATGCAACACAAGTAAATATTAAATCAGAGTGTAGATTACAAACACAAATATTTGATTGGAATATAAATCAAGAAAATATTGATAAGCTGTTTTCAATGATGAAACCTTGTATAAAAAAAGAAAGTATAGCTAATGATAATAACCAATCACTTACAGAAAAATATCTAGGAGAATTTAAGAAAAATATAAGCAGAAATGAAGAAATATCAAAAAAAGAAAAGTCACAAAAAATAGAAAGTATATCATGTATTTATTGCGGTGGGCATGAAAGTGTTTCAAGAGAATGCAGTGGCATTGTTGAGGTTTATTCTGATAAAATTGTGTTTAGAATAATTAAGAAGCAGTTTGAATTGCCCATTAATATTATTATAAATAATCAAATTGTTACATATGACCAAGTAGTTCAACGATTGACGGCTACTAGGATTGCATTCTTTGGAATATTTGCAGTAGCAGTACCTAAGCGTAAAATGATGCATTCAAATTATCTTGCAATAGATTATGAAGAATATGGTGTGAAAAGTACAATTGTATTTAGGGGGAATCAAGCATTTTCTTTTAGTTCATCGTCTGATTTGATAGTGAAACTAAATAGCTCAATTTTAAAGGTAAGAAAGGAATTTGCAAAAAATAAAAGTTAATTTTATTTGAGATATGATAATTAATAATTGTAATTTATATTTTGTCATAGTATTGTCACACTTGTACTTTAATTTATTATTTATAAAGTAGTTAGAACATCATTTACCCCTTATTAGATATAGTTATTAACGAATTTTAAGATTTACCTATTAATCTCCTAATAGGTAAGTCTCTTTTTGTTTTTGAACTATACTAGATTTATGGTATATGAAAGTACCAATAAAGTTTATTATACTAATACATAGTTTGTATATATAACGTAGTAAATTATAAAAATGTTCTTTGAAAATTGAATAATACGATTTTTACAAAATATGCTATAATTAATACAGAATAGTAAATTATAACGAATTAAAGACTATTTATATTAGGTGGGTGAAACAATTATGAACAGAATTGAAATTTTAAGAAAATATATTGATGAAATACTTTTGAATATGACAAATGTTGAAGAACGAAGATGTGCTTATTTACATTTATATGGAGTTGCTCAATCTTGTGCATTGATTGCACTAAAGCGTGGAGAAAATGCTGAACTTGCAACTATGGCAGGTATGCTTCATGACATATATTCGTATGCTAAAATGGACACAAAAGACCATGCACATAAAGGTGCTATCTTGGCAAGAGAAATATTGACATCGTTACAGATAACAAATGATGATGAAACTAAAATGATTTGTGATGCAATTTATAATCACAGTGAAAAAGAAATAGTACATTTTGAGTTTAATGAAATTTTAAAAGATGCAGATGTTTTTCAGCACTGTTTGTATAATCCTATGTTTGAAATCAAATCACATGAAAAAAACAGGTATGAAAAACTTAAACTTGAATTTGGTATTGCATAAGATTCATAAATTATGAATCATTAAAAATTAATATTAAATTGTAAAATCGTATTATTCAAGATTGAATTTGCGATTTTTTTAATGCGCAATACTATTTTTAAGTGCAGATAAAGAAAATTGTAATCATCCCACAAATAACCTACTAGTTTGCATATCATTGACACAATTATTCTGTAATATAAATAGTATAAAGTAGTTAAAACATTATTTACCCCTTATTAAATATAGTTATTAACCAGTTTGAAGATTTACCTATTAATCCCCTAATATGTAAGTCTTTTTTTGTTTTGGAATTATACTAGATTAGGGTATGTGTAAGTACCAATAAGGAAATTTTAGACAAGCTCTATACTATAGAATAGGTTGTAATAGATATATTTTATTGAATAGGGGAATATTATATAATCTTAGTTTAATGATAGAGCTTATCTAAAATATTGTTTTTTGGGGCAGCAATTATACCAATAGAAAATAAATATAGTCAAGGGGATGACGAGCACCCCTTGACTATATTTATTTTCTATGGAGCTTAGGTATTTGCAAAAAAATACCGTAGGCTTGTCCTATAATTCTAGTAGTTAATCCTGCAGGTGGTGGAGAATTGGAATTTTCATTTTTTGTCTAGGTAAATATTTTAGTATAGGTAATTATTAATATTAAAATTGTATATTTAAATTGATGTAAGTATATAAGATTGGAGAGGGAGGACCTCTCCAGGATTATTCAAATTCCAATTGTTTAGGCTGAGTATCAAGAAAGTATTGATATTTCTCTTTGTAATAAATAGAAACTTTTCTTTGTGCTTCATATGGTAAAGTATTTAAAAGGTAATCATATTGAGATTTTGAGGTAAAGCATTCACTTTTTTTTAACCAGGTTGTAAATGTCATGGAGTCAAATCCTTTCTTTATTTTATATGTATATTGTTTGTTATTGGATAAGGGTAAGGGAACAAATGACTTAATCCCATTCAGTTTGTAAATATTCTAGAAAATATTTATATTTTTCGTGATAATAGAAATCAGTATTTTTAGATTCTTCTTTGGACATAGTGGACAACCAATATTTATAATGAGCAAATGAATTAAAAGTTTCTTTAGTATTAAGCCATTTTGTAAATGTGAATTTTCTCATGATTACTCAAATCCTCTCTAAAATTTGTAAATTACAATGTAAATATCTATATTATAATTATGCCCAATTATGGGAACGAGTATTCGTAAGTGCTTGTACTTAAATGTACTTTTTTTATTAGGTGGAAATGTATAATATTTGAATTAATGGACACAATATTTGACAGAGAAGGAGTGAGGAAAGTATGGCGAATAAAGAAAAACATAAACTAGAAAAAGCACCAACTAAACAAGCTCATTTTGAATGTGAAGTCGCATTATATGAGAAGTTTGAAGCATATTGCCATAAGAATGGAAAGAATGTAAGCAATGCATTAAGAGCATATATTAAAATGTGTGTTGGAGAATGAAGAATATTTTAAAGTATCTGAAAACAGGTACTTTTTTTGTACATAAAAATGTATAAAATTTCTAGCAATGGACAGAATATTAATAAGGGGGAGGGCATGAAAGGAAGGTTGTACAAATTGGATAAAAGGAAGTATCAAACAAAAACATTAATTGCACAATATGAATATTTAACAGAATTAGAGGATTTTAGATTTTCAGAAGCGGCTTACAGATTGAAAGATGGTTCAATAATTGTGGAATATGATGGAGCGTGTCATAGTCTATATGGTTTAAAACTAAGCTTTAATAAGAGTATTGCTAGAAAAGGTATTTATAGTATTAGTAAATATGATTTCGAAATGTGGAAAGCTATAAGAAGTCAAATAGAAAATGGTTCTTTCATTGATTGGGAAAAACAATATGAGGAGCAATTAGAAGAAGAACATGAAAATGTGCTAAAGTGCGTTGGAGAAAATGAATTACCATATTGAATACATAGGGGGCGAAAGTCCCCAGAAGAAAGATATCATAGGAAAAGAAGGTTATAGGATGATACATATTGATATTAATTTAAAGATTATAAGAATAGCAATTGAAATTGAAGAGGGATTTCCTAATAAAATTCATAGGTATGGGAAGTATTTTGTTTTTAATAGAAATCCATTTTAAAATATAGGGGAGAAATCCCCAAGAGAAAAAAGGACAAGCTAACATGGAATAAAAAAGTGGACAAGCCCCAAAGCAGCAACTAACTTTAGAATACAGCATGTCCCACCAGACGGCATAATACCACATAGATTTTTCATATTGATCACGCATATTTATTTAAAATTAAAGTCAAGATAAAAGCGTAGCGTGTCTTTACTTTAATTTTAAATAAATATACCCTAAAGTATGAAAAAACCAATGTTCAAAGATATTCCATAGTTCCTATATGAATATGAAAATACTTATTTTTGCACCATTTATGAAGAATATGTACTTATTACTATTTATGTCATATTCTTCTCGGCAATTATTTTATATATTTTTTATAGTAACTTGAAAATCCTCTATCATGCTATTTAATTCGCAAATTTCGTATTCAGTTAAGTTATACTTTGATAAATCCATTAATTTAAGTTTAGCGATAGCTTTTTCTACATCAATCTTTATATTTTCTGAAAGCTTTACGCTGCCTGACATAATAAAGCTTCTGCATATAGCTAATTTATATACTATTTCATCTAATTCATCATGCCCTGTATGACATAATCCATCATAGTATAATACTTGCCCATATGCTATTGTATGTGAATTTCCTTGGTCTACCCACATATAGAAACTGCTTATAGCTCTATACATTGTTTCAAATAAATTATATTTTTCTGTGGCTTTTTTTACTTTCATTTATTGTTCCTTTCTCTTAATTAATTCTAAGAAACTATTTTATCACATAATAATTTACTATTATAATTTAAATCTTTAATTTTAAACAATAGCTAAATTATTTTCACAAAACACACACGCAACTATCAAATTATCAAGTAACTGACTTTTATTAATTACTTCATGCTCTAATAGGTTGTACTCTTTTTCAACTATAATATTATTTAACGTTTCCCTACAGTGCTCTATACTATAATTTAAGTTACAATTATGGCATAAATCATTCATAAGATCACTTCCTTGTGATAAATATTTTTAATATATAAATTATAGCATATAAATATGTAAAAATATGTCTTGTAATGTTAATAAATTGAAAATATTTGTATAAGTGTATCTACTGTAACTACTTTAATATTGATGTAAGACATAGAGGAGTCATAAATAAATTATGTGAAAAACCAATGTTAAAAGATTTTCCATAGTTACTCTGAATAGGGGGGCGTTCTTGTACTTGCTTTTCTGCCTGTCATTTTTTGTAATGAGTGGCATTGAAGCGAAAAAAACCGAATGACTAAAAATAAGTTCCCTGTAATATAAATTTATATTATTTTTAGTTATTGGATTTTTTGAGCGGAAATGTCGCCATTATAAAAAAGGACTTAGCAGGCAAGCCAGTACAAGATGGACATGCCAGCACTCTTCCAAAATATTTATTAAAAGACTAGTGATGGCATGTCCAAGCCTCCCGAACTTTTGCCAGTTTACTGGCCGACTCTCACAATTTCCAGAATACACCCAAGAAACCTGAATATTTTTATATACCCAAAATAATAAGTATACTTACGTTTCAGAAAGAGGGGTGGAATAGTTTGCCTGTCCTATTTTAAAGGGCACTATCATTTATCCCTTTACAAATGGACTTGCAAACCTGTCCACCCCGGATCCAGCACCCCATCGGGTACCCAAACAAAGGACTAGTCTAATGCATAGCGATTCTTAGTGAATAAAAGGCTCCGACTTTGGAGGAGGTGCGACTTGTTGCTAGACAAGGATAAACGAATAGTTTATTAAAACTAGCCTAATTAGCTGATTAAGTTCAGAAATTAGAACTATTATTACGAGAAATCAAATGACAGGGTAACGCCTTGAAGGGTTTCCACTGATACTCCGATTAGCGTTTTGTTAAGTAAATAACAAAGGGTTAAAAGCTCGGTGAAGTCGGCTGAGAGCCACCGTAAGGTGTAGTAATACACTGCGAAATGCGAACTAGAGGTAGTCGAGTGGTGATAGGTCGGGTGTCTATAAAATATCTATGGTTAGTATGTTACTAGGTAACTGACGAAGTTGGGAATGTACGGGTCTAAACATGGGCTACTCAGAAATGAGTAGAACACAACAGTGTAGTAAGTGTGGATTAGTAAAATTTTCCTCTATGAAAATCCATATGGTGTTGAAGGCATTATCAAGCTTACAGGCTCATACTAACGACCTAAGGATATATGCAAAGATAGTAATAATGGAACAAGGAAAACTTAGGATATGGAGGTTTTACTACCTATGAAGTATTGATAAGGAAAAGAGTAATCTATAACTTATCTTAATCTAAGTGAGAGTGGTGGCATGAAGCTAAGAAGTTTTTGTAATGAAAACAGAGCAATAGCCACTAGACAATTGTTATTTGATAATTAAATACTGAATAATTCAAGGTTCGAGTAAGACTAAGAGATGTCAAACTAAATTTGTATTTATACAAAGGAGGAAGTAGCAGACTTGAAGGAACGCTTAAAATTAGAGAAAAGACAGTTACTAAGAAACAATGAATATTACACAATGCAAGACATATTCGACAAATTGTATAATCAATCTTGTAGCAATAAAAAGTTTAGAAATTTAATGCAGTATATAACTTCTGAGAATAATATCTTACTTGCATATAGAAATATCAAAAAGAATAAAGGATCAGCTACTGTTGGAACTGATAACATTGATATTAGCTACTTTAAAGATATGGAAACAAAGGAATTTTTAGAATGTATCCAAAGCAAATTAGATAACTACATGCCTAAAAGTGTAAGAAGGGTTGAAATTCCAAAACACAAAGGTTCAGTTGAAACTAGACCATTAGGAATACCGTGTATTGAAGATAGAATTATCCAACAGTGTATTAAACAAGTTTTAGAACCCATATGTGAAGCTAAATTTCACAAACATAGTTATGGTTTTAGACCTAACAGGTCAACTGAACACGCTATAGCTAGATGTATGTCACTAATTAACAAAGCACATTTTCATTATGTGATTGACTTAGATGTCAAAGGTTTCTTTGACAATGTTAATCATAATAAACTTAAAAAGCAAATGTGGAGTTTAGGTATTCAAGATAAAAGCTTGATTAGTGTAATTGGAAAAATCTTAAAATCAGAAATACAAGGAATAGGAATACCAACTAAAGGAACACCCCAAGGAGGATTATGCGAAGCTTTGCATAATATTTTAAATTAAAGATAGATTGCAAAATGATAATCTGATTTATCAAGGTGCTTTTGATATAAAAACATTGGTATTATAACGAAAATTTACTTTTTGTTATAAATATTCTAATTTCTAATCAGGATATTATGCAAAGTAAATAGAAGAAAAAGGCTGAAAACACAAGGGTTTCTTCGATTACTTTGCATAATGATTTACTTTGCATAAGGAGGACCTTTAAGCCCGTTATTAGCTAACATAATGTTAGATGAAGTGGACAAAGAACTTGAAAAACGCGGACACAAATTTTGTAGGTATGCAGATGATAACAATGTATATGTCAAAAGTAAAAGAGCAGGAGTTAGGGTAATGAAGTCTTTAACAAATCTTATTGAAAATAAGTTGAAACTTAAAGTAAATGAGAATAAAAGTGCAGTAGATTTCGTATCTAAAAGAAAAATTTTAGGATTTTCATTCTATTTTTCGAAAAGCGGAGTTGAGATAAGAATTCATGAAAAATCCATTAAGAGATTTAAAGAAAAGATCAAATTCTGTACTAACCGAAATAGAGGAATAAGTATGGAATACAGGCTATTAAAATTAAAGCAAATAATCAGAGGATGGATAAATTATTATGGAATAGCTAACGCTCGCGGAAGATTAGTAGAATTAGATAAATGGATAAGAAGAAGATTAAGGGCTTGCATATGGAAACAATGGAAAAGAATTAAAACAAGACATACTAACCTTAAAAGGTTAGTAGTAGAAAACCATAAAGCATGGGAATATGCAAATACTAGAAAAGGCTATTGGAGAATATCTAAAAGCCCAATATTAAACACATCTTTAACTAATAAATATCTAGAATCGCTAGGATTTGTTAGTCTAACACAAACATATCAAATGATACATTAAATTCTAATGAACCGCCGTATACCGAACGGTACGTAGGGTGGTGTGAGAGGTCGGAAAACAAAATAATTGTTTTCCTCCTACTCGATTAATTATTGAATAATGTTACATTGCATATTATGGACCAAGTGATTTAAGTTTGTTTATTCTTAAAATAAGATCTCGTCGAGGCGACCTTCGAAGAAGATTGAGAGTTGAGCTAAAATTTGAGCCCATCCCTTAATTCCCTGAGTCCACTTCTTTGTAATATCAATAGTTGCAAGATAAAGTATCTTTAGCAATGATTCATCATTAGGGAAAATCGACTTGGTCTTAGTAACTTTCCTAAGTTGACGATTATAGCTTTCCATTGCATTTGTTGTATATATTATTTTTCTTATTTCTAGCGGATATTTAAAGAAAGTTGATAACTCGTCCCAATTGTTTCTCCAGCTTTTAATTGCTATCAGATATTTATCTTCCCATTTTTCTTCTAATTTGTCTAATTCAGCTAACGCGACGTCTTCTGATGGAGCCTCATATACTAGCTTTAAATCAGCATTGAATGATTTTAAATCTTTATATGATAGATATTTACTAGAATTCCGTATTTGATGAATAATACATCTTTGTATTTCAGTATTCGGAAATACAGCTCGAATAGCTTCTTTAAAACCATTCAGACCATCAACACAAGCTATCAGAATATCGTTGACAACACGATTCTTAAGTTCGTTTAGCACTAATAACCAATATTTTGATGATTCAGCTGATCCAATCCATATCCCGAGTACATCTTTTTTCCCTCAAGATTAACTCCGATAACAGCGTAAGCTGCTTTTGATACGATTGTAGTATCCCTCCTAACTTTAAAATGAATTGCATCCATAAATATTATCGGATAAATTGATTCTAAAGGTCTGCTTTGCTACTCTTTTAGCATTGGAATAACCTTATCTGTTATATTTGAAATGAGGGTCGGTGAGGCATCCATTCCATAAATATCATTAATTTGTGTTGCTATATCTCTTGTAGTCATTCCCTTTGCATACATTCCAATAACAGTGCTTTCTAAGTGTGATACATCAGTCTGATGTTTCTTTACTATCACCGGCTCGAATGAGCCTTCGCGGTCTCTTGGTACATCTAAATCAAATAATTCTAAGTTAGATTTCATGGTTTTTGTGCTTTTACCATTTCTACTGTTTGATGTATTTTTATTTTCATAGTCATGCTTGGCATATCCTAAGTGTTGTTCCATTTCCGATTCCAGCATTTGCTGAAGCAATCCTCCAAATAAATCTTTTATTGTATTTTGTATATCTTCAGCTGTTTTTATATCAGAATTATTTAAGATTAATTTTACTAATTCATCTCTAGACAAAGACATAGTCTGCGCTCCCTTCTTTTGATAATTTATTATATCATCTTCATGAAGTTTACACAGACTATTTTACACTCTCAAATCAAGTATTATATTCTTCGATTTATTATAACTATTAAGGCAAATCTACTTGGAGTTTATTGCAAATAGATGATATTAGGCATTGAGTTTTTAATATTAGATTAAAGAACAGCAAACTTCAAGTGAAAAAGTTTAAGGTTTATTACTGGATACATTATTAACATTCAAGTAAAGTGAGTACTAATTTAGAAATTTTTATTACTACCCACTTTTAATTCTTGGTAAATTGTATATCAATGTATCGAACAACATCAAAGATAACCAATTAATTAATTATTATTTGGTGTTATATTTTTATTAGCAACTATAATACCTACAAGTGAATGCAATTTATGGATTTCAACAGTAAAACCAAAATTTGAAAAGCAATCAACTAATTCTTCAGCACAGGATGGAAAATCTACTTCTGGGTTATATCCTACTAAATGGAACTGATCTTTAAAAGAATTAGGGTTATCAAAAAATATTAGATCACCAATAATTATGCGTTGCAGAGTTTCACCACCAACATTGATCATTTTTTTTATAGCTTGTTGTTTATATATTGTAGTCAAATGATGTAGAGCGTAATTTGATATAATCTTGGTAACGCCTTTTTTGTTTACGTTGACATTTAAATTAGGTTCTTCAAAAGTTCCTAAATAAAATTCAATATTTCGAATTCCTTTACATTTTACAGTTTCTTGTGCTCGTTCAATCATTCCATCACTAATATCAATTCCAATAGCTAATTTTATTTTTGGAGATAGGTGTATAAGTTGTTTTCCTGTACCACATCCTAAATCTAGGATAACATCATTAATATTAGGTTTAAGAAATTCATTTATTATTTCTGCTGTTTTAGAACGCCAGTAATAGGTATCAGTATTATAATTTTTATTAGCATTATTAAATCTCTGCTTTGTACGTATTTCTATATTAGTTTCGTTAATTTCCAAAATATCACCTTCCTTTTAAATAATTGTATAGTTTAATTGAGAGAATAGTCAATGAAATTTTAAGTGAATATTAAAGTGTAATAAAGCATTTTTTGATATTAAGTCTTTCAATAATGTAATTATATAATTAAAAATAAGAACTTCTTTTATTGTAAATTTCACTTATCTGTAAATTACTTTCAAAAAAAACATGAGTATTCTAGATACACTACAAAGATTCAAAAAATATTAACACCGCTAGAGAAAGAGTTCTTGGAAAACAAAATGTAAGTAAAAATAAAACTTTTTATTAAAATATAAATTGATTTGAAAAATAGACTATATATAATTCATTGATTTGAAAAACTAGAAAGTAAAAAATTTAATATATGAGTTGTAATATTTCTTATATTTTTTCCCTTTACAAATTATTGAATTGTAATTGCAATTTTTTGTAAAGGGAAAAAATATATTGTTATTTATATAAAATTACGTGACTTCTCAATAAAGTTAAGATTTGGACTCAAAGCAGTAGAAACATGAGTTCAAGTCTATTTCTATTTGTCTCAAAATGTTTGTTGTATTAACTTTGCGAGATGAATTAGGAGAAAATCTAAAATAATAACTATCTTTACTTTTAAGTATCTTGAAATCACAACTTTTAAAAAATAAAAAATACTTTTGTGCAATATCTTTCTGGTCCTTAGCAATTAATATTGCTAAGGACATAATATGGAATTTGTATTAATTAAACACTAATATCTTTATCGTATATATCTTTATGATACTTTTTAGTCTCCTTTTAGTCTCATTGTTTTTCTTTATCTGCTTTTCATAATACAAGTCAGATATGTATAATTTGCATTTAACCTTTCAAAGCAAACCCCATCAGAAGAGAAGTAGCAATTATCATTACAGATAATTTTTTTGTCCGGAGGGGCTCTACTATATTTACTATTAAAACATTCTAATTTGATGGATTTGTAATTTTGAATATAGATTCTAACAGTATGTTAGTATATTATTTTCTATTTTAGCTATTTTACGATTATTAACCTTTTCTAAAAGTAAATGTCATCATTATGCTGATATTTACGAAATGAGTATAACAGAATATTTTTTATAAAATCATATATTGTTGGCTTTATTAAAGCCGTTTTTATTTCATTGAATATTATTTCAATAGTTGTAGATTTTATTAAAACTAAAATATACATAAAATAACTTCACTTTCACTGTTTTTGTAGATATTTTAGATTGTTAATTCTACTCTTAAAAAATTTTAAAAAATAATATTTTAATTATTAGCTTAATATATAAAAAATTAATATTTTATTACAATTATTAAAATTCAAGAATTATTGTTGCATTTAAACGAAGTAACTATTCAGCTATAGCTATTTATTTTATAGCTGTTATAATTTTAGATATAACAAATAGGGGTATTAACTTACTTAATACCCCAGATATATCTTAGTAAACTAAGGTCGGATCAATTGGATTGCTAGTAAAAATAGACCTTATACAGTCAAGAGTGTTTAATCCATTCTTTCGAACCGTGGATACATATCCACGTATTCTAGTAAATGCATTTGCACCGTCTAGACTTCTAAATGTTCCAGAGATTTTTTGTTTAACCTTAGTCATTCGCAGATCACGCTCTGCTAGATTATTATCAAAAGGTATATCGAAGTTATACATGAAAGAAAGTATTTCATTTTTATAAGCACTTAGTCTGTTTAATAAATTAAGGCTAGTACTTTTCTTTACTTTCTTTTTAGCGTAAGTCTCACTATTTGCAATATAATCTTCTTTGAAGCCATCTTCTAATATTTGAGTATATCTTTTTTCAAATGTTTCAATTTTATCTAAGGTTAAAGCGTTAGCTGTATTCCAATTCAAATCTACTTCTTTCTTTATTTCGATTAATAGATTTTTCATTGGTTCTGCCCAAGCTTGTTTTTCTAATTCTGATACACCGTTAAGTTCTCTCAAAATATGAGCATTGCATAGTGAGTGATCACAATTAGAATACTTGTTATAAGTTTTGAAGCAGTCATGGACTGCCGTTCCGGTAAAGTTAGGCAAAATATTTATTTCATCTATAGCTTTTTGTCCACGCTTTTCATGTGCTTGATAGTAAGTGTATTTATAATTTGAAGCTACATGTAACCACTGACGTTTTTTATCTATATAGATCCCAGTTTCATCAAAATGTATAGCTCCGGCATCATTTGTAATTGAATTCTTTATGTTATTTTCTATAGGCCTTAAAGCGTCATGGCAACCTTTGTTGAAATTAACTATTGTACCTTGACTTAATTTTATACCAAACATATCATCAATAAGTTCTGAACCACGCTTATAAGGAATTAATTGATACTGTGTTAAATAAACTGCTATAGCTTTTACCTTTTCACCATATTGGACGGTATTTGTTATACCATCTGGAAATTTACCGGTATTTTTTCGTCTACACTTTGGACATTTTTTAACTTCTGCTCTGTGCTCAATAACTTTAACTTTTATTTCAGGTATATCGACAACTTGTCGGATAATATGATTTTCTGGAATTACATCCTGCAAAGATTCTCCACATATATCACATTCATGAACTTGATGTATTTGTATTTCATCAGGATTATCATTTAGTTCAAGCGTAATTCCTTCATGACCTTCTTGCCCACCAGGATTTTTACCTGATTTAGTTCTTAAACTTTTAGTTTTCTTTTTAAACCCATCTGTTGATAGAGGTTTACTGCTATTATTACTATTTTTATTAACTTGACTTTCTAATGACTTGACGCGCTTATTTAGAAGTTTATTTTCTTTAGAAAGTGTTTCTATTTCTGCTTTTTGAGTTCTTATTTCAGCTGTTAATTTTTGAATCGCATCTATAACCTGTGATATTCATTGATTATAGATTTCAATTATTTTACCTTCGCTCACGGACGTCACCACCTTATTATTAGTTTTTAAAAGTCATGTTTTATAATACAAAAAAATGATGCTAATATAAAGAGATTTTTCTAAAAAATAATAATAAAATCAAATTTAAGGTATTTTAATGGCTTAATAGTTATATTATTTTTATACTCCATACACTATATTGGATAAAATTTCAATATTATTAGCATTAAACCAGAAGTTTCGCACTTGAAAATTTTTTATGTCAATAGTATGTTGATTTATAAGAATTCGTATGGAATATAGGAAAAGTCATTAAATCTTATCTTTACTGGAAATTATAGAGAAAAAATTTGCATAAT
>Ga0302173_10000204_pt1 | contig 31759 bp, 31 predicted proteins | sample I_Fen_N3_1_FD_198785 | JGI IMG/M metagenome (GOLD analysis project Ga0302173, IMG submission 198785) | Peat permafrost microbial communities from Stordalen Mire near Abisko, Sweden - I_Fen_N3_1 | ecosystem: Environmental > Terrestrial > Soil > Wetlands > Permafrost | place: Sweden: Abisko... | reverse complement strand
CGAAAGAGGGAGTAACCTTCGGCCGGGATATAAATGCCTATACGGCTCACGATGAGACGGTTTATAATATTAATAATGTACCGGTAAAAAATCCTGTCTTATTAGATTCCTGTCTATATGTATTGCATGACTGGTCTGGATCTCTATCTTTAAAAGAGGCAGAAATTGATGCAGAAAGAGGTGTCATACACGAGGAATGGCGTACAAGAAAGAATGCCGATTTAAGGCTTGGCGCTCAGCTTAAAGAGACAATTTATAATGGATCCAAGTATGCCAAGAGAGATGTTTTAGGTGAAATGGATATCATTGATAATTTCAAATACAAACAGTTAAGAGATTATTACAAAAAGTGGTATTTACCCAATCATCAGGCCGTTGTAATTGTAGGAGATGTTGATGTGGCAAAAATGGAACAGCGAATTAAAACAATAATGGGGTCGATCCCCATCCCATCAAATGCAGCCGAGCGCACTTATGAAACGATTCCTGATAACAATAATTTATTGTACAAACTAGCTGTAGATAAAGAAGCGCAGAAAACTACAATTGCCTTAAATTTTAAAAAGAACAAACCCCTTGTTCATGATGTGGCAGCTTTTGAAAATAGTATTGCTCAACAATTAGCATTGCAGATGATGAATAATCGTTTTAGAGAGTATATCTTAAACAATGAAACTGCGTTATTATCGGCAGGAGTTGGCAATTCTGATGTAACTAGATTAACTTCTTTTTTTACTTTGAATGTAAATCCAAAAAACGGGCACCTCTTAGAGGGTTTTAAACAAGGATATACTGAATATCAGCGCGCGATTCAGAATGGTTTCACCAAAGAAGAACTGGATCGCGTAAAAGAAAATATGCTTACAGGTTATGAAAATCAATTAAAAAATAAAGATAAAATTAGCAACTCAAATTGGGCGCAGCAGCTTCAGGGTTATTTTTTAGAAGCTTTACCAGTAATGACTTTAGAAGATGAATTTGAGCTTGTAAAAAACACATTAGCCAAAGTAGATGTAGCGTATACCAATAAAGTTTTCCGCGCATTTCCAACAGAAAAAAATCAGATTTTAACCGTTTCAGGTCCGGATAAAGAAGAGATTAATTATCCGGCAGAGTCTGATTATAATGCCATTATTAAAAGTATCACTCAGGAAAAATTAGCTCCATATACGGAAACAATTAGCAAAACCGACTTAATTACTGAAAAGCTGGCCGTTAAACCCATTATTAAAACCTTTGAAGTAAAAGGAATAAAAACAGCCAGAGGATATGTACTATGCAATGGTGCCAAAGTAATTATTTATCCAACCACTTTTGCACAGGATCAGATTCTTTTCTCAGCCTTTAGTCCGGGCGGAATGTCGTTGATTTCAGAAGCTGATTTATCTTCTGCACAGCTTGCCACAACCTTGGCTAAAAGTTCCGGTTTAGGCGATTTTAAAAGCACAGATTTACAAAAACAATTATCAGGAAAAACAGTAAAATTAAGTCCTTTTATTTCCGAACATTACGAAGGTTTTAGCGGAAGCACTAACAAAAAAGACCTTGAAACGCTCATGCAGTTAATGTACCTTTATTTTGAACATCCGAGATTCGATGAGCAATCTTTTAAACGTATCAAGGATTATTATCAAAATTCATTAGAGAATGTCACTGAAAATAACAGCAAGATATTTGGCGATACAATTGCTTTATTAGATACCAATCACAGTAAAAGAACTTTTCTTTTAAGCAAAGAAAGCCTTGAGGGATTAAAATTTGATACTGCCGCTAAAATTTATAAAGAGCGTATTGGCAATGCGGCTGATTTTACTTTTGTTTTTGTTGGAAATCTCGGGGGAAATGATATTGAAACGATTAATAAATATCTAGGCAATGTGAAAACAAAAAACACAAAGGAAACCTACATTGATCATAAAATTGGAATGGCTAAAGGTACTTCACAAGAAAAACTGTTCCGAGAAATGAATATTGCAAAAACCAGCATTTATGTGCATCTTGAAAATAAGCACATTACTTTTTCAGATAAAAAGCAGATTATGGCGTATATGTTATCGCAATTGTTAGACAAGCGCTATTTAGAAAAAATAAGGGAAGATGAAGGAGGAAGTTATGGCGTACAGGTAGGAAGTTCTTTATCTAAAAGTCCAACACCGCGATTTTCTTTAGAGGTAAGTTTTGACTGTAATCCTAATAAAGATGCCAAACTGCTTCAAATTGTTTACGATGAATTAAATACAATTGTAAAGGAAAATGTTGACCAAAAAAATCTATCAGATATCAAACAGGACTTAATAAAAAGCAATCAGCAGAGTATCAAGTCCAATTCCTATTGGTTAAATATCATTACAGATCAGTTAAAAACAGGTGACAATTTCAAAGGTAATGACGCCTATGAAAAATTAATAAAAAGTATTTCGGTAAAGGATATTAGACAATATGCAAACGAAGTTTTGCCGCAAGCCGATAAAGTAGAATTGATCATGCAGCCAAAAACAAACGCATCTGCAACGAAATAAAATTGCAATACTAAATATAAGAACGGCAGTTCGTAAGGTTAATTTTAATAGTCTCCTTGATAATTTTGAATTAGTAAGCATTTTAAGCAGGGGCAAAAAAGAGCTGCTTTGCCAGCAGCTCTTTTAAATAAAACTTAATAGTATAAAAAACGATTCATTTCAATTCAAAAAAAAATTTGAAACAATTCTTCGATTTTATTTAAAAGCAATCATTTTCTTTACAGTATGCTCATAATTAACGACAATCATAATTTTATGCGCTGCTCACCTGCAACAGCAAAGCTTCTTTATAACCATAAATAACAGGAAATCAGGGTGGATTTTGCTTTTCTGCTTTACTTTGCGTTTCTTTGTAAAACATACTAATTGGTATTTTATGAAAAAATCAACCGTAACTCGATTAGACATATTAAACAAAGCTTTCAGTCTTATCTATAAAAAAGGGTATCAAACCACCAGTATTGATGATATTCTGGCCACAACAAATGTAACAAAAGGTGCTTTTTATTATCATTTTAAAAACAAGGATGTTATGGGTAAAGCAATTTTAGATGAAATTGTGAAACCAAACATAAAAAAAACCTTTGCTGATTTCTTAAATAATTCTAATGACCCATTAGATAACATTTACAATCTTATCCATAATTTACTACTTGAAAATGATTTTCTGGAAATTCAATATGGCTGTCCGGCAAGTAATTTAATTCAAGAAATGACGCCTTGGAATGTTGAATTCTCATTGACTCTCCTAGAATTGACCGATACTTTGCAACAAGGAATTATTGAAGTCATAAATAAAGGAATCAAAGATGGTGCAATCAAAAACGAAATAGTTGCAGAACAAGTAGCATTGTTTGTAATGTCAGGATATTGGGGAATCAGAAATTTTGGTAAAGTATATAATGATAATAAGAACTATTATGCTTATTTAAAAGAGCTTAAAATGTACTTAAATAATTTTAAATAATTCTTTAAAAAAAAACATACTGATTAGTATGTTTTTTTTTATCTTTGCATCATTAATAAAAAAATGATGTATCAGACATTGACATTTTACCATTCAATAATTAGATGGTTTGTTTTGGCAAGTTTACTATTTGCAATTTACAGAGCCTGCAAGGGATATTATTCAAAGGCTTATTTTACAAAAGCAGATAATTCCATTCGCCATTGGACAGCTACAATTGCTCACATTCAATTGGTAATAGGAATTATTTTATACTCACAAAGTCCTATCATAAAGTATTTTTGGTCAAACTTCAAAGAGGCAATTCAAGACATTGACATACTGTTTTTTGGTTTAATTCATATTTTTCTAATGCTGACTTCGATCACAATCATAACAATTGGATCCGCTTTATCAAAAAGAAAAACCACTGACCAGGAAAAATTCAAAACAATGTTGATTTGGTTTTCTATTGCGCTCTTACTAATTTTTATTGCTATTCCCTGGCCATTTTCCCCACTGTCAAACAGACCTTATTTTAGATAATATGATAGATTTATTCAAAACAAAAATTGGACGATTACGCATTTTAGGTTTTCTGGAAGGAATTTCTTTATTAGTACTTTTACTAGTTGCTGTGCCCATGAAATATTACTTTCAAAACCCAAGTATAAGCAAAGTACTGGGACCCGTTCACGGAGCAATATTTTTACTATTTCTTTTCAGCACACTAAGTGTAGGTGTTGAACAAAATTGGAAATTCAAAACAACCATTTGGAAAGTGATTTTGGCATGTTTTATTCCATTGGGAACATTTTATATAGACAAGAAAATTTTAAGCAAAATATAATGAAAACAATTTTAATTACAGCCGGCGTACTAGTACTGCTTTATTTATCCTATCGGACTTATCGGTTTGCTGCACTTGATAAAGGCCTCGATAAAAAGATTACAAATGGTGCTATAATTTTAGATGTAAGAACGGAGAAAGAATTCAAAATGGGACATATTGAGGGTTCGGTGAATGTTTCGCTGGGTACAATCAGAGAAAGGTATATTGAACTGGATCCCAAAAAGACTTACATAACTTGTTGTTCACATGGTTTAAGAAGCGTTAAAGCAGAAACAATTTTAAAGGAAAAAGGATTCAAAAATGTATATAACGGTGGTGCTTGGTCTGATCTTGAAGAAATCGTAAAACAAATACCTAATAAAAAATGATTTATGTATTCAAAACAACAGTAAACACAGAAAATGAAGTAGAGCTACTAAGGCCCTATATTGATAAGGTACTTCCGTCAACAAAATGGAATTTTGACCTTGAAGATTGTGACAAAATTTTAAGAATTGATAGTACCAAAAATGTAATTGATTTAGTTAAAATCTTATTTAAAATTCATGATTTTGAATGTGAAGAATTGAAATAATAAGCCGCACGGGGTCAACAGCCTATACCTTTGCTTGATATAAATGGAGCAGATGCGAGAGCAAACTGTAAAAGAATACGTCTTTATATGAAAAATAAGAGAAATTTAAAATTAAGGATTCGATAACTTAACAACAATCGAACCCGAATAACATTCTTTTATTTTTCTCATTTTCCTTTGTTTGCACGACCACTTTCTAAATTTTAAGAGGCTTTTTCACAGCCTGACGTACTCGCCCTACAAGCAGTTTGGGATTTAAGGAAGCCAAATCTTCAAATAAATACAAATCTATCTGATAGAAGACAGATTTTAAATTTAGCCAAATGCCCAAATTACTAGTAGGATGTGTTAGCGGTTCGGGCTTTTATTCAATTCCACACTCCGTTCATTTCTGTTAGTATAATTGGCTTTCCATCAGTAATAACAATGGTATGTTCGTGTTGTGCCATAAAACCACCTTTATTACCAACCATTGTCCAACCGTCTTTAAGTTCCACAGCTTGAGATGAAGTTGTTGAAATGAAAGTTTCAATGGCAACAACAGAATTTTTTTTAAATCGTCGTTGGTCATATCGGTTTCTATAGTTTAATAATTCATCTGGTTCTTCGTGTAAACTTCTTCCAATACCGTGTCCACCAAGATTTTTAATGACTTTGTAACCTCTTTTTTTAGCTTCGTTTTCCATTAGAAATCCGATGTCTGCAATTTTTACTCCGCCTTTAATGTTACTGATTGCCTTATGTAATATTTCTTTTGAAGCTTCAACTAATTTTTGATGTTGATTAATATCTTCCCCAAGTACAAATGAATTCCCATTATCTGACCAAAAACCATCAAGCTCCGCTGATACATCTATATTTATTAAATCGCCTTCACAAAGTATTGTTTTGTTGGATGGAATTCCGTGACAAAACTGATTATTTACACTTATACAAGTAAATCCAGGGAATTTATAAGTCACAAAAGGTGCTGAATTGGCTCCGAAATCCTTTAAAATATTTCCACCAAAGTCATCAAGTTCTTTGGTTGTCATACCAATTTTAGCAAAATTTCTCATTTCCTTTAAAGTGTAAGCAACAACATCACTCACTTTTTTCATTCCCATTAATTCTAATTCAGTTGTTATAGACATACTATTTTATTTTCTGTTACTTTTTCTTTTTTCAGCCTGACTGCTAACTTATTTATAAGCGGGATAAAGCCACGCATAGCCAATCAAATCAGGGCAGTTATATGTGATAATTATTATACATTATTTAATTTCAAATATATCTATTTTTTATTATAAATCATCAAAAGGGCTATAATTGTGATGAAGCTATTAAGAACTACCGTTAACCGCAGTACGGAAGATAATATATCTCTGAAATCAAACATTATTTTTTTTAAAAATTCTGTTTTTGCCGATATCATTTTTTAGAATATTTAGTAAATGGAAGGGATACCTTTCTTACCATAAAAAGCTAAGACGATTTTAATGCTAATCTCATATAAAAAAATTAAAGTTAGATACAAATTTACATCAATCCCCAACGGGACATCCAAACCAAATTGTTCAAGCCACTCAAAGTCATGTCCTACCAGTAGTAAGCCAAACTCTTCAAATCCTCCAAAAATTTTATACTAATTTGTCCCGTAGAGGTCACTACACAGCCAAATGGCGTCAATTGAAGACAATTGACGCCTTTTTTCTTTTTAAAATTGATAAGGTTTTTATCCAAATTATCTTCTAATTAAGGCTTTTTCTCGATGACAAATGCTTTGAGCTCTGCTATCATCCCATCTTCGAATCGCCAGATATCGCAGTAATCAAAATGTTCATATTTTCCTGCCTTATTTTTTAATCGGATTTCCCCCGTCACCATAACAAAATTGCCTTCTTCGATTGCCTTTTCTACACTGAATATCGGTGGCTCCAAATAGAACTCTTTCATGTAAGCACGGACTTCTTCTTTCCCATTAAGAACACGTTCGCCAACGAAAACCCATTTGGTGTTTGAGGTACAGTAAGCTAAAAAACTTTTATAATCGCCATTTTTCACAAATTCATTGGCTTTGTGCAGGATTGCTGTATTTGTCATTTTTATCTGTTGTTTTAAATGATTATTTTTTGTTTGTGCACTAACATTGGATGTGGCAATAAATAGTGCGATAATGATTAATGATTTTTTCATCTTAAATTGCAGCAAAACGGTAAGGAAATTAGACATATTCTTGAATAGTTTGAATTCCAAATTCTGCCAGACGGCTTATAATATTGTCCGATGAGACTATGGTTTCAGGAAGGTATAAACCTCCTGTTTTCTGCGCAGTCTGTCCGTTAAGGCCGAGAATCCTCTCTGCGATCAGATATACACCGACCGCAGTCAAGTGGGAATTACCCTTGGGACCAGACACAATCGTTCTTACTTTCTTTTGTTCTCCGGATGATGAGATCCCTTCTATCTCAATATATAAATCGTGTGATGCTCTCAAACTTTTGCTGCTGCCTATCGATTCCCAAATAATGAAATCAAACCGAATATTCCGGGCACCCGTAAAAGCGGCTATACTCGGAACGTCGAGCGTACTTATTGGATGGCCAATAGCCGATGATCCACCATACAGATTAATTGGTCTTGCATTATTTTTTGAATCCACATACTGCCAATTTCCATCCTGACGGATCAGTGCCTTACCTACAAAACCACTAACTTCTTCTGCAACCAATGGTCCTACCGGATCTTTTTCATCGTATAGTCCGGCAGTTTCTATATGAGTAATTCTGCTGAATCCAGAAGCCATCTGCTTTACAACTAACGTCAAAAGTCCGGCCTGCCAATGCCCTGCGAAAACTATAGGAGCAGAAATTGTTTTATGAAGGCTTAGAAATGCTGTAGCAGAGATCTGATCAGCCAATTCGCTTACCGTAATACAAGCAATGCCATTTAAAATAGCCGTTTCCCTTAAAATATTGCTGTGGTCATCCAAAGCTGATATTATAAGGCCTATTTCTCGAAATTGATCTGAATTGAAACCTTCTTCCAAATCGATATAGGCTGTTTCAGCGTGGGTTAATTCTTTAGCCAGCAGTTCTCCTTTTTGGGGATTTCTGCCCGCAAGAATAAGTTTGACGGTTTCGTCAGCGTCTCTTATCAAACGTGCGATGTTGGTTCCTACCTGCCCGTAACCGCCAACAATTAGAATTCTTTTTTCTTGTAATTCCATATCATAACATTTTACAAATTAAAATTAGGTCAATTGACCTAGTGTAAATGTAGGTCAATTGACCTAAACAAAAAAATGTTTTTAATATTTTTTATTTAATTTTACAGCATGGACAAAAAAGAAGAGCGATTAAATCAGATCTTATCGACAACAATAGAGGTACTAATAAAGGAAGGTGCAGAAAATCTCTCTATGAGGAAAATAGCGAAAAATGCGAGTTTGTCTTTAAGTAATCTGCAATACTATTATAAAGATAAAGATCTTCTCTTGATTGCCACAGTGGAATTTTACTTTGATAGCTGCAAGAAAGAACTAACTAAAGCTATCGAACTTTTGGCAGCTGACAGCACACCTGATAAAAAGGTTTTTCTGGAAAAGGTTTTGAGTATGTTACTGATTGATGGAAGATCCAGTCATCAAACTTTGATGTTTCAGGAAATATGGACTTTAGCATCCAGAAATAAGGAATTGCAACACGCTGTGGAAACCTACTATAAAACTTATTGCTTATGGATGATCGATCTTGTCTCTGCATTTTGCAGTAAACCTGAAGAAATCGTAAGTTTTCTTATCCCTTTTGTAGAAGGATACACCATTGTTAATAATGTTATCCCTCTCACTAAGGAAAAAGTAATCGAGATGATGGTAAAACTGATCACAATTGTGGAAAAGTAAATTGTAGAGATATTTTATAATTCTATAATCAATTGATTACGATAGTTTTTTAATGAACATTGCTTTTTATCATTGATAAATCTTATATTTCTGACAGCGTGATTACTTTCTTTCAAATTAGGACTGTACTTAGGCCATACGTGGACTTTATAGGATAGCTATCATTTTTTTGCTAGTTACGGTAATAATCTTTCTAACTATTAAGGTTTCTCTCATTCAATGTATTTCGGAATTTCCATGGAATTTGCATTAATATTTTGATTTAATTTATTTTGGGAACCAAATTTTCAATCATCCACTCTCTAATGGTTGTAGGTCTTGAAACAGCCGCTGTTCTTGGCTCTAAGTCATATAAACCATTACCGATTGCCGTCAGCATTTCTGTTAAAGAGATTGCAAATGCTTCGCTTGTGTGATGTTCTTCCAACAGCGTTTTTATATAATTCTCTTTTGAAATCTCCATAAAGTAAATAGGTTTTCCTGTTAATATACTCATTTGTCTTGCAATCTCATTATAACTTATATCTTCCGGACCAAGAACTGTAAATCCTTCAACGCCAGTCCAGGTGTTATCCGTCAAAAAATCTACAGCTTTTGATGCGATATCTTTTACGGCGATTTGCGGCGATTTATAATTTCCGTCCATTGGCAAAGAAAATACTCCCTGTTCTTTTAGAGATGCCATTTGATACAAAAGGGTTTCAAAAAATACCGGGCAGCGCAATGCCCTTACTGATGCTCCGCATTGGCTGATTATATCTTCCCCCTTGTGTAGAGCTGTGACAAGACCTGCCTGCAAATTGCTTTCTTTACCACCGCTGGATAAATAAACGACTCTTTTTGTACCCGCATTTTTAATTGATTTTGAAGCCACTTTTGCAAAATCTTCATAATAGCCATTTACATCTTCCTGGGTATTGCTTTGAGGCACACAAAAATAAAGAGTATCGCAGCCGCGTAGTGCCTCTGTAAATTCATATTCGTTGAGTAAAGAACCTGTGGCAACTTCTACTTTTTCTAAAATATCAGCTGATATTTTTTGAGGATCTCTTAAAAAAATTTTAACCTTTTGCCCCTGCTCTACTAATTGTTGAAGAACTATTGAACCAGTATTTCCTGTGGGCGTTGTTACTAAAATCATAATTGAACTTTTTTGTGTTTGTTGAAGTGCAAAGATGATAAGAGTATATTTTGTAAACGTTGTCCTATGTTCACATTTTTAGATCTTTGATTTTAATCTGCTTAATGTTTGAGGAGTGAGTCCCAAGTAAGATGCAACCATTTTATTAGACAATCTCGTCAGCAATTTTGTTTGGTTTGTTAAAACCCAACGGACTTTTTCTACCGCATCCAGACCTTGAAAACAATATATACGTTCCTGGGATTTTATATAGGCTAATTCTAAAATCTGTCTGTAAATAAACCCGAACTGCGGAACGATGTTTGCTAAATGAAAGTAATCTTCGCGGTTTATCACTAACAGTTCCGAAGGTTCAATAGTCTGCATAAATTCAAATGAAGGTTGTTGATTGATTAAACTGGACAGTGCAGTTCCTAAAGAATCTTCAAAATGAAAATATCTTGTTGCCTCTTCACCTTCTTTATTAATGTTAAATAGTCGAATACAGCCTTTATTGACAAAGTAGAAATTATTACAGATTTCGCCCTCTTTCAATAGAAATTCGTTTCTTTTGGTTTTCCTAAATTTAAAATACGGGTAAATATAAGAAAGTGTCTTATCGTCAATTTCAGTTCTTGATTTAAAATATTTTTCTAATTGTTTATACACTTTAAATATTTTTAGGTTTCACTAAAAGCAGTGAACCGCAAAGTTACAGATTGTCTCGATTTCAACAATGAAGTATATTTCATTAAAATTATTCCAAGGTCAGTATTTATTCTTTCCTGTCAAAAATGTATTTCTGCCTCTCAAATCCTGATCAAATGATTTACATTTATATCCGTAGCGTAGAAAATGGAAAATGAAGAAAGACAACCTTAAAATGGCCAGAATTGTCCCTGTAGATCCTCAGCAGGACATCCTAACCAAATTCATAAAGCCAATAAAAGACAGATAACTACATATAATAAGCCAATTTCTTCAAATCATCCAAAAAAAATATTGAAATTTGTCCCGCTGGGGTCACAAAATTAAAATCCCATTTCTAACGAAATGGGATTTTTTTTATCCTTTTTTCTTCTATTTAACCTGTCTTTGAGTACTAAATTAGGATCAGGTACAAAAGTTAAGGGTTAAGCAAAAAGATTAGATAATCTGAATAAGAAGAAATCTACTTTTCTTACCCCCTCTAAACTGACTTCCAAATGCTTTTGTTTTTGCATTAAACGATTCTGCTGAAGCATTTGTACTTCTGTTGTTAAAGTAGTTTAAGATGGACTGGTAATTAAAAAACCCATCCAAATTGCTTTCGATGGGTTAAATAAAATTAGCAAAAACTTATTTTTTATTATTTTTTATAGCTTAAGCCATCATTAAACCAGAATAAACCATAATCTTTTCCTTCTTTGTAACCAGGTAGATCTTCTTTGTTATTGATAACAGCCTCATCACTAATTGGTGTTGTAAAAGGCATTTTTCCAGTGGGGTTAAATTTACCTGAAATAATATCCAACAATGCTTCATTAGATGTTCCAAATGTCGCTAAAACAGCTGCAAACCTATTTTTTGTCTGATCGTTATATATCTCGTTAATCACAAAAGGATTGGTGTAATTTACCACCAAAACTGTCGGTTTCTTTGCAGTTAATTTATTGATATAATCAACATTTACAGCACAAGATGATAAACTAACTTTTAATGGCTCTGATGTTGATTCAAACAATGGTTTTACAACCGGTTTTAGCCATAAAAGAATAACATCTGCCTGCTCTGGTGTAGCAACAAATTCTAATCCGTTTAGATTTGTACCTTTGAAAACATCACCTGGTTGAGATAAATCTGCACCATATTTTTTAGCATAACTTTCAAAATAAACTTTGGTAGATTTTTTTAGAGGTAAGCTGCTATTATCGTTACGCAATAAGACAATAGATTTACGACTAGCCGTTTCTGCTAACTTAGCAAAATCTTTATTTCCAACTAATTTTTCTGCAGCTTGTACGTCAACATAAGGATTTTCGAAGATTCCTAATTTGAACATTTCCTCTAATAATAGTACAACAGATTCATCAATGTACTTGTTATCAATCAATCCTTTCTTAGCAGCGTTTAATAATAAACTTGGATTTGCATTTCCAGCGAACATATTTACACCAGCATCCATAGCTTTAGCATAACGCTCTTCTACGCTTATTCCTTCTACACCCCAAGGCATTTGATCTATAATTCCCGTATCTGAATTAATAATTCCTTTGTAACCCAATTGATTTCTTAATAGATCACGTAAAATTCCTTTGTTGTAAGCATAGGCCACTTCTTCGTATTTTGTGTCTTTCGGGACAGAATAATAAGGCATAATGGCTGAAGTTCCTGCTTTAATAGCTGCCTTAAATGGAATTAAGTTTTGCTCTAACTGATTTCCTGGAAAAACTTCAAATCTTCCCCATGAAAAATGAGGATCGTGTCCTTTTTGCGTTGCACCACCACCAGGGAAATGCTTCACCGTTTGTGCCACAGATTGGTTTCCTAATTTATCACCTTGAAACCCCAGTACAATTTGCTCAATAACATCTGCTGCTAATTGTGGATCTTCACCGAAAGTTCCTTCAGTACGTTGCCATCTTGGTTCTGTCGATAAATCTGCCATGTACATATAACCTTTACGCAAACCTACAGCAGTCCATTCTTGTCTAGCTGTTTCAGCAAATTTTCTAACTAAATCAGTATCTCGCATCGCTGCCAAACCTAATTCTGTGGGCCATTTAGTAAATGAAGTATTCGCTAAATTTGTTCCAGCAGCAGCAGCGGAGGTTAAGTGATTTCGAGGATTCGAAGTCACTAAAGAAGGAATTCCTAAACGGGTATTTTCAGATAATGTTTGTAAATTATTTGACCATTCTGCCAAATTTTTTGTTGAAGTATTTGTACGTAAGATAAAATGTCTCAAATGAAACTTGGTAACACCTTTTGTTGTTCCTGCAGCGTTCATTACTTCATTTGGTAATTCCTCCTGTGTAAACATATTGAATTTAGAAGTTTTATCTTCTTCGTTAAATCCAGATTCTACAGGTAAAACATTTTTCTTTTCATCTGCTCCCCATCCCCATTCATTTTTCATACGAGTATCACTGATCAAAAGCATGCCTATTTTTTCTTCAATAGTCATTTGCTGTAGCAGATCTAAACTTCGTTCGTTTGGAGACAAACGCCAATCTTCGTATTTATCTAATTTTCCATTTTTATTTAAATCTTTAAATTTAAACTTACCAATTGTTAATATTTTAGCTGAAGTCGCTTTTATAACTGGCTGTTTGCCTGGATCTTCATTTTTAACTGTCCAAGAAACAAATAGTGTTGTAGACAACAATACCAAACTTATTTTACCAATGTTCTTTCTCATAAAAATTATTTTTATATTATTAAAATTTTAAATTCATACCAAATTCAACTGTAAAAGGGCGTATGTACGAACCCGCCATTGCCATTCCGATGCGTTGATTGGCTTGTTCTTGTGTGTATAGATCAGTACCCGAAATTGTACCTTTTGCACCTCTTTGATTCAATAGATTTACCACAGTTACGCTAAAATCTATTTTATCATTCAACTTATAATTACCTCCAGCAAATGTTTCCCATCGGGGTGCAAAATAAAGTGTATTGGCCAAATTGGCATAAGTTTTACTGAAGTAGCGAGCACTTGCCCAGATTTTCACATCATTTAAAGTATAACTTGGATCGATTTCTAATAATACTTTAGAAACTCCCGTTACCACTTTTTGAGCAAAATCAAATTCAACTTGCGATCCATCACTGAAGCTTGCTGTGCCATTGTATTTTTTATATTCTGGTGATTGTAAAGTTACTAAGAAATGAATATTAAAGTTCTTGAAAGGATTAGAAACAATATCTGTTGTCCAACCCATCGTTTTAATATCGTATTGAACGGGAGTAGAATTGAGCAAACCAGAAACTGGATGGGTAAAACGAGAATTAGCACGGTACTGATCTCTTTGAATGTAAGTTCCCTTTGAAACCACATTAAACAAAGGATGATTTAAATAAACCCCAAAACCTGCCTCAGGAATTTTTGATGTTTCAATATTTGGATCATTTCCAGCCGTATAAGCTATCAAATGCCCAGCTTGTTCATTATAATTGGCTTCGGCTAACAAACCGAATCTACCCGTCATTTTGTAAACAGCCGATAACATGAATGCTTTTCTAAACCAATCATCGCTAATATCTGTTTTTTGACCTAAAACATTATCTAGCCCTAATTTTTTATCCTGATAGCTTCCTCTTAAATTTTGATAGGCAAAACGAGCACCTAGATTTAATGATAATCGATTAGAAACTCTCCAATTATCTGTAAAAAACAGAGCCGTTTCGTTTTCAGAACCATCGTGGAATTCCATTATTTTATTGTATTGATTTGCAATATTCCCAAAAGAATCCGTTGTTCCGGTTAAACTTAATTTTCTAGGATTAGCTTCTACAGATTGTAAATAATTCACCGATTCTGTTGTAAAAGCATCTATAGTATAATTCCACTGATTCAGACCAATTTTTATATCATGGTTTCTTAATTTCTTTCTTAATTCGACTAATGATGTTAATGCTTTTATTGGAACCGAAGGAGAACCCAAAACTAAGTTGGTTTGAACATACTTACCATCATATTTGTCACCTGTGTCGTAATAAGTATAACCTTCACTACTACGCTGCACAATATTAGAAACTGAGTTTAAGAAAATTCCTGATGTCGAAGAATGTAACCGAACTGTATAGTTTAATTCGTAATTATTTTTGAATGTATTTTTCCCAATTACATCAATTGTATTACTTTCTGTCGCATAATCATCTGTAATATCTCTTTCAATCATATTTCCTGTTTTTGCATTGAGCATCCACATTTTGCCTGACTGTTCTAAATAAGAATTACGTCCAATTTTGAAACCGTCTAGTTCAGTGACTTTTCCATTTTCGCCATAAATAAATGGATGCGATTGGCTCAGAGCAACAGGAGATCTTGTATTCATATACTTGTATAATACCGAGATAGAGCCTTTACCGCCGGTGTATGAATAATCTTTTGTAATCGCTGCTTTGAATAGCTTCGTATCATCACCAAAAAAAGTGGGATAAGTCGGTGCTTGGTATGTACCTGGATCTAAATTTACATAACCTCCTAAACTATACTTCCAGCCATTTTTTATTGGTCCACTTACATTTGCAGTAGCTTTTATAAGACCAAAATGGTTTCCGCTTAAATTCAGTCTGCCTTTAAATTCATTTGTACCTAAATTATCAAAAGAACTTACCGAAAAACCAACATCTCCAACATTAATAGCCGTTTGACCAAGATCCATTAGATTTACTCTATTGATCATTGCATCAGAACGCCAAGCTTTAATGGGCATTTCTGGCCAATAAATATAGACAACTGGTAATCCGTTTTCTAAAATTGTAGTTCCTCCTGTTCCTGCAGGCAAACCAATGTTTACTTCTCTTGGACCTGTATTGTTTGCTGCATTAAGCATCACATTTCTGTCATTACCTTCAGCTGTTTTAGTAACGGTTTTTATAGAATCGGTTACGGCTTTATTTTGAGCAGATAATGCCGAACCAAGCATACTAAAAGCTATTAAGGAAATTTTTATTATTTTCATGATTTCATTTAAGTATTGGAGTTATATATTCTAATATTTATGAGTTAATCTTAATTGACTTAGTAATAGAAAGCACAATTCAAAACCTGTAACTTTTCCACACAATTATTTCAACTAGTATTCACTCAATTTTACTTTATCAAAAATTCTTTTACTTTCTCATCTCTAAAAAAAGATTGCTAAAAAAATCCAGGACAGTAAACTTGTATTATAAATCTGTATTTTACTTATTATCAATTGATAATCAATATCTTTCATAGATAAACTATAATCAGAGTATCGGAAAAAAAGTGCATTTTTGTCTAAAAAAACTGCGCTGAAAGACGACCCGGCATCTTCAATTTTACTCCTCCAAAATCTAATTTCCAAACCTTAATTTTGTTTTCCAACTAGAAATGAACAATAAAACGAAGCCGATACAAGCATCTTTTTAAAACTATAATAATGAATTATAAATCCTGTATAGGAGCATATTTAGGTACCAACATCTTCATTATTGACCAAGCCAATAAATAAGCGGTTGCACAAAAAACAAACACAAAGGCATAACCTGTTTTAATTTGTCCCAAAGCTTCATAATAGTCAATTAAAGCTCCTGCTATTTTTGTAACTAAAACCCCTCCGATTCCTCCAGCCATTCCCCCGATTCCAACCACAGAACCAATTGTTTTTTTTGGAAACATGTCTGATACTGTAGTGAAAATATTGGCTGACCAAGCCTGATGAGCCGAGGCTCCAAAACCTATAAGAATTACCGGAATCCAATAACTTATATGTCCTAAAGGTTGCGCCATTAATACCACCAGCGGAATTAAGGCAATGATCAACATCGCTTTCATTCTTCCGTCATAAGGTGTAAATCCCTTTTTTATAAAATAAACTGGAAACCATCCCCCACCAATACTGCCAACCATTGTCATGCTATATAAAACAGCTAAGGGCAAAACGATAGCGGTACCCTCCATGTTGAACTCTGCCTGAAGGTATTTTGGCAACCAAAATAAAAAGAACCACCAAACACCATCAGTTAGGAATTTTCCAATTACAAAAGCCCAAGTTTGACGGTAACTTAATAATTTAACCCAGGCAACCTTCTCTTCTGTTTCGACTATCTGAATATCCGTATTTTCATTTTCACTGGTAATATAATCGTATTCTTCTTTTGATAATTTCCTTTGATTCTCTGGTTTTTCGTACATAAATTTCCAAAACAAAATCCACAAAAAACCAATTGCACCAACCGCAATAAAAGCGGCCTGCCAACCCCAATGAACAGCAATCCACGGCACCGTTAAAGGTGCTAATATTGCGCCTACATTTGAACCTGAATTGAAAATCCCTGTTGCCAAAGCACGTTCACTTTTTGGAAAATATTCAGCAGTAACTTTAATTGCAGCTGGAAAATTCCCTGATTCTCCAAAACCTAAAACTGCTCTTGAAACCATAAATCCCGCAATCGATATCGGAACAGCACTTAGTCCAACCCAAGTTAAGACGTTGGTAAAAACACCGCCAATAGCGATGGAATAGGCATGCATTATAGCGCCAATCGACCAAATAGAAATAGCCAAGATATACCCCTGCTTAGTACCTAATTTATCTATAATTCTTCCTGCAAAAAGCATCGAGACAGCATACACAAACTGAAACACCGCAGTAATATTAGCATAATCAGTATTAGACCAATTGAATTCTTTCGATAAAGCCGGAGCCAAAAGGCTAAGAACCTGTCTATCAAGATAATTTACTGTAGTAGCAAAAAACAATAATCCACAAATTGTCCAACGATAATTCTTAATTTTTGTGCTCATTTGTGGGTATTTTTAAATAGTTTAAAGCATTGTTAAAGCAAATATTTTCAATCATTGCGCCAATAAGAGATATATCGTCAGGAAGTAATCCTTTTTCCATCTCGTCTCCTAGCTTATCACAAAGAATACGACGGAAATAGTCATGGCGAGAAAAAGACATAAAACTTCTTGAATCAGTTACCATTCCAACAAAACGACTAAGCAAACCGAAATTAGATAAAACGTCTAACTGATTTTCCATTCCTTGTTTTTGATCTAAAAACCACCAAGCTGCCCCATATTGCATCTTGCCAGCAATTGGCCCTTCATTAAAATTAGCAATCATGGCCGCTACCATTTCAGATTCGCTTGGATTTAGATTATAAACGATTGTTTTTGTTAAACCATTTTTACTATTCAAAGTATCAAAAAAACGAGCCATTTTTTCAGCATTATTGGGAGATCCTACAGAATCAAAGCCGTTATCGGGACCTAATTCCTGATTCATTCTGCTATTATTATTTCTGATAGCTCCAACATGAAATTGTTGCGTCCATGATTTTTCATGATTCATTAAAGCTAGCTTAATCAACAAAGCCGATTTGTATTTATCAATTTCCAGTTGACTCAAGCTTTCTGCTTTTATGGCTTTCTCAAAAATAAGCGCAACCTCTTCTTCGCTTGAATCCTCGGCATAGTAAGTACCATGTCCATGATCAGAAACACGACATCCCATTTGATGGAAAAAATCATGACGTTCTTGAAGGGCTTTTACTAAAATTTCAAAAGAAATAATAGTATAGCCCACACATTGTTCCAATTTTATAATCCAAAGTTTAAAATCAGCCGTGTTTTCAATATTCACAGACTTATCAGGTCGAAAAGTAGGAACAACCGTTATTTCAAACTGATCTTCCTGGATTTGTTTATGATAGCGTAAATCATCAGTAGGATCATCAGTAGTTCCCACGAGATTTACGTTCATTTTACGTAATAAATTTTTAACACTGAAATCTGAGGTCTGCAATAAAGCCGTACAAGTATTAAAAATAGACTCCGCATTTTCAGCATTTAACAGTTCTTCTATGCCAAAGTACATCTTCAATTCCATGTGAGTCCAATGATATAAAGGATTTCTTAAAGTATAAGGTACTGTTTCTGCCCATTTTTGGAATTTTTCCAAATCAGTAGCATCGCCGGTAATATACTTCTCCTCTATACCGTTTGCCCGCATAGCTCTCCATTTATAATGATCCCCTTCAATCCAAATTTGTGTCAGATTTTCAAACCGACGGTCTTCGGCTATATCTTTTGGTGACAAATGATTGTGATAATCTAGAACAGGTTGTGATTTAGCATACAACCTGTATAGCAACTTTGCTGTTTTACTCTGCAACAAAAAATCATCTGATATGAATGTTTTACTAGACATAACGAACTAATTAAATAAGCTTTTTTCAATACCCATTTCCAAACCTCTAAGTTCTGCAAGTCCTCTCAAACGACCTATTGCCGAATAACCCGGATTTGTCTTTTTATTCAAATCATCCAACATTTGATGTCCGTGATCAGGACGCATTGGGATTACTCTTTTGGTTTCTTTTTGTTTTTTTAGAATAGATTTTACCACTTCATACATGTCCACATCACCTTCTAAATGGTTGGCTTCATAGAAATTTCCCTCTGCATCACGTTGGGTACTTCTAAGATGAATAAAATTCATTTTATCCCCATGACGATCTATAATACCCGGCAAATCATTCTTAGCAATAACTCCGTAAGAACCCGTACACATACAAAATCCATTTGATGGTGAATCAATTGCATTTAGCAATTGTATTAAATCTGCTTCGGTACTCACTACTCGAGGTAAACCTAAAATTGGATAAGGAGGATCATCAGGATGAATAGCCATTAATACACCAACGCTCTCTGCTACCGGAATGATTTCATTTAAGAAATAATATAAATTTTCTTTCAATTTATTTGCATCAATACCATCATATCCTTGTAGTACTTTTAAGAAATCTTCAACAGTATAGGATTCTTCTGCACCTGGCAAACCTGCAATAATGTTTTGTTGCAATTTTACTTTATCAGCATCGGTTAACTTTTCAAAAGTAGCTTTCGCTTTTACTTGCTGCGCTTCAGAATAAGTAGTTTCTGCTCCAGGTCTTTTTAAAATAAACAATTCAAAAGCAGCAAATTCATTGATATCAAAACGCAAGGCTCTAGAGCCGTCTGGCATTTCATAAGCTAAGTCAGTTCTAGACCAATCCAATACTGGCATGAAATTATAACATACCGTATGTATTCCACAAGCAGCAAGGTTTTTGATGCTTTGCTTGTAGTTTTCAATATATTTCAAATAATCACCCGATTGTTTTTTAATATCCTCATGAACCGGAATGCTTTCTACAACTGAAAAAGTTAATCCTGCAGCTTCAACTTCATTTTTTCTCTTCATAATTTCATCCACTTCCCACACTTGTCCATTTTTAATATGGTGTAAGGCTGTAACAATTCCAGTTGCACCAGCTTGTCGAGCGTCAGATAATTTCACAGGATCATTTGGTCCGTACCATCTCCATGTTTGTTCCATCTTCTTATATTTTATTTATAATTATTTTTTTTCTTAACCACTTTAGATACTTGACACACCAAATCCACCATCTACGTTTACACTAATTCCCGTAACAAATTTTGAAGCATCACTACACAACCAAATTAAAGTTCCACTTAAATCATCTGGCACTCCAAATCGCCTCATTGGAGTTTGATCAATAATTTTCTCTCCTCTGGCAGTCAAACTTCCGTCCGGCTCTAATAACAAAGCTCTGTTTTGCTCTCCAATAAAAAACCCTGGAGCAATGGCATTCACACGTATTCCTTGACCAAATTTTGTTGCCATTTCCACAGCCATCCATTTAGTAAAATTATCAATCGCTGCTTTTGATGCAGAATACCCCACAACGCGCGTCAAAGGACGTGTTGCAGAAGCAGACGATATATTGATGATTACTCCTTCTTTTTGTTTAATAAAAATCTCAGAATAAACTTGTGTAGGCAACATTGTACCAATAATATTCAGATTCAATACCTTTTGCAAATCAGCTGTCAACATATCAGAAATTGCCTTATCTGGAGCAATCGTTGCCCCAGGCATATTTCCTCCTGCTGCATTAATTAAAATATCAAGCCTTCCGTATTTTTCGATTATTATATCTTTTACTTTTTCTAGTGAAGCCTTGTCAAGCACATTTGCCTCTACAGAAAAAGCTTTTCCCCCGTTTGCGTTAATTTTATTTACCACAAGATCAGCTTCTGCCAAGGTTAATCCCATTATACCTGTAATTACACCAGATTGTGCCAAAACTTCTCCCATATGCCCGCCTAAAACTCCTGCTCCTCCTGTTATTAAAGCTACTTTTCCTTTTAAATTGAATAAATCGTTCATGCCTATATTATTTATTGTTTATTTGTTTTTATTGTTTGAATTAAATCTAAAACCGCAATGGTATTATTCTCGATAGATCGATACTCCTTTTGATCCATCAATGTTTTACTGATAAGTTTACTCCCCATACCCACAGCACAAACTCCTGCTTTATACCACTCGCCAATACTTTCTTTAGTAGCATCCACACCTCCTGTAGGCATAAATAAAAGATTTGGAAAAATATCTTTGATACTACTTAAAAACTCTATTCCAAGTATATTTCCGGGAAATAATTTGATGAATCGTATTCCTGCATTCTCGGCGGCAATAATATCGGCTGGCGTCATACAACCTGGGCCGTAAAAAATATCGTTCTGCACTGTATAATTTGCAATTTCAAGAATAAAACCAGGACTAATTATAAAATCGGCTCCCAACTGAAGGTATTCTTTAGCTTGACTTAAATTTTTAATTGTACCAATACCAATTAATAAATCCGGCATTTCTGAATTTCTTAATTCAATAAGCGCTTTAAAGTTTTTCAAGGCCTCTTCTCCTCTATGAGTATATTCAACTGCTTTTATTCCTGCTTTATAGATTGCTTTAAGCACTTCAACACTTATCGTTTGATCTGCATTAAAATACAAAGGCAGCATTCCCTGTTGAACAATGGCAGCTGTTACTTGTTGAGTATTTTTCATTTACTTCAATTTATATCTTGATTATTGTTATTGTTTTTTTTTAATTTCTCAGCTTCCTTAAAATTAAGAATGCAAAACATTTAAAGCATTTTCTAAAATCATACAATCCTAAAATAGAGGTCTTATCGTTGAACCCTAACGCTTGCTTCACCTCTCATTAAATCCAACACTTCATTTAAAGACGCGTGATTAAAATCTCCGGGAATCGTATGTTTAATTACGCTGGCAGCAACTCCAAACTCAGCAGTATCCTTCATTGACATACCAGTCACCAAGCCATAAATTAAACCGCTTGCAAAAGAATCTCCCGTACCCACGCGATCAACAATTCTGACATCATATTTCTTGGTTACGTGAAATTCAGTACCATCATAAACCAAAGCGCTAAAACTATTATCACTTGCACTGTGACTTTCCCGTAATGAAGTGGCTATAAATTTGAATCCAAACTTTTCTTTCATTTGTTGAAAAATATCCTTAAAGCCTTCAATAGTTATTCTACCATCTACAACATCGCTTTCTTTTGGTTCAAAACCTAAAGTGGTATCAGCTCCAATACAAACATCTACATGTTGGCAAATTCTTCCCAATACCTCGGCAGCCTTTTCTTTAGTCCATATTTTTTTTCTATAATTAATATCGATACTGGTCGGAATTCCTTTTGCTCTTGCGGCTTTCAAAACCGATTCCGTTAATGCTGCGGCCTGATCGCTCAAAGCGGGAGTAATTCCACTAGTATGAAACCATTGTGCTCCCTCTAAAGCAGCATCAATATCAAACTCATCAATATTAAAATCTGTAATAGAAGATGCCGCTCTATCATAAATAACCTGAGATGCTCGCAAAGAAGCACCTGGCTCCAAAAAATAAATCCCCAAACGATTCCCTCCTTTAACCATAAATTGAGTAGCCACACCAAAACGTCGTAAATGATTAATTGCCGACTGACCAATTCCATTATCGGGTACTTTAGTGATAAAAGTCCCTTCTAATCCATAATTGCACATTGCAACGGCAACATTAGCTTCTGCTCCACCATAAGTAGCATCAAATGTTTCCGATTGAACAAAACACTTATGTCCGGGTGTTGACAATCTCAACATAATTTCACCTAGAGTAACAACTTTCTTAACCATTATATTTATTCTTTTTATTTAATCTTCAAACAATCATTTTAAACCGTATTTTAACTATTATAATTAAAAAAGGAGAATTAATTTAACTCGTGTGCGCACACGTTTTTTTTAAATATAGTTACTTACTTTTAAATAAAATGGATATAAAATTTTACATAATACAAAATTATTCCTTATTACTTCAAAATAATTAAACCGTGTTCGCACACGGACAATCGCAAATGTATAATAAAATTTCAGTTACGCAAAAAAAAATACGTATATTTATAAAAAAAAATTACAGCAAAAAATTAACTACAATTAATTAACAATCCGTTTTTTTAGTACCTATTAAGACATTTGCAAATAATAAAAAAAACATTATTTTTGATTTCACTTCTAAAAGTGATATTTTATTACACCATTAAACGATACGATTATTATTACAATTAAAAAAATTGCTCAGCTAGCAGCTGTCTCTGAAGGAACAGTAGACAGGATTATCCATAATCGAGGACAAGTTTCACAAGAAAACATCGATATCGTTCATGCTATCATGAAAGAATATGGTTATAAAAAAAATATTTTTGCCAGTAACCTTGCTTTTAATAAAAAGTTCAAGTTTGCAATTTTCTTACCTAAAAAAGAAGGACTTGAATATTGGGAAATGCCTTTAAATGGGATAGAAAGAGCTGGAGAGGAATTTGAAAAATTTGGAGTCAAACTAGATTACTTTTTTTACAAATACGATTCTGCTTCATTCAAAAAAATTGCGTCTAAACTATTAGAAAAAAAATATGAAGGTGTTTTGTTTGCCCCAATTTTTTATGAAGAATCCATTTTATTTTTAAACCAATGCAAAAAAAATGATATTCCAGTAGTCATGATTGATTCTAATATAAACGAAATTGACGGTGTTGCCTATATTGGCCAAGATGCCTTTCATAGCGGTTACCTTGGCGGAAGGCTCGTTTGCTATAATGCAAAACCTGAGAATAACGTTTTAATATTGAAGATTACTCGTGAAATAGAAAGTACTTCTGTTTATCTTCAGCGAATTAAGGGATTCTACTCTTTTTTTGAAGATCATAAAGAATATGGAACCTTTAAATTTTCTGAAATTCAATTAAAAGACAAGAGCAAACAGCAATTAAACATAAAAATGTTTGACGGAATTAATACTATTTTTATTCCAAATTCAAGATCTTATATTGTAGCCAAATTTCTAAAAGAAAACGCATTGGATTCCATTCAATTAATTGGCTACGATTTATTACACGAAAATCTCAAATACCTCAGGGAAGGAACTATTGATTTCTTAATAAATCAAAAACCAGAAAAACAAGGCTATTTAGGTGTGGAACATTTATACAAAAAAGTAATTGTCAAAGAAAATGTAGAAAACACTTACTATATGCCTTTGGAGATAATTATTAAGGAGAATTATCCATTATTACTCTCCTCACATTAAAGTGTAAAGAAAGTAAAAGGTAGCTTTTACTTGGTTCTGTCGCATCTGCCAGAATCAAATATAAGAATTTAACCAATTTTAAAATTAAACTGCCAATTTACAGAATGATTTAAACATAGTTATCCCTGGACTAACCATCTGATTCTTTCTCAACATATGCACAACTTCAATTCCGCTCAATGTTCGTCGAGCCGATTCAAAACTTTTAAAACCTAATCCGTTTTGTATGTGCCACTTGATAAAACGATGATCCTGTTCTACAATATTGTTGAGATATTTACACTGCCGGATTTTTATCTTTGAGAACGAACTTTTGTTATAGACTTTGATAGCTGCAGTATTAGAACCGCTTTTATCAATGTTTATAACTTTTGGCCGGCAGTTATTACTAATTGCTTTAATTAGAAAAGACTGAGCGCACATTCTCTGTCTTTTTCTTGTCAGAAGAAAGTCTACTGTATTGCCTAATTTATCTACTGATCTATATAAATAACACCAAACACCTTTAACTTTGATATAGGTCTCATCTAATCTCCAGCTCACCCCCACTTTGCCCTTTTTCTTCTTCATCTCTGACTCAAGCAAAGGCACAAACTTATAAACCCAACGTTAGATTGTGGCATGATCAATAGAAACTCCTCGCATTTTCATGATCTCCTCAACATCCCGATAACTAACTGTAAATCTTAATTTAAAATATACGGCCTGAAGAATTATGTGTTTTGGGTAACAATGACCTTTAGTATTCATTTTTTGTTAGTTTTGAAAAACCAAAGTTAAAAAGTATTCCAAATGCGACAGAACCGACACTAGATATAGTAAGCCAATATCTTCAAATCTTCCATGAAATTTATAGAAATTTGTCCCGTCGAGGTCACTACACAGCCAAATGGCGTCAATTGAAGACAATTGACGCCATTTTTTATGTCATTAAATAATAATTTATAGTAAAAGTAATCCCAACACCATAAACAAATTGATTATTATTTTATAAATCTTTATTTTCGATATAAATTATATTAAGCTTCTACTTGTACCCAACCTTCTATTTTTTCGAATATTGCCATTAATTTTGATGGGATCTTTTTCTCTTGTACTGTTGCGAGTTTAAGAATTGAAGTGATTTTATCTTCTTCTCCATTTTGAGTTAATTCTACCCAATCAGGATTAACAATTAAAGTTCTTCCGATTGCCACCATAGAAACACCATATTCTACAACCTGATCGGCCATTGCAGGTGTTGTAATACCTCCAGCGACTAGAACAGGAACTCTGCTGTTAACATAATTGTTTAGTACAACTGATATAGGCTCTTTAGAAAAGGCTGAATCAATTGGTTTTTGATTGACAGCATCCAACAACGAAAAATGTAAATAATCAATCTTTTCTTCAATCAGTTTATCCATTAGAACGAACGTATCTGGAAGTCCATATGTTTGTTGTGGAAATTCTTCCGGAGAGATTCTGTACCCTATCAGAAAAGGACGATCAGTATATTTTAAGACTATATTTTTTACTTCTCTTAAAATTTCCAGGCTAAGTCGCAAACGATTTTCAAGAGAACCTCCCCATTGATCATTTCTATTATTGAAAAAAGGTGATATAAAATTTTGAAGCAAAAATCCGTGTGCACCGTGAATTTCTACACCGTCAAAACCTGCTTCAATTGCTCTTTTAGTGGTCTCTCCAAATGCCTTTATAATTTCTAAAATTTCATTTTCACTTAATTCTCTTGGGAAATTTTCATTTTCAAAAAGCACTATAGGTCCACTTGAAACGGTGCTTGCACTTACCACTTCACCATCTGGGATAAGTCCGGGGATTGCTTTATTGCCTGCGTGAAACATCTGTAAAATTGCCGGTGCTCCACCACTTTTTGCAGCATCCGCCAACTTCTTCAGACTTGGAAGGAAAGTATCGTCATATCCTGCAAATTCGTGGGTAAAACCAATTCCATTTGCTGTAACGTGGGTACATCCTGTGATTACTAAACCAACACCTTTTACTCTTTTCTTGTAATATTCAACTTCTTCATCAGATATAGTGAAGTCTTCATTAGATGCCCAGGTAGTCTCCCAGAAGATAAATACAGCTTAACTTTCCAGTCCCGATTGGCTGGAGATAAATGGCTGGAGCCTTATACCGATATTGAAATTGATAAAATGCCGGCAAAAGGAATTAAAAATCTGGCTGTGGTAACACCGGCTTTCGTTTCGGATTGTTTAGAAACGCTCGAAGAAATCGCCATGCGTGCCAGAGAAGATTTTGAGAAAAATGGAGGAGAAAATTTCTTGGCCGTTCCTTGTTTGAATGACGACGACCAGTGGTGCCAGACTGTTGGTAACTGGATTAATGACTGGGCTGAATAATACTAAAATAGCAATATCGAGATATTGGACCTCCCATCATTCATATATCCGTTCGCCTCTTTTTACAAATGAACTTCGATAATTCTTCTGTCGAAGCATTCAGTGATTCGGCAGATTGAATAATCAAAAGTAAAATTTCTTTCAACTCATTATTTCCAAGATTTATATCTTCACACAACAATTTTGAAAGACCCAGGATATTGGCAACGGACTTTCTAACCTTGTGAGAAATTGCAAACATCATCTGCTCTAAACCACTGTTAAATTCTTCCATGTTCAACTCCTTTTCTTTTTCTCTTATGTTCAAATTTACATTGGCAATTTTTAAATCTTTGGTACATCTTTGCAATTCTTCGTGATTAAAAATGAGTTCTTGCTTTGCTTTTTTTAACTTATCTAATATAATATCCTGATCCATAATTTACGATTAATAAAGTTAGTTAAAAGTATAACATTTAAAACGACTTTTCTTACCTAAGTACGTCTAACATCAATTAGATTCTAAATTCCCCGCTTTTTATTTCGATGTTTTGTTATTAATTGATTTTGAGAGTTAAAAAAAAAATATTTTAAAAAGTAAATATTTACTCTGGAAAGTAATTTTGTTTAATATTCTAATTCTGTACTAATTATCTTGGTAACTTTTTAAAGTTTTAAAATAGAATTATTTTGCATAATTTTAAGTAAAACTATTTTATGTATAAAAAGTTTAATATTTCTGAAATGATTCTTAATATACTGGCACAAAGCCCTGAAAAAACTTGCCCTTTTGAAGATTTAACCAGTATGGTTATTCCCTGTTTGAATGAATCCCTACAAGAGAGTTTACTTATCCAAAGGTCAAATCAGGCAAAAGTCTTAGATGCATTAATAATGCTAGATAGTGAAGGTCTTATTATTTTAGATTCGGCTACAGATACAAGCATTATAACTATTAAGGGACTAATAAATATAACCAGCAAAAGCTTTCTAAATTGATAAACAGTCTTTTTTGACTTTCTAAATATATTACCCATTAATACCTTTGTTAAAGAACTAGTACCAGTATAAATATCATTTATCTGCTTATTCTGCATTTATCACTGCAATATTTCACTTCGTTCCAGATTTTTTCCCATTTTTTTCTCCACGCAAATGGTCTCTGGCAGACAATGCAGATTTTAGTGGGCAGGTTTTGTTTTTTAACTCCTCTCATTTTTTTGTTTATTTCTAAAACTCCAAACAATATCACTGGCGTATTTTCGAGTTTGTTCTATGTCAACTATAGGCTCTGGATAATCTCTTCCTAATTCGCATTTGTAAAATTGCTGCTCAATACCATTTAATTTCCATGGTTCATGAATTAATTGTGGTGGAATTTCAGCCAGCTCAGGCAGCCATTTCTTTATAAATATGCCCTCTGAATCGTGCTGCTGTGAATTTTTTACGGGATTATAAATTCTAATGGTATTGCCTGTTGTTGTACCGGCCTGCATCTGAATCTGCGGATAATGAATTCCGGGTTCATAATCTAAAAACTGTCTTGCCAAGAAATGAAGGTCCCGCCAGTCCTGCCACAAATTGAATGTGAAAAAGGAAACCAGCATCGCCCGCATTCTAAAGTTAATATAACCTGTCTGGACTAAACATCGCATACAGGCATCAACAATAGGAACGCCGGTTTTGCCTTCCTGCCAGGCTTTTATATAGATTTCGTTTTTTGGCTTGAGCAAGGAATCGTAATCTTTGTTTATATTTTCAAATTCAATTTGACAGTCATTTTCAAATTTTTGCATAAAATGGCAATGCCAGTGTAGTCTGGAAACAAAATTTAGCATGGCTCTTTTGTTGTATGATGTTTCATAAAACTGATTGGTATATTGATACTCCATTCGCATGCTTATGTTTCCGTAGGTTAAATAGGGAGATAAACGGCTACAGCTTTTTCTGCTTAAACCGGGTTTGGAAATATGTTTGCTGTAATTTACATGTCTCTCTTTTGCAAAACTCTCTAAGTACCGCCAGGCCCAATATTCGCCCCCGTGTTGAAAGTTTTCATTTCTCTCTGTTATTTCATCAGAAAGTGTTTCTCCTTTTAAATTTTGATAAAAATCAGGATCTAAATTTTCAAATTTAAAAGTATTCAGGTCAATCATTTTAGGAATTGCGCGCATTGTTTCTTCCCAGCGCTTATCCCAATCTTGTTTTGATCGCAGCTTTCTGATAACACCATGGAGCTGAGATTGTTTCCAAAGAATTTTATGATCATCAAAAAAAAACTGCATGGCAATATCCCTGTCAAAAGTAACTTTGTTGCCAATTTCCTGATGCGAAAACACTGTTTGAACCTCATAAAGACTGCATAAGTGCTCAAAAACAGTCTGGACTTCGTTATGAAAATAATAAATCTGCGCAGCAAATGATTTTAATTTAGACTGCATTTCCTTTAAGGATTCATAAACAAACCGCCAATGACGCACATCAGCATCATCGCAAGCCATTATTGAGGGTTCAAAAAAATAAACTAAAAGAAGAGGGATATTTTCCTGCTGTGCCATAAAAAGAGGTTCGTGATCTGTAAAACGGAGATCACGTTTGAACCACATAATATTTATCTTTTTTTTATTCAACTTTTAGCAGTGATGTAATTTCCTTATCGGGCTTTGCATAGCTTAATCGGTCTAACTGCATGGTTTTATGATAGCTGTCCAGACCGGAACAAGTAACGGTATTGGCTTTTTCTAAATCGAGGAAACCATCCTCAGACAAGCAGTCTTCGGGAATAAAAATCTGGACTATTTCCCCGATAATCATAGTAGTATTATTGATTGAAATGGCTGTTTTTTCTTTAAATTTAATGCCTAACTGTACGTTGCTTTCGAGCACAAAAGGAGCTGGAAAGTTATTTTTATATTCCGCACTGAGTCCTGCAGCATCAAATTCTGAAATTTCTTTATTGTATCTCGCTGATGTCTGATGTGCCTGCTGGTAGATCTGTTCATTGATATGATTAATGGTATAGAATCCTGTATCTAAAATATTTCTCATGGTATCACGCTCGGGCGGGCTGGGGCGAAAAATCATACCTATTAATGGAGGATTTGCTCCAATATGAAAAAAAGAACTAAAAATGGATAAATTAGTATTTCCCTGTACATCAGAAGTTCCTACCAATGCCACACTTTTAAAACCGCCTAAACTATTGATTAAATGCACGGCAGTCTGCTTTTCCATTTTTTCCAGATCACTGGTTTTAAAATTTATTTTGTTTTTCATTAGTAGAAATTTATTAAAAAATACAACTTTTCAATTGATGAGTATCCATTTTTTATCACTGTTAAGTCTAAAAGTAGCAATATGTTGCTTATTCCATTCTTTGGGTCCTATAAGTGAGAGAAAATCAAAACCGTGTGCATCTTTATATAAGTGATATATTTCACCTACAATAGGTTCAAAAGAAAATCTGGCATTGTATACCAATTCATTCCATTGGAATTCTTCGATTAAATCCTGGTATTGCATTTTTAGTTCATTGAATTTACTTTCAAACTCTTTGTTTACCTTATTTAGGCCCATGCCTTTCCATCCTGCTAAATCATCTGCTTTTATTACCGGTGCACCAACACTTGTAGCATATGGCAATAGGCTTGCATTATAACCATGCTCAGAAGAAAATACTACATTATCGGGTTTATCTTTTTTTATCATCTTCGAATATTTTTATTAACGCTTAGATATTTTATTATTTGAAATTGCTCTTTGCCTCTTACATTTAAATCTGTCTATTGTTTCGGCTCTCTTTGCAGCGTGTTTTGTTTTACAATTTTCAACGCGAATGAGCCATAATTTATAACTGCTGAATTTTAGCTCTTTTTTCATTAAAGCTTTCACATCGGCTTCTGAAAGATGAAATTGAAATTTTATTGCATCAAAAGGTGTTCGGTCTTCCCATGCCATTTCTATAATTCTATCGATCTGAATTTCATTCAATACACCATTATCGATTTTTACAATGATTGACTTTATCATACATTTTGTTTAACAGTTATTAAATACCATTAAACAAAAATAGTACTTTTACAGTTATGAGAGAATTGATAATACATTAAATCTTAAACCAATAGATAAAATCTAAAAGATGGGAAGAAATTCTATTTTATAAATTGATAAAAAATCCAGGCCACAATTCTTTATTTCAAGAATTCCAGCTTTTAAGTACTTAAAAGGGCTAAAAGAATAACATTTGATTTTTAAAGTTTATAATCAATTGATTAAAATTACTTAATTGAAAACTTGGAGTGCCAAAGATAAAGAAGAAGAAATTTAGGCTATACATTAAATGTTTGCTTTGATTTTGAATACAACAGCGAAATTATTTTGACAAAAGTAAATTGCACAAAAAATATTACTTCAAAATACTCATCCATAATACCTTTTACTTAGTCCGATTTTATTTTACTTTATTTTTTGACTTCTTTTAAAACCAAAAAGAATATTAAAGCGTAAATGACTTTATAACTTAAAAAAAGTAATTATGAAAACTAGAAAATTTTTAGCAGCCGCAATCCTGGCATTAGGATTTGGATTTACATCATTTGCACAAAAAACTGTAATGGTTGGTGGAGCTGCTATGTATCCTAATAAAAATATTATAGAAAATGCGGTAAACTCAAAGGATCATACCACCTTGGTAGCAGCAGTAAAAGCAGCAGGATTAGTTGAAACTTTACAAGGTAAAGGGCCATTTACTGTTTTTGCACCAACAAATGAAGCATTTAGTAAATTGCCGGCTGGAACTGTTGAAACATTATTGAAACCTGAGAATATTAAATCATTACAAACCATATTGACATATCATGTAGTGGCCGGTAAAATGAATAGTTCTGATATTGCAAAAGCAATAAAAGCTGGTAAAGGAAAAGCTGCTTTAAAAACAGTGAGCGGCGGAACTCTAACTGCCTGGATGGATGGAAAAGATTTGTACATTAGCGACGAAAGCGGCAATAAGGCTAAAGTTACAATTTCAGATGTAAATCAATCTAATGGTGTTATACATGTAGTGGACACAGTACTGCTTCCAAAAATGTAATTTGCTGAAAATAAATTACAATTATATAAAAAGCCCTGAAATTTCAGGGCTTTTTATATAATTACTATGCGATACAATAATAATAGTCGATTGTAAAAGAGATTCTGCTTAACATTTTATTGCCAGCTCAAAACTTTAAATATATGGAGCTGATATCTTTTTTTACAAAAAATTAAGGGCTGTCTCATTTTACTTTAAATAAATTAAAATTATAAGATTACAATTTATAGTAAAATCATATA
>Ga0302173_10000202_pt1 | contig 31920 bp, 27 predicted proteins | sample I_Fen_N3_1_FD_198785 | JGI IMG/M metagenome (GOLD analysis project Ga0302173, IMG submission 198785) | Peat permafrost microbial communities from Stordalen Mire near Abisko, Sweden - I_Fen_N3_1 | ecosystem: Environmental > Terrestrial > Soil > Wetlands > Permafrost | place: Sweden: Abisko... | reverse complement strand
AGAAGTTTCTCCTGATATCGTTGATGTTAGTTCTGGAGTTGAGTATTTAGATGAAGGAAAAGTTGGAAAAGATCCTGAAAGAATAAAAGCATTTATTAATGCAGTAGTTCAAACAAAATAATATTACGTGATTATGTAATTAAGTGATTATGTAATATTGAAGTTTATTATGATAAATTTATAATTAATAAAAAATACTATTTTATTAATTTACTGCCGTAGTTGCAGCAGAATGGAGGAAATTATGAGTAATAGTTATTATGGAGAATTTGGTGGACAGTTCGTGTCCGAGTCACTTATGAATACACTTCATGAGTTAGAAGATAATTTTGAGAAGGCAATCATAGATCCGTTATTTATTTCGGATTACGATTATTATATGAAAGAGTATGTTGGACGTGAAAATCCATTGTATTTGGCGGAGAAGCTTAGCGCAAAATATGGAACTAAGATATATTTAAAAAGAGAAGATCTCAATCACACAGGTGCACATAAAATCAATAATGTAATCGGCCAGTTACTTCTTGCAAGGAGAATGGGAAAGACAAAAGTACTCGCAGAAACTGGTGCAGGACAGCATGGTGTTGCTACTGCTACTGGAGCAGCATTATTTGATATGGAATGTACAATCTTCATGGGTGAAGAAGATATGAAGAGACAAGAACTCAATGTATTTCGTATGGAAATGCTTGGAGCCAAGGTTGTATGTGTTAAATCAGGTAGCAGAACACTTAAGGATGCAACAAATGAAGCGATTCGAACATGGGCAGAACGTGCAGAAGATACCTGTTACATCATCGGTTCAGCATTAGGGCCATATCCATATCCTAAGATGGTAAAAGAATTTCAAAAAATCATCAGTGTTGAAGCTAGAAAGCAGATTCTTGAAAAAGAAGGAAGACTTCCAGATGTAGTAATGGCATGTGTTGGCGGTGGCTCAAATGCAATCGGAATGTTTGCAGAATTTATTGATGATAAAGACGTGAAATTAATCGGTGTTGAAGCGGGTGGACTTGGCGTTGAGACAGGAAAACATGCGAGTGCAATGGCACTGGGTCGTCCGGGGGTACTTCACGGAATGCGTTCATACCTCTTGCAAGATGAAGATGGTAATGTAGAACTAGCTCATTCAATTTCAGCAGGACTTGATTATCCAGGGGTAGGTCCAGAACATGCATACCTTAGAGATATTGGAAGAGTTCAATATGTAAATGTGACTGATGATGAGGCAATGACTGCACTTCTTGAGCTTTGCAAAATGGAGGGAATTATTCCAGCAATTGAGAGTGCACATGCACTTGCATATATACCAAAGATAACAAAAGAAATGAATGAAGATCAAATCCTAATCATTTGCCTATCAGGCCGTGGAGACAAGGATGTACAGACAGTTGCAGCATATCTTAAGGGAGAGGAGACTAACAAATAATGAGCGAAAATAGAATTGAAACCAGATTAGCACAATTACAAAAGGATGATAAAAAAGCATTAATCACATATGTGACAGCAGGTCTTCCAACACTGAAAAAAACGATAGAACTAATCATTGCACAAGACGAAGCCGGAGTTGACATCATTGAAATTGGCGTACCATTTTCGGATCCAGTAGCCGATGGACCAGTCATTCAAGATGCTTCATTTCGTTCAATCCAAAACGGAACGAATTTAAGAAATACATTTGATACCATAGAAATTGCGCGTAAGAGTTCAAATGTGCCTATCGTATTTATGATGTACTACAACACGATTTCATACTATGGACTTGATAAGTTTGCAGCAAAATGTGCTGCCGTAGGTGTAGATGGATTAATTATTCCAGACCTTCCATTTGAGGAACAAGGATATTTACAAGATGCACTTGCAAAGGTTGAAGACGCACCAATACTTATTCAATTAGTTGCACCAGTTTCAAAACAAAGAATTCCAATGCTTCTTGAAAATGCGAGAGGTTTTGTATACTGTGTATCCCAGATGGGCGTTACCGGTAACGGTGCAAATTTCCATAAGGACATTAAGGAATATCTAGCAATTGTTAAGAGCATTTCAAAAATCCCAATTATGATGGGCTTTGGTATCAAAACGGCAGCAGATGTATTGCCACTTAGGGATGAGATTGACGGAGCAATTGTTGGCTCAGCATTTATTCGGTTGTTGGAGGAAAATGACTTTGATGTTGAGGTGGCCAAGGAGTATGTGACTACGTTTAAGAGAGAGCTGAACGCGTAAGGGCAGAAAAAAGAAAAGTTTGCAGGTTCAGTTGACTGCGTCAAGATTCACCTGAAAACTTTACTTGTTTCTGCGGGTTTGAAAAGCAAAGAGGGCAGAAGAGCAAGAAAAAAATTAAGGAAGATATCCTTTATCTTATATTGTTTTTTCATATAGTTTAAACGAATTCAACCCGTAGTTTCCTAGTCCTAAATCGACAGTGTTGATATACTGAAAGCCACATTTTTCATATAGATTAATAGCGGGTATATTATTTTCGTAAACATCTAGCCTAATGGATTTGATGTTTGACTGAAGACTGTATTCAACGGCAAAGTCCATTAGTGCTTTGCCTATACCCAATTTCATATATTCTGGATGGATAATAAACGTATGTATAACAAAAATATCACAATAGTCAGACTCGATTTTCCATTTGACCTTATAATATGCAGATTCAGGCTCATGGTTTAAAATAATAGAGCCAATTATTTTCCCATTATGCTTTGCAACATAAAGAGTACCGTTTTTTACTCCATTAACTGCATCTTGCCTTATAGGATATATACCCTTCATCCAGCCAGGATAATTTACACCTTCTGCCAAATAATCGTTTAAAATGTTATAAAGATTTTCTAATTCATCAATATCCTTTTCACTACCTAACTCAATAACAGTATCCATATAATTTCCCCCAATTCAAAGTGAAATATAAATCTTGTTCATCATAAATGACGCTATACATGGCATAATAAGACCTAACTATTCTTTATATAGTCTTATTATAACTAAAAAGATAAGAAAAATAAAGAAAAGAAAAATAAAGAAAAGAAAATAAAGATGCCCTATTAGGTGAATAGGCCATTGTAAATAGAAAGGTTGGTGGTTGATATGATGTTTGTATTGCATCCTGGAGTGTCTGGGGATAAGATAAATGCGTTTGTCGAGAAGTTTGAGAAGATGGGATTTAAACCAATGATTAGTTCGGGGACGGAGAGAACGGTTGTTGGATTAGTTGGAAATACCAAGATACTGGATGTGGATGATATTGTTGAAAATAATGATATTGTAAGTTATGGAAAGCGGATTACTGAGCCATATAAGCTTGCGAGTAGAGCATTTCATCCAGATGATACTATGGTTACGGTTGGTGATAAGATAGCGAGGATAGCAGGTAATAAAACAGTTGGGAAACAGACATTTGGGGAAGGTATATTTCAGGTCATTAGTGGACCTTGCTCGGTTGAAAGTGAAGAGCAGATTATTAAAGTGGCAAGGGCTGTGAAGCTAAGTGGCGCAACATTACTTCGTGGTGGAGCTTATAAGCCACGTTCTTCTCCGTACTCATTTCAAGGGCTGGAAATGGATGGATTGAAATTACTTTCTATCGCAAAACAAGAAACTGGGTTGCCCATTGTATCTGAGTTGACTAACATTTCTCAATTGGATGACTTTGAGGATGTTGATGTGATTCAAATCGGTGCTAGAAATATGCAAAATTACGATTTACTAAAAGAAATAGGTAAAATCAAGAAGCCAATTTTATTAAAAAGAGGGCTTTGCAATACCATTGAAGAGTTTCTTATGAGTGCAGAATATATAATGGCTGGTGGAAATGAAAATGTTATCCTTTGTGAGCGAGGTATGCGTACAATTGAAACAATGACTAGAAATACGCTTGATATATCAGCGGTTCCATTGCTTAAAAAGATTTCTCATCTTCCAATTATAATAGATCCAAGTCACGCTGCAGGTATTCGCTCACTCGTAGCGCCACTTTCAAAAGCGGCTATTGCAGCAGGTGCAGATGGCCTAATGATTGAGACGCACAATGATCCAGCAAATGCTTTGTGTGATGGCGCACAGTCACTTGATTTGAAGCAATTTGACAATCTGATGTTTGAAGTGAAAAGAAGAGTGGAATTTGAAGGTAAAATACTTGGTACTTGTTAAGTATAAGGCGATGATATACAATGTTAAAAAATGAATAAGGAAGAGAAAAAACTTCCGTATTTAAGTAAGAGGTTATCATGTATATAATTGTGAAAAAACAAAATAATATTAAAAAAATATTTATTTTATTAATGTGTGCTATACTATCAGTTGGCGCATTCGGTTGTGGAAACACTTCTAGCACTTCGAATACTTCAAATGATTCTAACACTTCTAGCACTTCGAATACTTTAAATGATTCTAACACTTCAAGTACTTTAAACACTTCAAATAATTCTAATACTTCAAATACATTAGACACTTCAAGCGCATCAAGCACTTTGGACGAAAGTGAAAATGGAAAACTTGGAACATTTAAAGTAATATGCCTGAATGCGGGAAAAGCGGATGCAATCATTTTAAGGACACGAAACAGCACAGTGATTATTGATACAGGTGAGGATGATGAAGGGGCTGAAATCGTTTCGTATATGAAACAACAAAATATCGATACGATTGATTATCTGATAATTACCCATTTTGATCAAGATCATGTAGGCGGTGCAGATACAGTTCTTAAGAAACTGACGGTAAAGAATGTGATTCAAAGTGATTGCCCCAAAGATAGTGATGATTATAGCCAATATATTGAAATGCTTGATAAAAAGAATATTACTCCTGTTACATTGAGAGAAACGATGACATTTACGCTCGATAGCGTCGAATATACAATATGTCCACCACAAGAAACGACTTATGCAGTGAAAGATAGTAATAATTCGTCACTTGTAACGAGTGTTGTTCATGGTGAGAATAGTTTCCTATTTACTGGAGATGCCGAAAATGCAAGAATACAGGAACTAATTGCCCAGGGAAAACTTGCACATACATTTTTAAAAGTGCCATATCATGGCTTTTATCAGACGTCGTTGCCAGAGCTTTTTAGCCTTGTTGAGGCGAAGTATGCGGTAATTACAAGCTCTGACAAACTTACAGAAGATCCGTCGACAGTTAATCTATTAGAATCCATGGGAACCAAGGTATATCTTACGAGAAAAGGTGCGGTTACGGTTACAAGTGATGGGGAAAACATGGTCGTCACACAATAATATGATTACTTTTGAAAATAAGCATAAACAATTATATAAATAAAATATGCAATAACAATTAACGTCAACGTAGCAAAAAAATAAAAAGTTATATAAAAATCAAATAAGAAAAGAAATTAGAAGATGAGGATTTAAATGAAAAACCAATTTAGCGAATACAATATATCAAGTGAAATTGTGGATGCACTTACAATATTAGGATATACGGAACCGACCGATATTCAAAAAGAAGTAATTCCATTTGCATTGCAAGGAAGGGATATCGTTGCAAAATCCCAGACAGGAAGCGGAAAAACAGCGGCATTTGCAATACCACTTTGTGAACTCGCAGACTGGTCAGAAAATTCTCCAGTGGCGTTGGTGTTAGAACCATCAAGAGAACTTACTGTGCAAGTAAAGCAGGAAATTTTTAATATAGGACGAAATAAACGACTCAAAGTTGCAGATGTGTTTGGTGGTTTTCCAATTGACAAGCAAATCCAGACGTTAAAGCAGAAAACACATATTGTCGTAGGAACACCAGGACGAGTGATGGATCATGTTCGCCGTGGATCGCTCGATTTGAGCAAAATAAAATACCTTGTAATTGATGAGGCTGATTTGATGCTTGATATGGGATTTATTGATGAAGTGAGTAAAATCATTGAAAAGATTCCATCGAAAAGGGTAATTATGCTATTTTCAGCAACCTTGGGTGAAAGCCTTGAAAATCTTATTGAAAAATACATGACGAATCCTGAAACAATCACAATAGAATCAGAGACAGAAACTGTGGATGAAGTAGATCAGACCATATATGAAGTCACTGGTGACAAAAAGTATGATGCATTTTTATCTATATTAATCAAGGAAAATCCAGAAAGTTGTATGGTATTTTGTGGGACAAGGGAAATGGTAAATGTCCTATCTCGTATGTTAAAAAAAGATGGAGTTAAAAGTGGTATCATTCACGGTGAAATAGATCAGAGTGATCGAATTAAAACAATTGAAGGCTTTAGAGAAGGAAGATTTCGCTGCTTGATTGCAACTGAAGTTGCAGCAAGAGGAATTGATTTTGAAAATCTGACACATGTATTTAATTATGATTTTCCTACTGGAAAAGAAGCATATGTTCATCGTATAGGAAGAACCGGAAGAAATGGTAATTCGGGGAAAGCCATCAGCTTTGTTACGAATTACGATAAAAGTATGCGCGATATGGTAGAAGAATATATTCACATGCATATTAAAGATGCCGAAGTTCCAAGTAGAAAAGATTTGAAAGAATCAAAGGAAGAAAAGGCATTTTGGGATAGACAAAACGAAAAGCCAGTGTTAAGAGCTAAAAAAGGTGCTGGATTTAATAAGACAATCACACGTATTTCAATCAGTGGTGGCAAAAAAGCCAAGATGCGTGCAGTCGATATTGTAGGGACGGTATGTAGTCTTGACGGGGTTGAGGCAGATGATATTGGTATTATTGATGTTAGAGATAGCTTAACTTATGTGGAGATTTTAAATGGAAAAGGTAAGACTGTGCTTGGTGCATTGCAAGAAAAGACGGTTAAAGGAAAGATTAGAAAAGTAAGGATTACACAAGGATAATCCTATCTGATTCGGACGATATAATATATCAAAAAAAATAAGTCAATCAATACTTAGAATATAAACTAAATGTTGATTGGCTTATTTTGATTCTTGTCGTTTATACATAAGTTTGTCTAAAAGTATTGAAAAATATGTAAAAAATGGTAAAATTAGTAATAAGATATTAAATCTATATATTTAGGACCTATATTATTTTTTGTTTATTTATTCTATTTGTGCCGGGGGAAGAAATGGAGATGATTTTTATAATAGGAATGGCTAAAATAGAAGATGATTCTGATCTGATATCATATAGGTATTCCGATGAGAATGTAAAATCAATAAAAATCAAGTATAGGTTAAATCAAGGGGGGAAGATACAATGAATGATGGTATACAGACGTTGATACATATTAAAAGGAAGAAATGGTTTTTCTGTTACGTTTTTCTGACAATCCCATTTTTTATATCTGGCTGTTCATCTTCAGATTCAGGCAAACAGTTAGCATATGAAATCAGAGACCAACTGAACGCAGATATTAATGTAGATGCAACAAAGGCCGCAAGTTTGCAAAATCAGCCGAGTGCCAATAGTGATGGTACTCAAAAAAAAGCAGTGAATGCGAAAGGCGCAAACATTGTTAATGCAAGAGAAACAATTAATATTTATGGGTTTTCATTACAGGTTGAAGACTTTCAGTTTGGAAATACTATATATGATGTATGTAATATCATGAGTAAAGATGAAGCAGATGAGTATTGCAAGTGGGTTTTGAACGGAGGAACCAACTGGCCATTACTCCCGGATGGAACGTTTAAGAGCGGAACAGACAAAAGCAATGATCAGCTAGCATTTATTAAATGTAGAATAAAAAATAATAATGATTCAGCAACTAGATTAGATATGGGACCAGATTTTTATGGAGTTAAAGATGGTAAATGGGGCTATGTAACAATGGCTGCTTATGCATTTTCAGGAAAACATGTACCTTATTATAATCCGAAAACAGGAATCACTAGCAAAACTACGTATACATTTGAGCCAGGAGAAGAACTGGAGACAGTTTTTATGGTAATGATGAGTAAAGAAGAATCAAATGGTGATATCATAACATATAGATATTTTGATGAGAATGTTGATATATATATGGCATCTGGCTTCTTAAATGAGAATGAAGTAGGAGTAGGACATAGTAGTGACTTGCCACCGGGAACTTATCTAATCCCCATAATAAAAAATGGAAAAGCAGTAAATTAAGAAAAAGTGACGTAATTTATAAGTTTGGAGGGATTATGAAAGCATTATTAAAGGTAGAGTTTGAACGTGCGTTTCGGAGTAGAGGATTGCTGCTTTCGTTAATGGTAGGATTTATATTAGCAGTAGTGCAGTTTATAGTAGTTGTAATTCCAAGATCTAAGAATATCCTTGAGTATTTTCATGGAAATGCCAGTACATATCCATATTCTGTATTTAATTCATGGTTAGGCATGGATGATACACATCCATATCTGATTATTTATATGACAATATTCCCCATATTGGCAACCCTTCCTTATGCAGTTTCGTATTTTGAGGACAGAAAAAAAGGGTATATCAAGGGTTTGTGTACAAGAGCAAAACGGAATCATTATTTAATGGCCAAGTATGCAGCGACGTTTGTTTCCGGAGGAATAGTAGTTGTTTTGCTAATGGTTTTTAATCTAATACTGACAGCATCTGTAGTACCATCCCTTATTCCTGTGGGAAACGGTTTGTTCAAATTGTGTGGTGTGGCCATGTTTGCAGATATATTTTATACGCATCCATATATGTATATATTAATATATTTGCTTATGTACTTTGTCTATGGTGGTGTTTTTGCATCTTTGGCGCTTGCATGCAGTTATATTTTTGATTATAGTTTTTTTGTAATTATATTTCCATTTGCAATATATTATGGAATTGGAATTATTTCTCCATACGCAAGAACTGTGGCTACGCAATTAATTAATCCAAGATTTCTCCTTACTATGTCGCAACCGGGAATCATAATGGAAGTGACTTTTTTTGGAGAAATCATAATTATAGGAATTCTGGCATATGCAGTCTATATGTGGAAAGGAGTTCGTAATGATATTTTCTAAGAAAGTTAATATAATGAATTCTATAATTGTGGCCATATTCCTGGTTGTATGTGGTTGTATGATAATTCACATTAATCGTATATATGGAAAAGCAGATATTGTAACAAATTCAGAGGATAATTCAGTTATGTGGCTTGGTTGTAAGGTAACAGCCCTTAATAAAAAAATATATACGGTTGAAGATTTTTTAACAGCATATCCTGATAACGCAATGTACAAATATCTACTGAACGGGAGTTATGATACTACCAACTACAGGATAGTTGTATTTAAGGTGAATGTTAAGAATACGACAGAATCAACTGTAGGTTTTTCGTTATCCAAGCAGGTTGTGGCAGAAGCATTTCCAAGTGCATGGAGTAATGGAGCGCCACCAATAAGTGGCAACGGTGAGCTTGCCCCCGGAGCGGATAGTGATTTTGAGGTAGGCGCCTTGTATTCACCTAGTCTGGTACATGCCACACATTTAGATGCTATGGAAAGTAACCAATTTGAACTTGTATTTTCTTATTATCCAGAAAAGATTGTCTTGAAGTTTGATTAATGGAGGTGACTTTTTGAAAAAGTTTTTTGAAAGCTTTTCGTATTCGGGAAGCATTCTGTTATACATGGTACTTGCCCCGATACTCCTATTTCTGAGGACATTAAGATGTTTACGTCATTTAGACAAAGTGGTATATTGTCTACCGGATATACTATGTTTTGATGAACATTGGACGAAGCTTTTTTTGTATCCGTTTATCCTTATTCTGGTAATCAATATACTGAAAGATGATTTCAGAGCTGGGGTGGTTCTAAGATATAGAAAAGCAGAGAAACTGATGCTACATCTGTTGGCTAAATTGGCTACATTCTCCTTTTTGGTTTCGGTTTATCAGACTTTAATTACAATAGCACTGGGACTTCATTATGCACAGTATCAATGCAACTGGGACTCATCTGATGGACTACCTTTTTTTCTAGTAGGAGCGATAGTGAAGGATAAGCCATCAACGGTTACCATTATACTGGCGTATTTCTTTTCTGTGTTTATAACAACTATGGTGATTGGAATGATGGTAACTGCACTTTGGTGGCTTACCGAAACTCCTATAACAGGATTTGTGTGTATGGTTGCGCTATTGTCCGTTGAAACGGGTGTTAATATATACATACATGTGCTTTTTAGTGTAGTTGATCTTCAACCAGAAAATGTATATATGTGGGGTATAAACCCGTGGAATATTGTGTTTTACCCGGTAATATTATTGTTGATATTTTTTGTTGCAGGAATTTTGATTATTAAGAAACGTGATTTTATGAGGATAAACTAATGATATTAATAAGACAGATTAAAGTTGACATAAGGCAGGGAATATTACTAAAATGGCCTTTTTATTTAATAACATTTGCTATATCACTAGGACTTACGGCCCTATTTGTAGTAAGTAAAAACAGTCTGATTGTTCAGGGTAAGATATCAGGTAGTGTTTCGCTTGGTGATGCTTTTTACTATATGTTTCGTGGAATGAGAGAATATGATCCTCTACTGAAAAAGGCATTTGATATTGTGGATTCGTTTCTGATATGGAATCTTTTACTTGCTTTTATGGCAGGAAATTATCCTGTAAGTGACTTAAAGACTACAGGAAAGAATTATCTTGTCAGAGCGAATACGAGAAGACAGTGGTGGTTAAGTAAATGTGCATGGAATGTATTTACGGTGCTGGCGTTTTATATGTGTATTTTTGCAGGAATGTTGATTGGAACTTACCTATGTAGTTTATTTACTGACAATATTACATGGACATCTGTGATATTTAATCCTGAACTATTTAAAAAAATATTTCTTGTAGATTTACAAGGCGGAACGCAGGGGTACATATTGGCACAGATGATTGTGCTTCCAGTAGCAGCATCACTTGCTATATCGATGTTTCAAATGGCAGTTTCCTTGATTGCGAATGCTCCGATAGGCTACATTACTGTGGTTACCATATGCGCATTTTCAGCCTACTATATGAAATGGTTTTTAATCGGTAATGGCATGATGGTATATCGGTATCGTGATGTTAATCCGAATGGAATCGGAATTTTGCTTCCGTTACTTGCAAGTTTGATTATATTTGTACTTAGTGGTTTGGTAGGTTATATAAGTTTCAGAAATAAGGATATATTGTAAGGAGGAGTAGAAATTGTATATTGAATTGAAGGATGTTTCAAAAAAGATTAAAGGTATAGAGGTTTTGAAAAATTTGAACTGTCGTTTTGAAAGTGGTAAGGTATATGGCTTAAAGGGTAAAAATGGAAGCGGTAAAACAATGCTTATGAGGGCTGTCTGCGGCCTTATAAAGACAAGCGGGAAGATAGACATTAACGGTGAAATACTTGGAAAGACGATATCGTTTCCAAGAAGCGTTGGCATATTAATTGAAAATCCAGCTTTCATTGCTGGGTATACAGGTAAGAAGAATCTTCAAGTGTTGGCTTCTATACAAAAAAGGATAAGTGATGAAGGTATTGTTAAGACGCTGAAGGCTGTTGGACTTGATCCTGAGGATAAAAGAACTTACAGGAAATATTCCCTTGGAATGAAGCAGAGGTTAGGAATAGCAGCCGGAGTCATGGAAAATCCTGATATAGTTATCCTTGATGAACCAATTAATGCCCTTGATGAAAGCGGAGCCCTTCAGGTAAGGGAAATATTAAAGGAACAAAAAGATAGAGGAGCTATTGTAATATTGGCATGTCATGATACAGAGGAACTTGAGTTTTTGTCAGATGAGATTATAAATATTAGCGACGGTGAGATAACTGGGATTGTTGCTGTAGATAAAAATAAGATAAAGGAATAGTATAGATCATATAATATATACGTTGTCATTTATAGAAATATAGATGGCGACGTTTTTATGGTATATGGTATGGAAACAATCTGTATATTGAATGATAAACTAGTTATATAAAGATATGAATAATAACTTAACAATACAATGGTAATGAATTATGATGTATGAATTGTGTAATGTTAACCAAATACAATAAAAGGTTGACAATACGAGATGCCCATATTATAATCAAAACAAAATAAATACATAACAGAATGTGAGAAAACGAATGGAAAAGAAATCTAGCATTTACAAAATAGCACTGATTGGTGTGATGACAGCTATCACATGCATCTTAGGACCTTTATCAATACCAATTGGAGTAGTACCAATTTCCCTTACAACATTTGCAGTATTCTTAACTGTAATTTTACTTGGTTGGAGGATGGGAACAATTAGTTATTTGGTATATTTACTGGTAGGGATGGCAGGATTGCCTGTGTTTTCAGGTTTTTCAAGTGGCTTGGGTAAATTGGCAGGACCAACAGGTGGATATCTTGTTGGATTCATATTTTTGGCAATCATCAGTGGAATATTCATAGAAATGTTTCGTGGAAAAATCTATATGTATGTAATTGGAATGCTGCTTGGTACAGTTGTTTTATATGTGTTTGGAACAGCATGGCTAGCAATTCATCTACATTTATCATTTTGGTCAGCTTTAGCCATAGGCGTAATTCCATTTATACCAGGAGATATTGCTAAAATTGCGGGAGCGGTAATTGTTGGTCCCATTGTAAAAAGACAGTTAATAAAGGCAAAAGTAATAAATTCGTAAATTTGTATTTGATTTTACATAGCATTAATCAAAATTATATATGGTTTTTACACGCATATTTTATATTAAATATGCGTGTTTTTTTATTTCCCAATAAATGATAAAAACGAAATACATTAGTACACAAAATAAGATAAAATGAAAGGGAACTGTAGATGAAAAAAATTGGAACAAGAATGTTATGTTTTATTTTACCGATTATTATGATTGCAATGTTTTTGCTTACATTCGTTAGCTATTCTTCCAGTAAAGCGATTATTGAGTCTGAAATACAAAAGCAAATGGAGGCTAGACTCCAATCTGAAATTAATAACATCAAAATGCAATTGGATAGTTTGGATACTACAGCAAAATCGATTGCATCCTCAGTTGCATATACCTATAAAAGTACAAAAATCTCTCAATATGAAACAATGTTAAAAGCACAAGTAGTGAATAATGAGATTTCAACGGGAACTGGTATCTGGTTTGAACCTTATGTTTTTAATCCGGATTTTCAATACATGGGACCTTACGTATATAAAAATGGGACAAGTACAAAAGTAACTTATGAGTATAGTAACGAAACTTACAACTATTTTAAATACGATTGGTATACGAATGCAAAAATCTCAAAAGGAGATACATTCTATACAGATCCTATTTATGATGAAACTTTAAAAACATCAATGATTACCTGTAGTGTTCCAATCCTTGATCCAGATAAAAAGTTTATCGGTGTTGTTACGGTTGATACCAAGCTTGATTCAATTCAAAATATCGTATCTCAAATTGTCGTTGGTGGAAGTGGAACAGCATCACTTTTAACGAAAGATGGAACTTATATATGCGACAATGATTCTTCAAAGGTAATGAATCTTAATATTGTAAATGAGCCGAACACATCTCTTTCTGACCTGGGTAAAAATATTATCACCTCAGATAGTGGTACAGGGTATTATTATGAAAACGGAACAAGATATAATTTGTATTATATGAATGTAGATGAATTAAATTGGAAATTAGTAATTAAAATATCAAATAGTGAATTGATGGCACCTGTCAATAAACTTACATATGAATTAATAATTGTTTCTATAGTAGCAGTACTCTTATCAGTTATCTCAGTACTAATACAGGTTAAATATGTATCAAGAAATCTAAAAAAAGTAAATGAATTTGCATTAAAATTAGCATATGGTGATTTCACAATTGATTCTTTGAATGTGATTTCAAAGGATGAAATTGGTCAGATGAGCATATCAATGAATCATATGTATTCAAGTAATAAGGATGTAATTAAAACGATAGCGATTCATTCAGAAGACATTGGAAATTCAAGCTTTAAACTAAATGAATCTACAGAGATGTTAAAGGGTGAATTTAAAAAAATCGAACAAATAATCAAGACAGTGAATGAGGACATGATTTCAACAAGTGCATCAACAGAAGAGGTGAGTGCATCTGCTGAGAATGTTACCAGTCTGATATCGTTACTTGCAGACGAAACAGTAAAAAGCGCATCTATGGCAGATGCAATAAAAATCAGAGCAAATGATATTCAAATGAATAGTGAGAAATCATATGATAGTGCGCTAACACTAACAAGTTCTTATCAGATAAAGTTAAAAGCAAGTATGGAAAATGCAAAAATAGTGTCATCTGTCAATGAACTGGCCGAGACGATTTCTGAAATAGCCGAACAAATCAATTTACTTTCTCTCAATGCAAAAATAGAAGCGGCTAGAGCTGGGGAACAGGGGAAAGGATTTGCAGTAGTTGCGGGTGAGATAGGAAAATTAGCTAGCCAAACATCAACGGCTGTAAATAAAATAAAAAATATAACCGGTAGTATTCAATCAGCATTTATGAATTTAATGAATGATTCGAAAGAATTGTTAGGATTTGTAACAGATACAGTTACACCCGATTATGAGATATTTGTAGATGTATCTAAGCAATATGGAACAGATGCAAATGATCTTGAGGACTTTTCTAGAAAGATTGCAGATATGGCAGAAAGCATAGAAAATATAATGGTAGAAGTGACAGATGCTGTATCTACAATTGCTGAATCATCACAAAACACTGCTCAAAACAGTGGTATGATAATGGAAGTAGTGGATCAGGTATCAACCGTTATTCAACAGGTATCAGATATGGTCGTTTTAAATGAAGATGTTTCTAAAGATCTGAATAAAGTTGTAGGAAATTTCAAATTGTAAAAACCTAATATATTGTCATTCGACAAAAGCATTTGGATTTAGACATAATATATGGTAAACTTAATCTTATAAAAATACTAAGCTAATATGAAACATAATTATTAACTTAGAACTATAAGGGAGAATTGACATGAATCAAACATTTGTTTATCGTAAGCACCTAAGAGCATCATTTTCATCTTTCATAAAGGCGGTATTGCTTCTGATCCTAGGAATCGCTATTATTGCATTTGGATTATTATTTACGAACCAAAGGGAAAGGACTGTTGAAGATACAATCGCTATTGTTATCGTTTTTGTTATCGTTATTTTGATTGTGTTAATCTTAATGTTGTTGGAGGTTGGAATAATCTATCTTATTCTATTAAGACGTTTTCGGTCAATCAGTGTAACACTCACAGACGATGGAATTGTATATAATAATTCCAAAAAGCAGATTATTATTCCATATGAAGATGTTCAGAAACTGGTATTCCCTTCGGTTAAGTATACAGGCGGTTGGATAAAGATCGTCTATAGGGGTGGTAACATACGATTAACAGTAGTTCTCGAGCATATTGGAGATTTCATCTACGAACTCAAGAAAAAAATGGATGATAGAGAAATGTCGCATGTTTACAATGAAAAGAAACTGATCTCATTCTTTAAAACAGCAGTGTTTGCAGATGAAAGTTGGGCACGAATATATCATAATTACAAATTACAGTTGGTAATCAGTTACATATGTCTCATAATGACTACCGTAATGATACGTGGCTTTAATGATTCGAGTAATAGTAAGTCATTTATATATGGAGCTTTGTTAGCACCATTATTGGGTTATTTGATTAGTGAAATCATCATTGGTCTCAAACTAAAAAAACGGTTAATAATCGGAGAACTAAGAGTATCACCAAGGGTGCCTGAGTTTGAACAGAAAGTATTTAATATTTCTATTATGGTATTTTCACTTGGTTATCTGCTACTTCTTTTCTTTTGGCTTATTGTACAATAATCTGTAACATTATTGATTATGGAAGGAAGATACATTAAATTGAGTGATAAACAATCAAACAAAAAAGTGGATGATAACTGGAATAAAAAAAAGAGATATCTTTGGATCATTAGCATTATTATCATATTGGCATTGATTACATATTATATATTGGCAAAAGATGAGAGAAACATTCAGTTAATCACTTTTGTTGCAAGCGTATCATCAATTGTACTTGCAATTTCTTCTATAATTATTGGCAAGAATTACAATAAAGCAACGGGAGAAGTCCTTGAACATATTGAATTATTGGTAGAAAATATAACGGATGAACTTCAGCATAGATTAAATAATTTAGAAGATATAAAAGTATCACTAGAAAATCTCCCGGAAGATATTCCAGAGAAAAAGAACCTACTCGATAAAGTAGAAAAAATGGAAGAAGTAATCATAACATCCCCTTTATTAGCATCTAATAGAAGTCACTATGAAGATAATAAAATCAGGAATTATGAAAAGAAGATACGGTCAGGGCAGAGAAAACTATATAAGTTTGATGCTGATTTACAAGATACTTCATCAGAAAAAGGTAAAATTAAAATTCAGAATAGAACTAAGAGCAGAGAAGAAAAAATAAAAATAGCAGATGAGAAGTTAAAAGAAATTACCAACAAGTAGAAAGTGATTTAAAAAGGTATTAGGATGAAGAATCTTAGTGCTTTTTTTGTTAAATCAAAAGGTTTACAAATTGCAATTAATATTTTAATATGCTAATATTATCAAATATTGGTAAAAAATATAGATAATGTGATATAAAATGAAAAACATCAATGAAATAAGAGGAGATATTAAAAATGGAATTTCATTTTTCAGATAAAGCAGAAAGCTTTCAACCTAACATATTTAAAATATTAAATGATAAGAAAAAAGAGATGCTTGATGCGGGTAGAAAAGTATATAATCTATCAGTTGGAACACCCGATTTCAAACCAGATAAACATGTGATGGAAGTGGTTTCCCAAGCCGCTCTGGATCCAGAAAATTACAAGTATGCATTAGAGGACTCACAGGAAATGATTGATTCTGTGAAAAGATGGTATGCTAGACGATTTGATGTTTCATTAGAGGATAATGAGATTTTGTCGGTGCCTGGTACCCAAGAAGGAATGGCACATATTGGTTTAACAATTTGTAATGAGGGCGATATTGTATTAGTTCCCAATCCTGGCTATCCAATATTTGAAGTTGGTCCATATCTAAATGGAGCAAAGATCGAATACTATAATCTAAGCAAGGAACATAATTTTATTCCTGAACTAGATGAGATTCCAGAAGAAATTGCCAGAAAAGCAAAGATGATGGTGGTTTCATATCCACTAAACCCAACTTGTACTTGCGCACCAATCGAATTTTATGAGAAATTAGTAGCATTTGCGAAGAAGTATAATATCCTAATTATAAATGATAATGCATACGCAGAGATTATCTATGACGGAAGAAAAGGATTCTCTTTTTTGTCAGTAGAAGGAGCAATTGAGGTTGGTATTGAGTTTAATTCACTTTCAAAATCATACAATTTGACGGGACTTAGAATCTCTTATGCGTTAGGAAATCCACAAGTTATTCAAAAATTCAAAACGATCCGTTCACAGTTTGACTATGGAGCTAGTTATTTGGTACAAAAGGCAGCAATTGCAGCACTTGATGGTCCACAAAATATTTTAGAAATCAATCGAAAAAAATATCAAGATAGAAGAGATGCACTTTGCGGTGGATTTAGAAGGATTGGATGGAATGTTCCTGATTCTTGCGGTACGATGTTCGTATGGGCACCACTTCCAAGTGGATATACGAGTTCAGAAAAGTTTTGTATAGACCTGTTGGAAAATACAGGCGTTATATGCACACCAGGTAATTCCTTTGGTTCACTTGGTGAGGGCTATGTTCGATTTGCCTTAGTGCATCCCGTAGAAATAATGAATGAAGTCGTAGAAATAATTGGAAATTGGTTACAAAAAAATACAAGATAGATTAGACTAATGATTGACACATATAATTTTTTGTGCTAGATTTATGTGAATGTGTTAATTATATTATCACAGGTAATAATAATTAAATATCGAAGAGTGAGTTTTAATACTCCAACCTTCAGGGCAAAGTGAAGCAGTGAAAGCTGTTAATTCTTGACCGGTGGTGATTGCTGATTGTGATAGATACAATACAGTATAAGTCCACGAACCTTTAGAGAGGCCGAATGAGTGAGAATCTCGTACCGACAGTATAGTCTGGATGAAAGAAGTGTAAGCATGCGTGCTATAAGTTTATTTTACGCTGACTTTTATTTTCATGCCCTATATCTATTGCAGATGTAGGACTTTTTTATTGTAAAAGACGACAAAAATAGAATAGAGCAAAATACGCTGTTTGCAAAATAAATATATGGAGGAAAAGAAATGGCAGATTTAGAAAAGTTATTTGAACAAGTAAAGGATAATGTGATATTTATATTAATATCAATAGTGATTATGGTAGCAGTATTTGCTATTGCAAAAGCAAGTGAAAAATTAATCGAGAAAAGAACAGGTGTTAAATTTAATCAGGAAAAGACAAAAATTAAAAGAATGACAGTGATTGCGATGCTTTCAGCACTGGCATTTATACTAATGTTTTTTGAATTTCCGGTTCCATTTGCACCAATATTTTATAAGATAGATGCAAGTGAAATACCAGTACTGATAGGTGCATTCATGTTTGGACCGGCAGCGGGTGTTGTTATAGAAGGTGTTAAGGTTTTACTTCATCTCGTAATAAAAGGAACTGAAACAGCATTCGTGGGTGATTTTGCAAACTTTATATTAGGCTGTTGTTATGTTGTTCCGGCAGCAACAATATACTTATTCAAGAAAACTAAGAAAAGTGCAATTATTGGTATGATAGTTGGTACTTTATCACTTGTGATTTTTGGAAGTTTACTAAATGCATTTTATTTACTACCCAAATATGCAGAGTTATTTGGAATGCCAATGGATTCGCTAATTGCATTTGGTACAGCTATAAATAGCTCCATAACAAATGTATTCTCTTTCGTAGCCTTAGCAGTCGCACCATTTAATCTACTAAAAGGCACAATAGTCGCTATCATCACTGGTGCATTATACAAATATGTCAGCAGAATCATCAAAAACTAATATATATCTTCAGCCTTTAGCCAATTTAGCGTTTTTCTCTTCGTTTTTGATTTAAGGTATTGAGCTCACGGAAAAAGACAGTTTTTCTTTTTGTTTTTGTTTAAAGGTTTTGAGCCCATGGAAAAAGACAAAGTTTGTAAGTGAATCTTGACGAAGTCAACTGAACGCACAAACTTTGTCTTTTTCCACGCATAGGAATGGCGTAATTGTTCATAATAAATTAAGAAGATTATTTTCAAGGAGAACGGTTATGAAAAAAGAGAAATTCTTATTACTCAGTGCTATTTTAGTTATGTGCGTTGGAGTGATGACTGGTTGTGGTAAAAAAGATATCGATGATGGGAACAAGGCTAGTAGTGGAATCCGTGGCTCAGCCAGCGAAGTGATTACAAATACAAGCACAAGTATAAATGAACTAGAAACGAATGCGAGCAATGGTATAAATGAACTAGAAACTGATATTAGTAAGAATGCAGAATAACTGGTCACGGTTTATGAAGCTACAATTCTAGCTCAAAGAAGATAAGAATAAGCCTATATTGGGTATAGCAAGTAAAAACTTACAAAAGTTAATTTTGTGAGTTTTTTGTTTTTCATGAAAGTTTTGTGAAAAGACTTTCACTTTGCTAAAATATATCGTATTATATAATTTTAGAAGTATATTAAGAGGAGGTTTTGTGAGAATATCTCGCAAATTAGGACAATGGCAAATAATATAAAAAAAGAAAGCAAGTTAGAAGCAGTGGGAAACAATACTAATAAAGTCATTACGAAGTATGACAAAAAGGTAATGGAAAGAAAACGACAAGAAGCGAAAGAAAGACGAAATAAGAAGGTATTTATAATATCTGCAATAATTGCTCTAGTAGCTATAATTATTGGTGCTACATCGTATTTTGTAATCAGACATAATAATATATATGGGGAGTACATAACCGTTGGAGACAATAAAATATCAAAAGTAGAGTTTGATTATTATTATAACAGTACAGCAAATGAATTTATTACAACTTATGCATCGTATCTTTCCTATTTTAATTTGGATACAACAAAAAGTTATGCAGACCAAAAGTATTCAGATAGTATGACTTGGGAAGATTATTTCGTTCAGGGTACGGTTGAGGTAATCAAACAGACAAAAGCAATTGTAGCAGATACTAAGAGCACGGGATTTCAGTATGACGTGACGGCTGATTATAATTCTTATGTAGATAGTATTAAACAAGCGGCAAGTACTGCTTCTACAAGTTTAAGTGCTTTTTACAAAACGAAATTCGGTACATATGCAACAGAAAGCAACATGACATCTATTTTCAAGGATTATTTAACTGCAGGCGCATATAGCTCTCAGCTTACAGAACAAAATACACCTTCAGATACTGAAATTTCAGCATACTATGAGGCAAATAAGGACAAGTACGATTCAATAGATTACAGAGTTCTTTCCGTTTCAACACAGGATGCCGCGAATGAAATGCTTTCAAAAGTGAAGGATGAAACATCTTTTGCAACTTTATGCAAAACATATGCATCTGATGCGGATAAAGCAAAATATGAATCAGACGATGCTTCACTTGTAAAAGGTGGCACATCAAGTAGTATCAGTACTGCATATAGTGCATGGCTATATGATCCATCACGAGTAGCTGGAGATAAAACAGTCTTAGAGGATTCAGATAATGGCGTATATGGTGTTGTATATTTTATAAATAGATATTATGAGGATAAAAATAATGCAACAATATCAAGTACGATAGCAAGTAATGCTGTAAAAGCGTATATTGATAATCTTACGGCTGATTATACGGTTGTTGATAAGCACAATCATTTGAAATATCTGAGCATACCGGCCGAGACAACAAGCCAGGAGTAGTTTTTACGAACGGACGAAAAAGTTCATGGATGTCCTCTTGTTCGCGATTGCCTCTACAGCCATATGCGATTGTTTGCATTCGGTTCGACACCAAAAAACGGTGTCAACCGCTTGCAGACAATCGCGTATGGCTGTAACGGCAAATGCGTACAATTGAGGACATCCATGAACGTTTTCTGCGTATTGTGCGTAAAAATATACGTCGCATTAGCGATAAAAAATAAAAGCAATAAAAACTAGAATGAAGAACATAAAAGCACATCCATAAGGGAATGGATGTGTTTTTGTGTTGGGAAGTTGGGATTAAATGGATTGACAAATATCTTCGGAATGGTACAATTAATTCTAGTATAGGTTTAATGTAGCATTAAATTATTAAATTGAGAATAAAAACATAATATTTTACAAATTAATAACTATAGATAAAAAGACTGAAAAGTGAGGTAATATCATGTATCAAGGGTTTGTTAGAATGTCTGCTATGACACCTAAGATTAAGGTAGCTGATTGCGATTATAACGTGGAAAGAATATGTGAATTGATTGATCAAGCAGTAGCAAAGGATGCTAAGATCATAGTATTTCCAGAACTGTGTATTACTGGTTATACATGTGGTGATTTATTTTTGCAGGATACTTTATTAAAAGGTGCAATAGATGGTCTTATTGCGATTGCAAAATATACAAATAATATCAGTGGAGTTCTTGTGTGGGTTGGATTGCCATATGAATACTGTGGGAAGTTGTATAACGTTGCTGCAACAATTTCAGGTGGAAAAATTCTGGGTCTTGTTCCTAAAAAGAACATTCCTAATTATTCTGAATTCTATGAAAAAAGACATTTTACAGAAGGCTTTGATGAGGTATGTGAAGTTGTCATTGATGGACAGATTGTTCCATTTGGCAGTAAAATGCTATATCAATGTGCAAATATGCCATCACTAGTGATAGGAACAGAAGTGTGCGAGGATCTTTGGGTTCCAATGCCTCCAAGTATTGCACATGCAATGAATGGGGCAACGGTGATTGTCAATTGCTCTGCCAGTAATGAAACAATCAGTAAAGATAATTATAGAAGAGAATTAGTTAGAGGGCAGTCAGCCAGATTGTTATGCGCATATATTTATGCAAGTGCTGGTGAAGGGGAATCAACGCAAGACCTTGTTTTTGGTGGACATAATATAATTTCTGAAAACGGAACTATAATTGCAGAAGCTAAAAGATTTATGAATGAAGCTATTTATGCAGATGTTGATCTTGATAGGCTGAAATGTGAACGTCGTCGAATGACTTCATTTAGCTCGAGAGAAGATTTATATGAATATACTGTTGTTGAATTTAATATTGGAATGAAAGATTTGAAATTGATCACAAAATATAATAAAGCTCCATTTGTTCCTAGAAATATAAGAGAAAGAGAGGACCGCTGTGAAGCGATTCTTTCAATTCAAGCATTGGGACTGAAGAAGCGGCTTGAACATATTGGATGCAAGTATGCTGTGATTGGGATTTCTGGCGGACTTGATTCAACGTTGGCTTTGCTTGTGATAACAAGGGCATTTGATGCACTGAAAATCCCACGTGAGAATATTATATCCGTTACAATGCCTTGCTTTGGAACAACGGATAGGACTTATTCTAATGCTGTTGGGTTAACAAAAAAACTTGGTGCTACATTAAATGAAATAGATATAAAAGAGTCTGTAACATTACATTTTAGAGATATTAAGCATGATATGAATGTCCATGATGTGACCTATGAAAATTCACAAGCAAGAGAGCGCACGCAGGTTCTTATGGATATTGCAAATCAGATAAATGGAATCGTGATTGGAACAGGAGATTTGTCAGAACTAGCATTAGGTTGGGCAACGTACAATGGTGACCATATGTCCATGTATGACGTGAATGTTTCCGTACCTAAGACACTTGTAAGACATTTGGTGAAATATTTCGCAGATACGTGTAACGATATAGGACTTGCAGATGTTTTAAATGATGTGTTAGATACACCAGTTAGTCCAGAACTACTTCCACCGAAGGAGAATGGCACAATTGCTCAAAAAACAGAGGACATTGTTGGACCATATGAGCTTCATGATTTTTATCTATACCATATTCTCAGGTTTGGAATTAGACCTGCCAAGTTATTTAGAATTGCAAAGAATGCATTTGAAGGTGAGCATGATGATGAGACTATTTTGAAATGGCTTAAGACATTTTATAGTAGATTCTTTTCAACACAGTTCAAACGCTCATGCTTGCCAGATGGACCAAAAGTGGGCTCGGTTTCAATTTCGCCAAGAGGTGATTTACGTATGCCGAGTGATGCGAGTGCTTCGCTTTGGATGAAGGAACTTGAAGAATTGTAATTAAGGTTGCAAGTGTGATTAGGTGTCAAAAATAATATATAAATGTGAGTGAATATTCATTTCTGATTATTCATTTATCTTGCCGTTCCTTCAAGTAGTATGTTTTTTATAAGCCTCAGAGATGATAAAAAGACTCGCTTACGCTCATTTTTTATCTGAGTCTAAAAAAAACATGACCACTACTTTCAGCCGGTCTGCGAAAAATGAATAATCAGAAATGAATATTCACAGGTTACTTTATAAAAGAAATTTGACACGTATATTATCACAATTATAAAAGGGCTGAAAAACCATTGAAAACATTAAAAATAGGCTTGTATCTGATGCAATTGAAAAAGTTGCCAGATACAAGCCTATTTTTGATTTTCTTGCGTTTATATTTAGCCCGAGACGGATGGGAGATTGCTTAGGTTGTTGCTTTCAGCGCCATCTGGGAGAGATTTTAGGTATTCACTTCCTTGTCGGTGAGCTATTCCTACTCCATTAATTCCACCTTCTTTTGCAAGTTGGACACCTTGTTCCTTACTTAGGGTTGTCCCATCGGATAATTTATATCCATCTACATGACCACTGCTTTTTACAAGGGCAACAATATCTTTTGCGTTAGATTTTGGATCAGGTATGTCGTCAAGCGAACTCATAGCAAGTTGCGAACGATTTATATTAGGTTTACTCATTTATTATGCTCCTTTCAATAAATTTATAATTATTATTTGTAATACAGCAAAAAATATACATTAATAAAAATTACAGATACTAGAAAGAGAATTTAATAAAAAAGAAATGTAAAAAATAAAAAGTCCAACATAGAAAAATGATAAATAGGAAAAACCAATAAAAATAGAGGCTATCACAAAAATTGTGACAGCCTCTATTTGACATAGGATAATTAATTTCTTTTACCAAAAAGTCTGAGAAGGTTAATGAAAAGGTTGATAAAATCTAAATACAACATAAGTGCACCAAATAATGCCATCGTAGTTATGCTGTCGGAAGTACTTCTAGCAGCCATTTTTTTGATCCTTTGTGAATCGTATGCAGCTAGACCAACGAAAATGAAAACACCAACAGCTGAAATAATTAGGCTCATACCGGAGCTCTTAATGAAAAATATATTAGCAAGACTTAAAACAATAATGGCGATAAGACCCATAATGCAGATGTTTCCAACTGTAGATAAGTCCTTTTTTGTAACTATACCAAACACTGCCGTGATAGCAAATATAACAGCAGCCATAATAAAGATACTAAATACGGAGCCTAGCTGATAAGCTAAAAATATAAATGAAAGGGTAACGCCGTTAATCGCTGAATATAGAACAAATAATATTGTTGATGTAAACACTTTGTTATGGCTCATAGCACGGTTTGCAGCAAATACAACTACAAATTCACTGATTATCAGACCATAAAATAATCCACTGCTTGTATAAATTGAATATAAAAGATTAGGAGAATGCAAGGTTATATAGGAAGCAATAGCAGTGATTATTAGTGCAAATGTCATAAATATAAAAGCTTGTGCTAATACATTCTCCTCAATTCTCGCACGTGAACCATACATTTGAGTGGTAGGGTTAATTGGTTCATAATTTTGATTGAAATTTTCATTCATTTTAATGCACCTCTTTTTGTGTTATTTTTAATTATATTAACATTTATAACATATTAGTCAAGCATTTTCAAATATTTTATAATTCAGGATCAAATATTTTATAATTGAGGTGGGTCAATTGTGACTCAATTGATATTATATTAAGAAATGGCCAATGTATTTTTATAGATACAACAAGCGTTATGATTGACTAAATAACATACGAATGATATAATTGATAAATAATTAACAAAGTTAATGCCGCTGATTAAACGCACATATAATTTTGTTATAGTAATTAATTATGAAGGGATTTTAATCTTTCATACACACGTTTGTGTCTACATGTTTTTTGCACAAAAATCGTTATGCGCATTGAATGCGCGGAATGGAGAAAATTATGAGTAGATTTACATTACCAAGAGACTTGTATCATGGAAAAGGAACTTTAGCGGAACTGAAAAATCTTGTAGGAAAGAAAGCAATGTTGGTTGTTGGTGGCGGCTCAATGAGACGTTTTGGCTTTTTGGATCGTGCAGTTGATTATTTAAAAGAAGCTGGAATGGAAGTTGAACTATTTGAAAATGTTGAACCAGATCCAAGTGTAGAAACAGTTAAAAAAGGTGCCAAAGCAATGTTGAAATTCAAGCCTGACTGGATTGTAGCAATGGGTGGCGGCTCTCCAATAGATGCAGCAAAAGCAATGTGGGCTTTATATGAATATCCAGAAATTACATTTGAAGATTTAATTACACCATTTAGTTTTCCAACGTTACGTCAGAAAGCAAAATTTTGTGCAATTCCTTCAACATCAGGTACGGCAACAGAAGTTACTGCATTTAGTGTAATCACAGATTATAACAAGGGAATTAAATATCCATTGGCAGATTTTAATATTACGCCAGATGTTGCAATTGTCGATCCTGCATTAGCAGAGACAATGCCTAAAAAATTAACTGCATTTACTGGGATGGATGCTATGACGCATGCAATTGAAGCATATGTTTCCACATTAAATTGTGACTTTACAGATCCATTGGCACTTCACGCAATCAAGATGGTGCATACATTCTTGAAAGCTTCTTATGATGGAGATATGGCTGCTAGAGACAGAATGCATAATGCACAATGCTTAGCTGGTATGGCATTTTCAAATGCATTATTAGGTATTGTTCATTCAATGGCACATAAGACAGGCGCAGCATATTCAGGTGGTCATATTGTTCATGGTTGTGCAAATGCAATGTATCTTCCCAAAGTAATCAAATTCAATTCGAAAAATGAAGTAGCAGCACTTCGTTATGCTGATATTGCAAAATTCATAGATTTAAAAGGAAATACAACGACGGAATTAGTAGATGCCTTGATTGCTGAAATAAAAGCGATGAATACTTCATTATTAATACCAACATGTATCAAAGAATATGAAGGCGGAATTATTGATGAAAAAGAATTTAATGATAAACTTTCTAAGGTAGCAGCACTTGCTATTGGTGATGCATGTACAGGTTCTAATCCAAGAATCCCAACACAAGAAGAGATGGAAAAATTAATCCATGCTTGTTATTATGATGAGGAAATTAATTTCTAAAATTATGTAATTATAGTCAGTATCGTTTCAATTATTTATTAAGCATCTTATAGAGTTTGTGAGATAATTCAAACTTTAGGGGTGCTTTTTAAATACTTAAAAATGCATCCCTAAAGTCATGAAATCTATCAAATCAATTGTATTTATGTTCTTTTTGATATACAATATAGGGAGTGGAGTAATATATTTTAGGAGGGTGTTTTATGAAAAATGTTGAATGTGAACCTGATAATATTTTCTGTAAGCAAAACGTGGAACAGATTATGGTTCCAGAAATCGTCAAATCAGATTTGCTTAGTATTATAGAAGAAAAGTTGAAAAAAGCAGGATTTTACTACCGTATTGTTTACAGAGTCAAAGAGATTGATTCTATGGTCGAGAAACTTATATATAAAGATTATAGAAGAGTCGGTGGAGAAAACGAAAGCAAAAAAATGCAGGATTTGATAGGGATAAGAATTTTGCTATACTTTGCAGACGATTTAACGATTTGCAGGAATCTATTAGACACAGTATTTACAGTGCCAGGGCATTGGAATACGATTGAGATTAATGAATCAGAATTTAAAGCAATGAAGATTAATGGTATATTTACGCTACCTGCATATTTAAGTAAGACAATTATGAATCCGATTTTATCGGAATATGTAGATGATACATTTGAAATACAAGTTAGAACGAATTCCTTTGAGGGATGGCATGAGATTGAACATGATTTAAGATATAAGGGCTCTGCTTTTGGAATAGGAAATGAAGTCCTTGCAAGAAAAATGAATAGTATACTTGCAACATTAGAATTGTGTGATGATTCTGTTGTGAAACTACTTGAAGATCTGGGTCATCAGCATTATAAAGATAAAAAGTGGACAGATATGATTCGCTGCCATTATCGTCTTAAGATGACAAATGAACCAATGTTAGATGAGATTAAGGAAATATATGATCAAGATAATGAGCTAGCAAAATCATTTTATAAGTTTGATAGAAGAAAAGCAATTGAACAATTTTGGATGAATACGTCAGAAAGAACTGGTCAATTAGATGTAAACGCTGTGATTAAGGTTGTTAATCTATTAGGACCTAATAGCGAGAAAATAAAAGAGGCATTTGCAAAGATAGAAAGTCAAAAAGAGGAAGTCAAAGAAAGTAATAAAAGAAAGCGCTTTGAGCCTTTTAAGGAATTTGGTGAATATACTGTATTTAGAGCTACTACATATCTTGAAAGTTCAAATACAAATCTTGAAACTTCGTTCAAAAAGGCAGCAAACTATGTCTATTCCTGGGTGAGATCAAGATTTTGCGAGGTGTTTACTGATATTCCTCATGAAATAGAATCCTATAAGAATGAAAAACCTGGATTTTCTGTTGATGTTAATTTTGATGTTGCGAAGTGTATTTTTAGTGAGAGAACAACACATGTGGATTTGAAGATTGCAAGTAGAATCTGGATTTCCAATGCAAGCATCATACTTGATGCTAGAGGGCTGAAGTTTTCAGTGACGAATGAATATGCAGAACCTGAAGAAAGATTCAGGGATAATGAGAATGTATTATTTAGCAGGCCTAATTTCTATGGAGAGATTGCTGATAACATCGGAATATCTGATGTTGAAAGGCTTCGTGAAGAAGTTACACATGTGGGAATTGATGAAGTTGAAAAGTTAACAGCTTTAATTGATGATGCAAATAGGCAATTTCCGGTTGTTGTATTTATGGCAAAAGATAATTCTTGGATTAACAAATTCGACGTTGATTATTTCTCATATTTGGTAGGATATTATGCACATGTTAAAGTATTAAACAATGAAGATTGCGAAAAGTTTGCACAAAAATATAATTTTGACATGAATGAATATGAAGATTCTATTAGCATATTTTTCAAAGGTCAGAAGCCTCGAATTAGTTACAAAGCTGATATTGTTGAGGCAACGTTTGAAGTCATCAAGCTTCAAGACAAGAAGTATTGGAATGAAAAAGGATGCCGCGCATATAGAAGACAACTTATTTCTGAAATAAGAGGAGAAAATGTTGAATAATTACGGCATACTAATATAAAAGGAATTAGCACCAACATATCAAACTGTTGGTGCTGATTTTTTTATATTATCTATGTCTAAATCCATTAATATTTCATCAATATAATTACCATTTATAAGAAAGTAATTTTTATGTAATCCAACTTTTTCAAATCCAAATTTTTCATACATAGTAATTGCATTCTTATTATTTGCATTCACACCAAGACTAATCGTCTTTATCGTATCCTGTTCTTTTGCTACTCTTATTAATTCTTCCATGACAGTGTTTCCAATGCCATTTCTCCAATATTCTTTTTTGACTGAAATAACAATTTCGCTGTTATGAGCTATTCTTTTTCTACTAAGACAGCTAATACTTGCACAACTAACAATGTTATCATCTATAATACCTAAAATCATAACTGTTTTTGTATCATTACTTATATTTTTGATATGTTCCGCCTCTTGTTCAACAGTAAATTGAATTTCATTTTTTCCAAATAATAAGTTATCACTTTGCCCACCAATAAGATTAAGGTATTCAATTAGTTTTTCAGCATCCGCTATTGTGGGCTTTCTTAATAATAACTGTTGACCATTTCTTAATTGTATTACCTTTGAAATATACATGGATAGATTAGTGCTCATCAACGCCTCCTTATTTCATGAGTTATTATTACACCATGAATTTAAAATTTTTTCTATTATACTATAGAATAATATGATTATTCAAGTGTTTTACATACCGAAAAACAGGTTAACTTAGTCTATGGCTTTTGATCAAATTATTTGTCGTTTTATTCCTCATTCAATGGAAATTGTTCCATCCTTCATTTTATATCTAACATCTGCAGACTTGGCTACATCTAGATCGTGTGTTACAACGATGACACAATACGCGTCCTCATGTGCAAGTTTACTGAGCAGTGCCATTATATTTTCAGTATTTGCAACATCCAAGTTTCCGGTAGGTTCGTCAGCAATCAGGATTGTAGCTCCGGAGGCCAGGCTTCTTGCAATCGCGACACGTTGCTGCTCGCCACCTGATAAATTTGAAGGGAAGCGTTTGAATTTTTCTTGCGTAATACCCACACTCAGAAGAAGCTGTTCTGCTCTTTGTTTTGCAGACTTGGGATGTATGCCATTTAGTTCCATAGGATAACAAACATTTTCAATAACGGTAAAAAGTGGTAACAATTGAAATGACTGAAATATCATCGAAACCGTCTGCCTGCGGTATCGGTCAAGGTTTATTGCTTTAAGATTTACTTCTTTAAGATTTGCTTCACTAATGAAAACATCGCCTTCACTGGGATGGTCAAGTCCGGCTAACATAGAAAGGAGAGTGGATTTCCCAGATCCACTTGGGCCTATAATTGTATAGAGTTTCCCTGTTTCAAAACTACAACTTATCTGATTAACCGCTGGTGTAACGGAGTTTCTGTACCTATACGTGACTTTTTCGAGCGTTAATTTCGCCATAAATTATTCCCCCTATTCTTTTGCTTGAAGTAGATCCAATACCTTCCGGTTAGTTGTGATAATTGAGCAAACAAAGCTGCCCACAAAGCATCCTACAAAGAACATAGTAGCAATAAGATACAATTCCACTAATATTCCACTTATAGCTGATGTATCATTGTAAAGAAAAACGCCGAGTGCTCCTAGTATAAGCCCGACTATACAATGAAATAACTGTTCAAACATTAAAAGTATGCAAATCTTTCGTCTAGAAGTTCCAAGTATTCTCAAGATAGCTACCTCTTTTGAGGAATGTAATATTATCAGACCGCATACAAGGCCTTCTATTACCACGGCTACCATCAAAACTACCGGCAATAATTTTTCAAAAAGTGATAGTGCTTTTAATAGATTGTCAATTTTACTTGTATCCATATTAAAAGTAAGGTGATTTGATGATAATGCTCCCGTATTTATTCCATCCATTCCTTCGACATAGCTTCGAAATTCATAAGCGTGTAAATTATTGGCAAGTGTAAATTCAGCCAGATCAAGAGCTATCTCTTGTCCAAATATTGGAGTTGAATTCAGCACTCCTGGTGAAAAAACCATCTCTTCATATTTGTCTGATGGAGTTGTAACAGTCCCAACTATAGTATAATCAGATCCCTGGTGTAATAACTCATTTTTAATTTCATCATTACTAAGCTCAAGTATTTCATTATCTAGTAATACATTATCAGGGTGTGCATTTTTATATTTATTAATATAAGTCGACTGCAAGTTCTTTAAGGTTCCGGAAACAGTAACATGAACTTTATCTCCAAGCACAAGTCCATTTTCTTTCAAGAGATTTTCGCCGACAACACAGACATTACCAAATTCTTTCATGTAGGACTCATCATATCCTTGGGCATAAGTTATATTTATTTTCTCGTCTGTATAACTTGCTATATCATTTGTTACAACCCAGTCAACTTTCGAATAATTGAAGTCTGCATAATGTGTATATTCATAATAAGGATCAATTGCATAGCCTGTTTTCATGATATTAGTTACAGCTGAAAGCGATAATCCGTTAATAAATGTAGCGTTTATATCTGTACTGTTACATAAATTAATATAGGATTGATGCATTGCCTGGAATTGTCCAACAGCTCCAAACAGTAAAGCTGACAGTAATATTGATAGAATTGATTTTCCAACCGATCTGCGTATGTGCTTTGCTATATATCGTAATACAAAAAAACCGCTATGCCTATTTTTCCTTATGTTTTGATTGACTTGTGCATCATTTAATATTGTGGTATTTAAGTCATGGGGATCAACGGTATTATATATTGGAGCATTCGTGGCGCAACCGTTATTATTAACCTGCATTCTCTTTTTACTCTGCTTCGCTATTTTGCTGTGAACCTGCTTATTGCTATGAACTTGTATTTTGCTGAGAGCCTGTTTTTTGCTATGAGTCTGTTTAATCTGATTATCCTGTAAAAGCATAAGTGGAGGGATGGTGCTTATTCTCCATATCCGATACAATGCAAAGACTAGCACAAGTAATACCTCACTCATTATACATCCGACAGCTACTGTTATTGGTATTGATGTATTAGCAAGATTCTCCGTAATTTTTAAAATGGTGCTATTTTTAGAAATGGTTTCTGTTGTATAAATCCATGCTGTGCAACTACCCACGAATACGGCCGATATAGTCACCAACATGAGTGGTAGTATGAGCGCTTTGATTGACTCTTTTTTGGTGGTACCTAGCGCCCTCAATATTGCGTACTCTTTCTTTTTCCTTCCTATAAAAAGATATACAATAAGCCATGTTGATACAATTACTGCTACCGATAATGTGACAATAGCAATGATTGATAATTTAGTTGACATTTTATATTTTTCAACTATATCAGGCCATCCATCATCATTAAATATAATTTTAATTCCAATTTTCTCTAATTGAGGAGTTATATTTTTTATATTTTCAACAAAAGAGGGTATATCCCATGCATTATCAACAGTAAAATTGAATTCACTCGGTGAAAACATATGATTCTCTAACA
>Ga0302173_10000198_pt1 | contig 32461 bp, 21 predicted proteins | sample I_Fen_N3_1_FD_198785 | JGI IMG/M metagenome (GOLD analysis project Ga0302173, IMG submission 198785) | Peat permafrost microbial communities from Stordalen Mire near Abisko, Sweden - I_Fen_N3_1 | ecosystem: Environmental > Terrestrial > Soil > Wetlands > Permafrost | place: Sweden: Abisko... | reverse complement strand
TAATCTCGAATTGCTTGCTGTTTTTTAAGAATTCGATTGTCCAGTTGGTAACGGTTTCGTTGAATTTTCCACCTGAATGAGCGAAATTTTGACTTCCGTTGATGATAAATATTTTCTTCATTTTATTTTAATGTTCTTATGAATTCGTGAGTGTGAGGGATTACTTTACTATGTTTTTATTTTTATTTGTGTTCAGTGAACTTCGTTTGAGACGGTATCTCCTGATTTAGAAAAACAAGGCTTTTTGGCCGTAGTTTTTGTTAATCGGGAATTTAAGCCGAATCCCGATAGCTATCGGGACGACCCGGAGGGACACACCCTAATTATTCTTATTGTTGATTGTAATTTTTTACACACATAGAAACATAGGTTTTTTGTTTGCTTTTAAAAGGATGTAAAAAAAAGAAACTCGTTTCTCTCACATAGCTATGTCAAGCTTTGTCAAAGTTTTAAGTTTTGACAAAGCTCAAAGCGGAATATAGCTATGTGAATTTAAAATAAGTGAAACGCCTTTCTATATTTCTATTGGCGATGTTTCTATGTGTTTAAGTATTTTGTGAATAGTATTATTTAAGTTTTGAAATTGCCTGATTAATGAAATCTAATTCTGAAGCAGATAAATCAAAATCTAAAGTTTTTGCGTTCGAAATGGCTTGTTCTGCGTTTCTTGCTCCGGCTAAAACGATGGTAATTCCTTTTTGTAAAGTCGTCCAGCGTAAAACCAATTGTGAGATTGAAATGTGTTTTGTGTTTGCCAGAGAACTCAATTCTTCAACCAAAGTTTTTACTTTTTGAAGATCAAACTGACCGAAATATCCGTTTCTGTGATCGTTATTTTTTAGTTTACTGTCTGTGAAATATTTTCCCGTTAACAAACCTCTTTCCATTGGGCTGTAAGCAATGATTCCGATGTTTTCCTGAATGGTAAGCGGAACTAAATCGGTTTGAATTGCTTGGTTCAGCATACTAAACGGAACTTGATTTGATGCCAATTGAATGGTTTTGTGCGCTTCCTGAATTTGTGCAAGACTGTAATTACTTACTCCGGCGGATCTGATTTTTCCCTGTTGAATCAGGGTTTCAAGCACTTCCATTGTTTCGCTTATTGGTGTTGTAGCGTCCGGCCAGTGAATTTGTAGTAAATCGATATAATCGGTTTGAAGACGTCTTAAACTGTCTTCGACTTCTTTGATAATATTGCTTTTTGATGCGTATTTGTAAATCGGGATTTCTTTTCCGTTGTCTTCGGCATTAAAAAAGAATTCTCCTTTTCCGTTGTTGCTTCCGTCCCAAACTAAACCAAATTTGGTTAATAATTGTACTTTTGATCTGTCTTGTGATTTTAGGGCTTCTCCAATCATTTCTTCGCTTAAACCGAATCCGTAGAAAGGAGCAGTGTCAATTGTAGTTACGCCATGATCGATTGAAGCGTGAATAGAATCGATTGAATCTTTCTTTTCGTTTCCGCCCCACATGTTTCCGCCAATGGCAAATGCACCGTATGTAATAGTTGATAATTCAAGTTTTGTGTTCCCTAATTTTCTATATTCCATAATATTATATTTTAATGCTTAAAAATTTGTTTGGCAAAATTATACCATTTTTAAGGGTGTTAAGTTGTATATATTTGTCTTTTTTATGTAAATTTGTAGTCTAATTAATAAAGAACGTCATGAAGAAAGAAAATTTATACGAGCCGTTTACTGTTTCCTTTGAAACTCTGGATGAATATCCGGATGTTGGAGATCGTCATAATTTCTTTGAACTGGTTTATATTCTGGAAGGAACGGGAAGGCAATGTATCAACAAAAATATTTTTGAGTATGATGCGGGACATATGTTTTTATTGACGCCTGAGGATTGTCATAATTTTACGATTGAAACAAAAACGAAGTTTTTCTTTTTAAGGTTTAATGATATTTATTTGAAGAATTCGAGTTTGCAGAATGAGAATATTCAGCGTTTAGAATATATTCTACAAAATGCGAATCATCAGCCGGGTTGTATTTTAAAGAATGATGCTGATAAATGTCTGGTAAAAGTGATGGTGGAAGCGATTATTCGCGAACGCCAGGATAAGGATGTTTATAATAAGGAGTTGATTCAGCAATTGGTGAATACTTTGATTATTATTGTGGCGCGCAACATTGCAAAGTATTTGCCAGAGCAGGTAAATATTGGTTGTGAGGCTAAAGCGATGGATATTTTGCAATACATCCAGAATAATATTTACTATCCTGAAAGGATTAAAGCGGAATCGATTAGTGATTATTTCGGGATTTCGAATACGTATTTAGGCCGTTATTTTAAGAAGCATGCCAATGAAACAATGCAGCAATATATAAGTAATTATAAAACGAAACTGATCGAACATCGTTTGCAGTTTAGTGATAAACGTATTAATGAAATTGCGTATGAGTTTGGTTTTACCGATGAAAGCCACTTTAATAAGTTCTTTAAGAAACAGAGAGGGAATAGTCCTTCGGAGTTTCGAAAAGTGATTCGTGTGAGTGCGTAAATTTAGCACGCGGATGACGCGGATTCGCAAGCGAAAACACGGATTGTCGCGGATTTTTTTAATCTATTTCTTCTTTGCCGATTATAAAATCGAAATGCTGGTTTTTGCCGGTTTTTAGGTTGTTTATTTCGTTTTTTAAAAACTCTTCTAAGGATTCAGCCACGATGTTTCGTTCCCAGGATTCGTTTTGAAGTTCTATGATTTGGCCGAATTTTCCTTTTGTGGCGGGATCTGTGTCAAATAGTAAATAATCTCCATTTCTTCCGGTTGCAAAGGGAATCCATTTTGGATTTGCATAGTTGTCGGTTTTGATTTTTTCGAAATCTATTTCCTGTTCCGGAAGGTCGTCTTGGTCAAATTGTAAATCTTGTAGCGAATTCCATTCTTCCTTAATGTCTTCAAACGGGATAAGATCATATGTCCAATCGCTGATTAAGAACTGAAAAGCAGAAGTTACGGCATCGTATTCTACATTTTGAACTTTGTAAAAATTTTGCAGTGCCAGCGGAATTGTAATTTCATCTTCTAAAACGGAATGTTCTTTTAAATCTTCTGCAGAAATACCGTCTGCGAGATTGTAATAACGATTGTTTTCTGCGACAATTTTATTGATTTCAGTAATCCATTCTTGCCATAAAAATTCGTATTGTTTAAATTCTTTGTCAACAGGTAGTTGAGGCTTTTTAATTTTTTCCTCGTATGCAGCTATGTCGATCGCTGTTATGGTATCATTTTCTTTATTGAACCAAACGCTTATGCCATTAAGAATAAAAGCGCCGCTGTCATCTCCTTTAAAAAGTTTTACAAGTTGCTTTTTATTGGCTGCATAAAACTCAAATAGATTTTGATCTTCAAATATAAATTCTCCTGAAAATGGCTGTTTTGAGCAGTAATCATAAGTGCCATAATTTAAATCAAGTAATAAATTCTCTGTTTTTAATCCTTCTTTAGAAAATGCAATAATACCATGGGCATCCCAAGTATAAACGTAGTTATGTTTATTCTTTTTTAATCGATAATCTCCAAGAACTTTTTCTAAAATAGCAATCTCAACAGGGAACTCAATAGAAACTTCATTTATTTGAAAATGTGTTTTAGATAATGAAAATTTTGTCAAAAGGTTAGTTTTTAAAGATAATGGTATTAAATGATCTTCTTTATCACACGTAGTTTATGAGTGTGTTTGTTTGTTTCTGGATTGTAGATTCCTAAGTGGTCTAAACGGTCAATGCGGACTTTTCCACTTGCGTGAATGATGTAATTGTTGTCCATAATAATGCCTACGTGAATGATGTTTCCTTCGTCATTATCAAAAAAGGCTAAATCTCCTGCTTCGCTTTCTTCGATAAAACTTAAAGCTTCTCCTTCAAGTGCTTGTTGTGAAGCATCGCGGTGAATTTTGTATCCGTTTAGTTTGTAGACCATTTGTGTGAAACCGGAACAGTCAATGCCAAAAGGTGTTTTTCCGCCCCAAAGATAGGGTGCGTTTAAGTACATGAAAGCGGTATTTATTAAAGCGCTTTTAGGTTTTACGCCACTTGTTTTTGTGCCTTCGAATTCGAAATTAGCAGTATTGATTTCGTTATTATTTAAAAAGGATAAAGACGCACCAAGCGGAATTGGTAATAATAAATTCTCGGGTGCGCTGATATAATCAATCAAATCAGCATTAAGAATAATGGCGTCATTGCTTAATTGATTGTAATTTGCTTCTGAAATTACCTGATATTGTTTGGAATCGACCCAACCTTCGTAGTCATCGAATTGTATTTTTATTCGGGCCCATTGATTTTGGCGTTCTAAAATCTCGATATGTTCACCAAACAAAAGTTGTGTAACGATTTCACTTCTGTCACTTGGCTCAGATCGAACGGGTACTATGGCTAGATTGCAAATTCCGAACATTTAGGTAATTTATTAGTTGAAAATTTGGAGTTGTTTCATTTATAAACAACTCCAAATTTAATATTATTTAAGCTCTTTCAATAACAATTGCTGATGCGCCACCGCCACCGTTGCAAATTGCAGCAGCTCCGGTTTTGGCATTATTTTGTTCTAAAACATTTAGCAAAGTTACGATGATTCTTGCTCCCGAACATCCTAGGGGATGGCCTAATGAAACAGCTCCGCCATTTACGTTTACTTTATTGTTATCAAGACCAAGGATTTTTGAATTGGCTAATCCAACAACGGCAAAAGCTTCGTTGAATTCGAAATAATCAACATCGCCAATTGCAATTCCTGCTTTGTCTAAGGCTTTTGGTAATGCTTTTGCCGGACTCGTGGTAAACCATTTTGGTTCCTGAGCAGCATCTGCATAACTTTTTATGTAGGCTAGGGGTTTTAATCCTAATGCGATTGCTTTTTCTTCAGACATTAAAACCAAAGCTGCAGCTCCGTCATTGATTGTCGAGGCGTTTGCGGCTGTAACGGTTCCGTCTTTGGTGAAAACAGCGCTTAAAGAAGGGATTTTATCCAATTTTACATTGGTGTATTCTTCATCTTTAGAAACAATAACTGGTTCGCCACGTCTTTGCGGAACTTCTACAGGAACAATTTCGTTATCGAATTTTCCGGCATCCCATGCTTTTGCACTTCTTTCGTAAGACTGAATGGCAAAATTGTCTTGTTCTTCACGGCTAATGTTGTATTCAGATGCACATAAATCAGCGCAAACTCCCATTGCGTTGTTATCGTAAGCATCTGTCAAACCATCTTTCTGCATTCCGTCAAGCATTGTTGCAGGGCCAAATTTAGTTCCGTTACGCATTTGTACGTAATGCGGAATCAAACTCATGTTTTCCATTCCACCGGCAACGACAATTTCAGCATCACCACAAGCGATAGCCTGAGCAGCAAACATTACAGCTTTCATTCCTGAGGCACAAACTTTGTTTACTGTTGTTGCAGCAACTTCTTCAGAGAGACCTGCGAAAAGTGCAGCCTGGCGTGCGGGAGCTTGTCCAACTCCTGCTTGTACCACATTCCCCATGAATACTTCATCAACTAATTTTGGGTCAAGGTTAATTTTTTGAAGTGCGCCTTTAATAGCGGCAGCACCTAATTTTGGTGCGGGTACGGTAGATAAACCTCCCATGAAACTTCCGATAGGTGTTCTAACGGCAGAAACGATAACAACTCTTTTGTTCATTTTCTGTTAATATTAGTTAATCAAGCAAATTTACTCTTTATTTGAATAAATTCAAATTTTGGGGCAATTCGATTGGATTTTAAATTTAATATCAATTTTTTGTTAATTCTATTTGTTTGATTGTGAAGTGTTTTTAAAAAAAGATCAAAAAAAGATGAAAAAAAGCCCCAAAATACTTGTGAGATATATAATGTTGTCTTAAATTTGCAACCGCAAAACAGAACACGTTTCTTGAGCTTGGAGAGTTGCCTGAGTGGCCGAAAGGACTTGTTTGCTAAACAAGCGTATGGGTAACTGTACCAAGGGTTCGAATCCCTTACTCTCCGCTTTAAATTGACCTTTCGGGGTGTAGCGTAGCCCGGTTATCGCGCCTGCTTTGGGAGCAGGAGGCCGCAGGTTCGAATCCTGCCACCCCGACGAAAACTTTGCCATAAAGTTTTAAAACAAATGGACGCATAGCTCAGCTGGATAGAGCACCTGCCTTCTAAGCAGGCGGTCGAAGGTTCGAATCCTTCTGCGTTCACATAAGAAGCCACTTAAATCGAGTGGCTTTTTTGTTTTAATTTGATGGTTATAGTTACAGTAAAATAAATGGATGCATAGCTCAGCTGGATAGAGCACCTGCCTTCTAAGCAGGCGGTCGAAGGTTCGAATCCTTCTGCGTTCACATCAAAAGCCACTCAAATCGAGTGGCTTTTTTGTTTTCTTTGAATTTCGGTACATTTTAATTCCATTTTTCGTTATGTTAATTTCTTGTATTTGTAAATTTAATTGATTGTTTGTAATGGAATAATTTTTGACAAAAGTGTATGATTCGTTCCGTTACTTTTTGTTATGGTTTAAGATTGTAACTATATAAAAACTAACTTGTATTTTTATCTATTTATGCTAGTGATGATCTTATTTTATTTGTGTTTAATTTTATTTAAAAATTTTTCCTATGATCTTTCCAATATCAGCAAAATCGTCCAGATTACTTACAGCTCTCTTTTCGGTAACTGTTTTGTCTATTTTTGAAAAAGGATAAATCAATATATAATTATTGTTATTCAGGTTTTTATTTAAAATTTCCGGTACTTTCTGCATTTGCGAAAAATAAGAATGCATTCCTCTGTCTGCCATTAGAATGATCAAGCCTTCGTCCTGCTGTAAATTGCAGGCTGCTTCCTGAGCTTCCTGCCATGTAGTTACGGTATTAAAAACAGCTTCAATATTTGCTTTTTTTATTATACTCTTTAAAATTTCGGTTGTTTTATCGTTGGCATAAAAGCTCATTTTTGCTCCTGAATTTTTACCAATATTCCAGACTCTTAATAATGAATGAAAAAAACCTGGCTCGTGTTCTGCATTTGCAGGGATAAGAACAGCGTATTTTTTTATGGTCGCAACAGGTTGAACTGCATGATAGATAATGACATTTATTTCCTTATTTCGTAAGTATCCATTATAAAGATTATAGGTAAACGAAGATGAGAAACCTTTTTCTTCTTCTAATCCAATGATTAAATCGGTAATATTTTGTTCTTTAACAACATTGCTAATACCTAATACTACGTCATTGTCATGTCTGGTAATAGGATTCAGTTTTACATCTGCTCCGGCAGCCATATTTACGGCTTCACCAAGTAATTTTTCTGCATTTTTAGAAGACGATTCGCTTTTGTCTTCATTGATTATATTTACAGCAAACAGACTGTCTTTATTGGTTTGCGTTTTAATTAGCAGACCAAGATTAACTATTTTTTCAACTGTATTTTCATGGTTTAACGCTAACAGAATTTTTTCATTTTCATGGCTTGTTCCTGCGACCGTTTCTTCTTTATCAGAATCTGCTATTCTTTGAGCACTTGCCATCGAAACAAATGACGAAATAGTACAAGAAACTAATATCAGTAAAATACTTCCATTAAGTACATGTTCATTTAAAAGACGCACAGGTTCTCCTGCTTCATTTTCGAATAAAATAATATTGTACCCAACCATTACAGATGCTAATGTCGCTGCCGCAGAAGCTGCACTCATTCCAAAAATAAGTGTACCCTCATCGTTAGTAAGGCTGAATGTTTTTTTAGTTAGAATAGCAGCTACGTATTTTCCTCCAATCGAAGCTATAAGCATTATGGAAGCTACACCCAATGTTTCCCAACTCTGAATAAAAGCGTTAAAATCGATAAGCATACCAACACTTATAAGAAAGAAGGGAATAAAAATCGCGTTTCCAACAAATTCTACGCGGTTCATAAGTGATGAAGTATGCGGTATAAGTCTGTTTAGCGCAAGTCCGGCAAAGAAAGCTCCAATTATGGCTTCAATTCCTGCTAATTCTGCCAGTAAAGCTGCAAGATATATCATGACAATAACAAATATGTATTGCGAAATTTTATCTTCGACATTCTTAAAAAACCAACGCGCTATAATAGGAAACACCAGTAAAACTATAAGAGCAAACACGATCATAGAAACTGATAATTTTACCCAGAATGAAGTTCCCACTTCTCCTTGTGACATGCCCACGACTACGGCTAATACAACAAGCGATAATACATCTGTAATCATTGTACCGCCAACTGTTATGTTTACGGCCAGTTTTTTAGCGATGCCAAGTTTGCTTATCATAGGATATACGATAAGAGTATGAGACGAAAACAGGCTGGCAAATAATACTGTGGTTAAAACGGAGAAATGCAATACATAATAACCGCCAATGAGTCCAAGTACAAATGGTACTATAAAAGTATAGATCGAAAAGGTAATACTCTTCCATTTATTCTTTTTAAAATCTCCCATATCAATCTCAAGTCCTGCTAAAAACATGATGTAGAGAAGTCCTGTTGTACCTGTTACCACAACGCTGCTATCTCTGGCAAGTACATTAAATCCGTTAGGACCTATTAAAGCTCCGGCAATGATAAGACCTAAAAGGTGTGGTACTTTTATCTTGTTTAATAAAAGAGGAATACATAATATTATAATAAGCTCAATAAGAAATTTTAAGAGAGGATCTTCTATGGGCAGGGTAACGTGTTGTATACTTAAAAACATATATTATTTTTTTTGAGGAAGAGTAAGTTCTACAGAAAATCTCGCAGTACAATTATCTTGTCCTGTAATAGTCTGCGTGCCTTTAATGACATTATCTTTTATATCATCAAGAACAACATTTATTTTTGCAGTATTTTTCGAAATACTATCAGTTTTAAATTCAAGCATAATTTTATCACCAATATATTTTGCTTTAAATACGCGAATGAGCTTTTTATTATTTAGAACATTCGTATAAATTCCTGTTGAATCAGATGAAAATTCCCAGGTTTCATTACGCTGATCTCCTATTACGTATTGATTACATTTCGATTCCCGACAAAGCATTTTACTATTCCAGATACCCTTAATATTTTCAGGCCATTCTTTTACTGAAGTAATATCGTTTTTGATAGAATCTTTTAAGGCATAAATACTATCGCGAAACATGAGTAATGATTGATAGTCAGTTTCTTTTTCGACTATTTTTTCTTCTCTTAAGTTCAAAGCTTGTTCTCTTTTTTGCAGTTCAATTTCTTTTTTATTTTCGCATGAAATAAACAAGCATACAAGGAATAATAATAGAGGGATTTTTTTCATAAAAAAGGTCTTACAGATTAGATTTTGTAGAAATAAAAATTCACACTTTTGGTAATGTAAAAGAATCTTAGGTACTACAAGGTACTAAAATAATTGCAGAAATGCCAGTTTATGACTTGTTAAGATTTATTCTGATTTACCTTCAGTTGAAAAAAAAGAGCGTATTTAATACTACAAAATGTTCAAAATACAAGCGCAAATAGCTCAATAGTAATGTACTATAGGTTTATTTTTTTATAGATGATTAGTTGTTTCTGTAAAAAATTATTACCCCAAAAAAAAATTGGTATAAATTTATTGAGTTAACCTTATTTTTATTGAGTTAAAGTGATGTGTTTAAAAAAAGTACATTTATTTTAAAAATTTAAAGTAATTACTATTTAATACACATACATGCATTTCAAATACCTATTGATTTTTTTTGTTTTATTTTCAATTAAATCAAATTCGCAAATTTCTCAAATTTTAGAAGAAAAGAAAAATTTTCGCGCAGCAGATTCGCTGTTAAAAGAACCTAGTTTTTCTGTTCATAAAGACAATTATTTTTTAACTGGCGTACCAATAAATACTAGTATTACACGTGATAATTCTGATGTAAAGTATCAGGTAAGTTTTAAATTAAGACTAAAATCTAAGCCTTTGTGGGGTGGTTTTTTTCCTTATTTGATGTATACACAAAAAGCGTTTTGGGATATTTATGCAAGTTCTAAACCATTTTCAGAAATTAATTTTAATCCTGGGGTAGCCATTGTTCGTCCGTTTTATTTAAAGGGCAACCGACTAACTTACGGAACAATCTCGTTAGAACATGAATCAAACGGTAGAGATTCTATTTACTCGAGAACTTGGAATATGCTTGCATTTTCATTAAAATCGCAAATTTCTCCGCGATGGATTGTTGGACTAAGAGGTTGGATTCCGCTTGTTGATAAAGAAGATAATCCCGAACTTACAAAATATGTAGGCTACGGTGAAGCAAGTGCAACTTATCAGATACAGCCCGGAAGATGGAGCGCCGATATTCTTTTCAGGAAAGGAAGCGGTCTTATTAATTACGGATCATTGCAGACGCAAGTAAACTGGAGACCTTATAAAACTGAAAATTATTATCTAACGCTTCAATGGTTTGTGGGGTATACAGAAAGTTTAATTGATTATCAAGAACATAAAAGTATGATACGGATAGGATTTACAATTAAACCGGAAAATATGGGTATTTTTTAAATTTTGTACCATTTTAAATAAAGTTATATTCACAATAAAAGCTACTCAATAGAGTAGCTTTTATTGTTTTATTTGTCCCTTCCTAAATAAACTAAGTTGAAACTAAAATGACTTATTCTGAGAGAGAAAAAAAAGGCACTGACTTACAAGCGAGAATTGAAAATTAAAAAGTAGAGAAATTACGGGCTATTTTAAATCAAATTTGACAGAAATAAAGAATTGAAAATACTTTTAATATTCTTTTTATTACAATCCAAAAACTGTTAAATTTTAAATTTAAAGAAATTGACTACAGAGATTTTAATTTCAAAAATTAACAAAAAAAAATGACATAAACTTCACTATTGAATAGCTGTTAAGAAATCTGTTTTTATGTAAGGAAAGAATTAAGAATTTAAAAATTTCGCACATTATTTCTAGATTAAATTTAAATATCGATAAAATTGGTAGAGTTTAAAAGTGTTTGGCTAAAATCTTGCAGAAGTTCTTGGCTACGACCAAATTAAATTTATTGAATTATTTTATTATGTTTGCTCAAAATAATTTTTTTCAAAAGAAGTAATTGTCAAAATCAGATTTAAATAGTGATATCATTTTAATCAATCGCCTGCGAAATGGGGATGAGTCTGCGTTGACTGAATTATACAATAAATTTTGGCAATCTTTATTCGTTTCTTCTTATAATGTGTTAAAAGATAAGGAGTTGTGCGAGGATATTATTCAGGATATCTTTATGAATATTTGGCATAATCGCGAAAAGCTTGAAATTAATATTTCTTTGAAAGGTTATATGTATGCTTGCGCCCGATATCAGGTTTTTAATCAGTTTAAAAAGAATAAAGATAAAATTCATATAGAACTTTTTGAGGATTTAGATAAACGTTTTCAGTATTCAACTCCCGAAACTCAACTGATGCATGATGAGCTTTTAGACCAAATTAACTCAATTGTAGAGGCCCTTCCCGAAAAATGTCAATTAGTTTATAAGCTCAGCAGAGAAGAGCAATTATCGCATAAAGAAATTGCTGAACGCTTGGATATTTCTACAAAAACAGTCGAAAATCATATTACAAAAGCGCTTCACGTAATTCGGATTTCTATGGGAACTTCTGCCAGTATGGCTATGGTTTTATGGTTGTCAAAAAATCTTTTTAAGTAAACAGTTATTTTCTGTAAATCTCAAAGTAGCAGATTAAATAATGTGTTAGGTTTTTTGGATTTTAGCATAAAAATTTTCTTATTTTTTTGAGTTTTTATATAGAATTTTCAATAAAAATAAAAAAAAGTGATATCTCGACTAGGGGGTAGATAGCTTTTTGTTTACTTACTATATAACCTCGCAATTAATTTTAATATAGAATGAAAAAAGACGAATTTTTGGTATTACTGAACAGATATCTTTCTGGGGAAACCAATTTGGAGGAGGATAAGTTTTTGGTGGATTATTTTGAGAGTTTTCAAAATTCTCCGGATTGGAACGAAGATTTGGGAGTGAAAGACGAAGTTCAAAATAAAATGCTGAATAGAATTCAGGATACATTAAAAGCTGAAAAAGTTAGGGTAGTACCAATAAGACCATTTTATACAAGATCTACTTTTAAAGTAATTGCGGCAGCATCTGTTTTAATGCTCATTTCGCTCACATTATTATTCAATGTCGATAAATCGTCAAAAGGGACTATACCCGTTGCTTTAAATAAAAAAATTGAGATTGGTAGTGATAAAGCTACTTTAACATTAGAAGACGGATCTGTAATTGCATTAGAAAAAGGAGAAACTTATACAACTGGAAACGTTTCGAGCAATGGCGAAAAGATAGTTTACAATTCAAAAAACGCAACTAAAGCTATTTCAAACAATACACTAACGATACCAAGAGGCGGACAGTTTTTTATACAATTGGCTGATAGTACAAAAGTTTGGTTAAACTCTGAGTCGCAATTAAAATATCCTGTTGCTTTTGTCGATGGTGAAATTCGCCAAATTGAGTTAGTGTATGGTGAAGCGTATTTTGAGGTATCGCCAAGTACGAAACATAAAGGTTCGAGATTTAAAGTAAAAACACAATCGCAAAATGTTGAAGTTATAGGAACTGAGTTTAATATTAAAGCGTATCGTGACGAAACTTCAATGTATACGACATTAGTAAAAGGTAAAGTGGCTATAAGTAATGCCACGGCAAAAGAATTTTTAGAGCCAAGTCAACAATCTAAAATAAACTTCAACAGCGGTACAATTTCAATATCGAAAGTAGATGTGTACAACGAAATTTCCTGGCGAAAAGGATTATTTGTGTTTAAAGGAATGCCACTAAAAGATATTGCAAAAGTATTATCACGCTGGTACGATGTAGATATTGTATTTGCAGATCCTGCCTTGGGGAATGTGAAATTTAACGGAGTTTTAAATAAGAATCAAAAACTAGAAGACATATTAACAACCATCAAGAATATTAATTTTATTAATGCCTATGAGATAAAAGACCATAAAGTAATATTGAAATAAAAAGAAAAGGGATTAAAGTTTAGACTTCCGACGGTACCGCGCTTTATCCCTTTTTTGAGTATTAATCAATTAATCCATTTTAACAACCGACCAACCAATTAACATGTAAATTTATGAAATTTAAATTAACCAGCGCACTTTTCTATTGTAGAAGAGGGCTAATTATTACCATTATGAGAACCTTTATCTTCTTGTTTTGCACAACAATTTTTGGTTTTTCTCCAGTAAAACTTTTTTCACAAAATGCAAAAATTGTTATAGCAGCTGATAAAACGGTAAGTGTTGATGAAGTTTTTGACATAATCAAACAACAAACCAATTACACCTTTATTTATCAGGAAGATTTATTTAAAAAATTACCCAAAGTACAGTTAAAAAAAGGTACAATTCGAGTAAATGATCTTCTAAAAACCAGTTTTTCGAGCAAAGATTTTGATTTTAGTTTTGCCAACGGAAACACCATTTTAGTAAAAGAAGTGCATGCAGAAAAAGTAATTGTACAGCAAGCCAAAAATATTGAAATTACCGGTACTGTAACCAATGACAGGAAGGAACCGCTGCCCGGAGTAAACGTAAAAGTGAAAGGGACAAGTGCTACTGCTCAAACTGATTTTGACGGAAAGTACACGATTACAGCGCCAAGCGACGGAATTTTATTGTTCTCGTACATTGGTCACAGATCTGAAATTATTGCGGTAAACAACAAAAAAGTTATAAACATAAGCCTTACAGAAGAAACAAAACAGTTAGAAGGTGTTACTGTAAATACTGGAGTTACTGTTCGTAAAAAAGAATTAATTACAGGAGCAGTAACGATATATAAAGGAGAGGAACTGCGACAAATTTCGACGCAAAACGTGGTTCAGGCATTAAAAAGTTTAGATCCGTCGTTTATTGTCGTCAATAATAATTTAGTAGGATCGAACCCAAATATTTTACCAACTATCGAGGTAAGAGGGCAAACCAGTTTGAGTGCCAACCAAGTTGACAGTCAGTTTAGAGACGACCCAAATCAGCCGTTGTTTATCTTAGACGGATTTCCAACCACATTGCAGCAAGTTGTAGATCTTGATATTAATCGAATTGCGAGTATCACATTACTTAAAGATGCTGCTTCGACAGCATTATACGGTTCACGTTCTGCAAATGGAGTTGTTGTTATCGAAACCAACAAACCAATTCCGGGAAAATTGCAATTTTCTTACGTTTACAATTCGTCATACGAATTTGCAGATTTAAGTGTATATCATTTAATGAGTGCTGAACAAAAACTGGAATTTGAAAGACTTTCCGGAGCTTTTATTGCTTCTAGTGGTTCAACCGCAGCAACACAATACAGTTGGGATCAGGAATACAATCGACGTTTAGCTGGCGTGCGTAGAGGTATAAATACGTATTGGTTAAACGAGCCTATCCAGACGGGAATTACTTCAGGACACAGTTTATCTCTAGGTGGAGGATCTGAAGAATTTAGATTTAATATTGCCGGAAATTATAAAACACTTACTGGAACTATGAAAGGTTCTGAACATAATACATGGGGATATAACACCACATTAAACTACAGAAAAAACAGATTAAGCCTTAACAATAACTTTTTTGTTTCGGGCGGAAACAATCAGGAATCGCAATACGGTACATTCGAAACTTGGGCAAAAGTAAGTCCATATTATCCAAAAGTGAACGAAAACGGAGTGATAACACGTTACTTAGATGGTTCTTCATTACCAATACCATCCAACCAGCCTACAATTGTAAATCATGCTGTGAATCCACTTTACAATGTTTTTTTGCCGAGTTATGATAAAGGAAACGATTTTAATTTTACCAATAACTTTGCAATCAATTATGATATAAGTTCACATCTTAAAAGTACAGGAGCAATATCAGTTTCCAGAAATAGTAGTATAGGAACTGTGTTTGTATCTCCAGATGATACTCGTTTTATAAGTAAAATTGCAACAGAAAAAGGAACTTATACCAGAAATGAAGCGATAACCAATAAATGGAATGCAAACTTGGGGGCTACTTATTCTAATCTTTTCAATGGTGTACATTCATTCAATTATACCATTCGAGCATCGGCAGAAGAAAAGAGAAATAACTCTTATTTATCGGCCTTAAGAGGATTTCCAATAGGAGTTCCCGGAAACCCTTCATTTGCTTTTGGATATGAACCCAACGAAAAACCTATAGTTTTTCAGGAATTAATTCGCAGTGTCGATTTAACCAACCAAATTAACTACGCTTACGACAGACGATTTTTGTTCGATTTTACCCAAACTATTTCGGGAGCAACCAATTTTGGAACCAACAAAAAATATTCGCCTTATTGGGGCGTAGGACTTGGATGGAATTTAAACCATGAATTCAAAATGAACGAAGACATCGTAAACATTTTAAAAGTTCGTGCGAATGTGGGACAAACCGGAAACCAAAATTTAGTAGGTTTTGCTTCTTATGATGTGTATGCTTACGATCCAAATACCAATGTTTTTGGAGCAGGTTTAGGGATTTCTCAAATTGCAAATCCTAATCTTGAAGCGCAAAGAACCAAAGACATATCTATAGGATTAGATCTAGGTATGTTTAGAAACAGATTAACAGCTACCATAGGAGCATACAGCCGTAAAACGTCACCCCAAATTGTAGCGATAGATCTTGCTTCTTCGACAGGTGTAGATGGTTATCCGTTAAACGTTGGGTATTTAACCACAAAAGGATTAGAGCTAAAAATAAACTACAACTTTATCTACGATTTAAAAAACAACTTTGTTTGGGGCGTAGGTTTAATGTCTACATCAGGAAATAATAAATTAGGAGGTTTTAATAATGCGCTGGCTTCTTTAAATGCTGCGGCACAAAAAACAGCAAGTTTAACCAGATTTTATGATGGTGCAAGCAGTAATGATCTTTGGGCAGTTCCATCGTTAGGAATTGATCCTGCAACGGGTCAGGAAGTTTTCCTGAAGAAAAACGGACAATCGACTTTTACTTTAGATAAAAAAGATGAAGTGGTTATGGGTAATTCAAGAGAAACAGCAACAGGAGTAGTTTCGACAAACCTTACTTACAAAGGCTTTAGTTTTGGATTGTACGTACGTTACAGTTTTGGTGCCGAAAGATTCAACTCGGCCTTATATAATAAAGTAGAGAACATTGCAAAAGCTGATATTTTTGATAATCAAGATGCAAGAGCTTTTACAGATCGTTGGACAACACCAGGGCAAATTGCACAATTTAAAGCCATCGGTTTAAAAAATGATACCCCAATATCATCAAGATTTATTCAGAAAGACGATTATATCTCAGGCGAATCTATTCGTTTTGGTTATAGAATAACAGATAGGGCGTGGCTAAAAAGAAACGGAGTAACAGCATTAGGATTTAATGCTCTGGCAAACGAATTTTTTAGAGTATCTACTATAAAAGCAGAACGAGGTATCGATTTCCCTTTTTCAAGAATCTATTCACTTAGTTTAAACGTATCATTTTAATCAATATGAAAAAGTATATATATAAAATAGCGAGCCTTTTTCTAGTATCCGTAACAGTAATTAGCTGTAGTGATTTTTTGGATGTAGTGCCACAAGACAAAATTTTAGAAGAACAAATTTACAGTTCAGAAGCAGGAGTTCAAAATGCGCACAATGGGCTTTATATGCAATTGGCATCTAATAACCTATACGGAAGACAATTGACGATGGATGCCATAGAGATTTTAGGACAACAATATAACATGTCGATAAATTCTACACAAAATACATTGGCAAATTATTCGTATGCCGAAAAAGCACCAAAGGCAACCATTGCACCTATTTGGGAAAAAGCGTTTGCAACCGTTTTATCAGCAAATAAATTTTTAGAAAGTTTAGACGAACACAAAGGAGTCGTTTCTGAAGAAAAAGCTGATCTATTAAAAGGTGAAGCTATTGCTATTCGTGCCATGTTACAATTTGATATGCTTAGAATGTTTGGACCTATCTATAAAGTATCACCAAACGATCCAGGAATGCCGTACTACGATAAATTTGAAACCGTAAACAACCCAATTTTGCCGGCTAACGAAGTAATGGCTAAAATTCTTGCTGATCTTGATTTATCATTAAAACTTTTGGCCAATGATCCAATTCTAACCATTGGAAAATACGGAACCACCAACGCATTTAGTGGTAATCCGTATTACTTTACCAATCGAGCACAAAGAATGAATCATTTAGCAGTAAAAGCTTTAAAAGCACGTGTGTTATTGTATTCTGGAGATAAAGTAGGCGCATCAAAAGTAGCCAATGAAATTATAGACTTTTTAAAAGCAAAACCTTATTTTACTTGGACGCCGTTTGCAGAAGCAACAAATGCGGCTAATCCTGATCGTACCTTTTCTTCTGAAAATTTCTTTGCTTTGAGCGATTATACCTTATATACTAAGCAAAAAGCATTATTTGATGCTACTCTGGAAGATCAGGTAATCTACGCACCTATATTAAGCAGATTAAATGCTGTTTTCGAATCGAACGATAATGATTACAGAAGCTTGCCAAGCTGGAAAGTTCCAGTTGTAGGAGGAAAAACACAGAAAACATTTTATAAGTATGCAGATGTTGGAGATAGAACGATGACTTTTCGTTTTCAGATTCCGATACTTAAAATGGCAGAAGTTTATCTTATCGCCGCCGAAACTGCTCCAGTTCCTGCTGATGGAATTGCCTTTTTAAACACACTTCGTTTCAATAGAGGATTAACCAATTTAGGAACAACAGCAGTGGTCGCTACAGAAGTCACCAAAGAGTACAAAAAAGAGTTTATAGGCGAGGGACAATTGTTTTTCTATTACAAAAGAATCAATTCTGCAACGATACCAAACGGTTCAGCATCATCTGGAAACATAACCATGAGTAAAGTGCAATATGTAGTACCAATGCCGGATTCTGAAATTAATTTTCAATAATTTAATAAAGTAGAACATGAATAAAATATTGATTTTTAGCATCATCTTTTTGTCTCTAGTAGGATTATCCTCTTGTAGTCAGGAAGAAATAAAGACTTATAAAGACACCGATAATATTTATTTTTCACGAGCAGTTTTTCCTTTGTTTAGTACAGATCCGGTAATAGACAGTACAGGCTTTAGTTTTGGGTTGGAGAATCCCTCGGTCAAAGAAAAAGTCTATAAACTAGTAGTGCGAGTTCAGGGAACCGTAAGTACTGTCGACCGAAAAATCAAGGTAACCGTAGACCCTTCGAGCACCGCTATTTTAGGAACTCATTTTGCATTACCCGAAAATATTGTTTTGCATGCAGGTAAACAAGTAGATACCATACCGGTTACTGTAAGAAGAACTGCCGATATGAAAACGAAAAAATTTACGCTAGTGCTAAATCTGGAAGAAAATGAATTTTTTAGTACAAAAATGCAAAGCAAAGTGATCAATGTTATCACAAAAAAAACAATAAGTTATATTCGTTTTAAACTTACAGTTGAAGATCAGGTTACACAACCAAAAGGTTGGGTTGCCGGATTTTTTGGTCCTTTTTCGGTCAAAAAATTCTTTTTAATGTGTGATTTAATGAATTTAGATCCCGCTATTTTTAACATGTCACCTGGAGGCCCGGGTTTAACAGTATCTGATGTACAATACTATCAAAACTTTATGAAACGCTATTTAATAGATCAAAAAGCTTCCGGAAATACCATTTACGAGGGAGATGGTACTGAAATGTTCTTTCCATAAAATCATTCTTTTTAATTTAAAAATATAAAACAATGTTTAAAAATATAAAAATAAAGTTGAGCTTGTTACTAGTTCTTTTAATGACTTATGGTTGCGTGAGCGACGAAGGGAATTACGATTACAAAGCTATAAATGAACCCAATGTAACGGGTTTAGAAAAAGAATATACAGCTTATACAGGAGATTATTTTAAGATAGCACCAAAATTAAATCCAACACTCGACGATGGTACAGATCCTAATCGTTACGAATATTTATGGGTAGCCGTAAACCCTGCAAAACTTGCTTTTGAGTCGAGAACAACCATAGCAACAACGAAAGATTTTGATGGAATATTAAAATTACCACCAGCAAAATATACGGTTTATTATTTTATAAAAGATAAAGTTACAGGAATAAACTGGCAGCAAACCACTTTTACACTAAATGTAGTATCCTCAATTTATGAAGGTTGGTTAGTTTTGGGTAATGTCGACGGGAAAGCCCGTTTAGACATGGTTTCGATTATACCAAACGTAGCAACGCCACGTATTGTAATTGATGCATTAGATGCTTCAGGATCTGCATTAAAACTAAGCGGAAAAGCCGTAAATGTGTATTGTGTTTCGCAGGCACTTTCAGGTTCCAATGTTTATGGTATTTATGTAACCGCTTCAGAATCTGGAACGGCAAGATTAGACCCCGATTCTTTTGGTTGGACACAATCGCAAAACATAGCATACGAAACAGTAGGAGGAGCTTTACCAACCAACTTTGGTGTCGATTTTATGAAATCAGCAACAAGTGGAGAAAATTTATTGTACAGTAATGGAAACATTTACACTTTCTACAGAATTTATCAAATTAAATATGGTCTACCACAAAACAAAGTCGATACCGAAAGTAAAGATTTTTATGCAGCTCCGTTTATAGCTGAAAATGGAGGTTCTATAGGAAGCCCAATATTTTATGATAAAAATGCCCGCCGTTTTATACGATATAGTATGACAAAAAGTACTTGTTCTATAATGCCTCCATTAGTAGCTTCGCCAACAGTATTAGATTGGAATAATACCAATTGCGATTTGGTTTATATGACGACTTCGGCTTTTAATTCGAATGAAAATTTTGCTGTTCTTAAAAATATTTCGACAGGTAAATTTCATTTAGTTCGTTTTACAACAGGTTTAGCACAAACCTATTACAAAGAAATACTAAATGCACCGGATTTTGATAAAGCCACCAAATTTGCCGTGAGCCCAGATACAGGATATTTATTTTACGTTGTTGGAAACAAGATATACGAATACGATAACGGAACCCAATCGGCAAAATTAATGCTTGACAAAGGAACAGAAGAAATAACCTATATAGGTTTTCATTCAAGAGCGGCAAAAGGACTAACCAACAAACTAACCGTAGGAAGTTACAGTACAACCGGAAAACTTGAATTGTTTACCGTTCCGCCAGTAAATGGAGATTTAATTTTGGAAAAAAGTTATTCAGGATTATGCAAAATTGTAGATGTTGCGTACCGTGCGCGATAGTTAAAAAGCTTTAAAATATTAAAAAGCCGAATGAATTTTAAACATTCATTCGGCTAATAAAACAATCAAACTTTATGAAACCTATTTTTAAAATTGCAAGTGCATTTTTGCTGCTTGCCTGGACTTCTATTGCCGTAAAAGCACAAACCACAACTGCAGATGAAAGTTGGGAATTGGCCAAAAAACAAGCGACTACAGAGCATAAATTAATTTTTGTCGATTTGTATTTTACAGGTTGTATGCCGTGTGCACAAATGGATAAAGACGTATTTCCCGATCCAAAAGTAGCATCGTTTTTAAAAGACAATTTCGTTACATTCAAATCAGACATCTTAAAAGAAGAAATTGGAAAAAAATTAAGCATGAAATATGGCGTTACAGGATTTCCAACCTTTCTCTTTATAAATGCCGATGGAAAAGTAATTGATAATGCAATGGGCTTTCAAGCGGTGGAACCTTTTATGGCTTTGCTTCAAAATGCAAAAGAAGCTGCGAAAAAAGGAAACTTTAAAAAATACAGTCCGCAAATTAACGAGAAAGACTATCCAGAGTTTTACCAACAAGCTTATATGGCAAGCAAAAGAAATGTTTCTTTTGAGGTTGTCGATGCTTATTTAAAATCACAGCCTTCAATAGTTGCAGAGGTTCCTTTCGTAATTATTACAGGATTAAAAATTGGCAGACAATACGATGATCTTTTCTTGAAAAATATCACACAATTATCTAAAGATTTTGCCAAAGGAAGTGTATCCAGCCATGTATTTACCATTTTGCAACATAAAAGAAAAGACTTCGAAAAAACAAATGATTTAGCTGGTTTCAAGAAATTATTGGCAGATGCAAAACCACTTTATACCGCTGATGAATGGACAAAATATGAAGGTATTTTGTTGAAAGATTTTGGCGAAACAAAAAGCACAAACAACCCATACACTTTACAAAAATAAAGCAATGAACAAGATATTGATATTTGCTGTTTTGTTTTTGACTTGTTCAGTTTATGCGCAGAACAAGTCAATTCAGGAATCCCTAAAAGCATTCGAAAAATCATTTCAAAACAAAGATTATAATGCAATAAAAACTTTGCTTGCACCAGATTTTTCAGTTGGCGTGGGCGATGCATCATCAAACGAATTTTATTTAAATACGATTTTCAAAGCTTCATCTGCGTTAGATTCTCTACAAATTGGAAAATCTACCGTATTTAAAAATCAAACTCGTGTTGCCGTAAACTTTTTCTTTGCAGGAAAAGAAAAAAAAGCCTCAGAAATCGTTTTTAATGCAGCAAACAAAATACAATACGTAACTTTTTTTGATGGTTTGTACAGAATCGATCGAAATGCTGAGGTAAAAAAAATAGCAAGCATTCCGTTTGAAATGATCGAAAACGCGATCGCTATTAAAATAAAACTGAACAATACTGATCGCGAATTTCTTATGTTGTTTGATACCGGAGCAGACGGAATGGCGTTAAATCCAGATAGCGCATACAAAGCAGGAATTGTCATTACGAGCAATAAATCGGCATCAGTTGTGGGCGGAAGTCAGCAAGTACAATATTCGGCAAATAATACAATTCATATTGGTAATCAAAGTATTCCCAATCAGGGATTAGTTATTTTTCCTAAAAGTAGTGTTTATGACGGCTTATTTGGCGCCAATTTACTTCGCAATTTTATTACCAAGGTTAACTTCGATACCAAAACAATTGACCTTTATAATTTTGGGAGTTTTGTTTACGATGGAAAAGCAAAACCACTTGTTTTCGATTATAAAACAGGTTTACCAATAGTTCCGTTAACATTGACTTTTGAAGATAAAAAAACAGTAGAAGGCAATTTTACTTTTGATACCGGAGCAGGTTATGATTTGATCGCTTTTGGACCTTTTAATCATAAGAATAACTTAGACAAAAAACTTCAAATAGAGTACACATCAACAAATCATAGTTTAGGACATCAAACACAAATTATGGGAGGAACGCTTCCAAATGTGTCTATTAACGGAAATAATTTTTCGAATGTTACAATTGCTTTGCAGGAATATCAGGAAAATAATAAAAGCTGGGCAACTGCCGATGGATCACTGGGAATTGATTTAATAAAACGATTCAATTTTACGATTGATATGTTGCATAAAACCATGTATTTAGAACCCAATAATGCATTTAAAAAAGCATCATCTTTTTATTTGTCAGGACTTGATTTAGATTTTGATGATCAGAACAATTTAGTCGTAAAAAGAATTACGGATACAGAAAACGAAGAACTCAAAAAAATTAAACCAGGCGCAAAAATAGCGCAGATTAACGATTTTGAAATTACTGATTTACGAAATCCTGAAAACATCAAAAAATTAAAATCCAGTAAAGAACCTAAAGATTTTATTATTGAACAGAATGAACAATCTATTCGAATTTCACTTTAATACATAATCAAAAAACAACTAAAATATCATGAAAAAACAAACCATTTTACTTCTGTTAATTGCCATTTTTGTCGGGCAATTTAGTTTTGCAGCAGACATTTCTGAGTACGCAGTAATCAAAGGAACAATTTCGATTCCTGAAACTAAAATAAAAGAAATTACCATTTATAATGTCGAAGAAGGTCAACCTGCTGTAGCGGCAACAGCTAAAGTAAATCCTCTAGGCGAATTTGGCTTTATGTTACCCATTGCAACTCCGGGATTTTATTATGTCGATTACGGACAATTTAAAGGACGAAATCAATTAATCCGTTTGTATTTGGAACCTAAATTAGACATCAATCTTTCTATAAATAAAGACAATTATGTTTTAAGTGGTAAAGCCGTGGGGCAAAATGCTTTGGTTCAAAAAGCAAATGGAATTTACAATGATTTTGCACCGTTTGCAAGAGTTGGAGGCAATGTAACGTATTTGGATTTTTATCCTTGGGTAGATAAAGGGATTGCAAAAGCAGATGTTTTTATAAAAAGTATTAAAACCAAAGATGCCACTTTTGACAAATTATTAAAATTAGCTGTAGCAACAGATGTTGAAGAATTGACCTATTACTTTTTTAGAATGCCAAGAACAGCATTTCCTGACAAAGACGATCGTCCGGCAGTTATTAAAACATGGCAAACTGATAAAAAATTTACAGATCCTGATTTGTTAAAATTGGCAAATGGAGTTTCCTTAATGTCAAATTATTTTTTCTATGTAACCGTAAATGGAGCCGGAGGGCCAAAGCGTTTAGACTTGGCAGAGGCTATTACACATATTACAGATCCTACTTTAAAAGATGTTTTTTTACGCGATGCAGTTGCAACTTCTCGCATGAAAATCGAAGAATATGAAAAAGTGGCTCCAAGCATTAAACCGTATATGATCTCTGAAGCTAGTAAATCATTTTTAATTGATTATGAGAAAGTATTACATAAAAATGTAGGTCAAAAAGGATTAGAATTTACTTATAAAGATATTGAAGACAAACCGGTTTCATTCTCAGATTTTAAAGGAAAATTAGTATACATCGATTTGTGGGCAACATGGTGCGGACCTTGTAAAGCTGAGATTCCTCATATGAAAAAAATGGAAGAAGATTATCACGGTAAAAATATTGTTTTTGTAAGCCTTTCTTTAGACAAACCAAAAGACAATCAAAAGTGGAAAGATTTCGTTAAAAAAGAACAACTAAAAGGAATTCAAATTATGGCTGATAAAGATTTTGATTCTGATGTTGCCAAAAATTACGATGTAAATGCCATTCCGAGATTTTTATTATTCGACACCAAAGGAAACATTATTAATTCAAATGCCTTACGTCCGTCAAATCCAGAATTGAGAGAGCAATTAGATAAATTATTGAAGGTGTAGAAATTAAACACGTAGAGGACATAGTTTGAAATTGTTAATTAACAATTAACAATTTCAAATTATACTTACCAATTAAAAAAGAAAAATTATATGTTTTACAAACAAAAATCAGCACTTCTTTTCTTCGTTATAATTGCCAATTTATTTACGGTTCAGGCTCAAAATTTTAAAGCCAATGATCCAATTGCCGTCAATCAAAAAATAAAAAAAGGAGTTTTGCCAAACGGAATGACGTATTATATTTATCCAACAGCGGTAAATAAAAATACAGCAAGTTATTACATCATTCAAAACGTAGGTTCAATTTTAGAAAACGATCAACAAAAAGGTTTGGCGCATTTTCTGGAACATATGGCGTTTAACGGAACCAAAAATTTTGAGGGAAAAGGAATTTTAAACACACTTCAAAAACAAGGTGCCGTTTTTGGTAAAAACATCAACGCCTATACGAGTACAGACGAAACGGTTTATAATCTTGACAATATCCCATCAAAAGATAGTGGAGTAGTCGATACTTGTTTATTAGTTTTGCATGATTGGTCTGGTTTTTTATCCTTAACCAATCAGGAAATAGATGCCGAACGAGGTGTAATTACAGAGGAATGGCGTACGAGACAAAATGCATCGCAGCGTATTTACAATCAGCTTGCGCCTTATTACTACAATAATAGTTTGTATGCAGATCGCAAACCAATTGGCGACATGGAAATCGTTAAGAATTTTGATTATCAGGTTTTAAAAGATTTTTATAAAGATTGGTATCGTCCGGATTTGCAGGCAATCGCGATTGTTGGAGATATAAATGCAGACGATATTGAAGCAAGAATAAAAAAACTTTTTGCAGATATTCCGGCGCGTCAAAATCCTAAAAAACGTTTTGAAATTGCCATTCCGGATAATGATAAAGCGACATTTAAACTGGCTTTAGACAAAGAAATTTCGAGTTCGAATATTATTTATATGATTCGGCATAAAGCCGAAAAACCAACCGGAACATTTGCTGATTTAGAAAAATCGACACAACGAAGTATCGCATTCACCTTAATCAATAACAGATTGGGAGAAATGGCACAAAAAGAGGATTGTCCGTTTAAAGGCGCTCAAATTGGTTTTCAAAATTACAGCCGTTTAAATGATATTTTATTTATAAGTCTTTCTCCAAAACCCAATCAGCAGGAAGCGGCTTTTACTGCCGTAATGAACGAATGGGTTCGTGCGACTAAATTTGGTTTCTCAAAAGGAGAGATTGAAAGAGCAGTTACCGAAAGAATCGCATCGTATGAAAATTATTTAGAAAAGATAGACGAAATCACACATAAAAATGTGATCGCTATGGTGAAAGACGATTACTTAAAACATGAAGTTATTGGTGATCCGGCAGCTGAATTTGAAATGATGAAGATGATTCTTAAAAATTTAGATACCAATATTCTTCAAAAACAAATTAATGAATTGTATACTGCAAATAATAGAGTAATCGCAGTTACAGGAGTAGAAAACGAAACAAACTTAACGCAGGAGCAAGCCTTTAGTATTATAGATAAAGCTGAAAATAATCCTGCATTAAAACCATATGTAGACAATTTTGTTGCCACAACATTAATGGGTGATATTGTTTTGAAACCTGGAAAAATCGTTTCTGAACAAAAAAACACTACAATTGATGCGACGACTTATGTTTTAAGTAACGGTGTAAAAGTACATTATAAATTTGCTGACAAAAATAAAAAAGAAGTAGAGTTACAAGCGCAAAGTTATGGCGGAGTATCGCTTTACGAGCCAGAAGATATTCCTTCGGCTACCTATGCATCTACTGTGGCACTGATGTCTGGTTTAGGATCATTTTCAAATACAGATTTAGATAAAGTTTTAAAAGGAAAACTAGCTTCAAGTTCTGTTAATATAAACCCTCTTGGAGAAATGGTTAGCGGTTCTGCTAATGTGCGAGATATAGAAACGATGATGCAATTGGTTTATTTGCGTTTTGAAAAACCAAGGTTTGAACAAAACATGTTTGCCTTGATGAAACAAAGGTTTCAAAATTCTTTAAAAAATAAAGATAAGGATCTAAAAAGGAAAATGGGAGATAGTATTTCGGCAATAACTTACGGTACTAATAATCCTAGAGTATTAATTTTAAATCAGCAATTTATAGATAATTTGTCTTTCGACAAAATGAAATCAATTTACGAAAATCGATTTTGTGATGTTTCAAATTTTGAGTTTTACATTGTGGGCGATATAACTCCAGAAGTTTTAAAACCTTTGTTAGAAAAATATATTGCAAGCATAAAAGGCATTAAACGTAAAGAAAATTTTAGAAGTAATATGCCAAAATGGGTTTCTACAAAGATTGATAAAGATGTTTTTATCAAAATGGAAACACCAAAAAGTTCCGTAACAATTATGTATCAGCAAGATTACAAATATTCTCAAAAAAGTAAAATTTTAGTCTCGTTTTTGGGAGATATTCTAACTTTAAGATACACCGAAAGTCTGCGTGAAAAAGAAGGCGGAACTTATGGTGCACAAATAAAGTGTTTGGCAGCTAAAGATCCCGAGCCATACCGTCATCTTACCATTGAATTTGATTGTGACCCAAATAAAGTAGAACATTTATTACCAATCGTTTATCAGGAAATTGAAAAAATAAAAAAAGGTGAAATTGCTCCAGAAGATTTAGAAAAAACCAAAACGAACTATTTAAAAGCGAATTCAGACCGTAAAAATTTTAACAGATATAGTATGGATTTGGTTATCAACTATTTTAGGGATAATGACAATATCGACGATCCAAAAAATTATACAGATATCGTAAAAGCGATGACATCAAAAGAGATCCAGGATTTTGCTAATTCATTTTTAAGCAAAGCAGATACTTGTGAAATCGTTTTTAAACCGCTACAATAGATATTTTTAGAAACTTTATAAAAGAGTTTAATTAGTTCTCCCTATCAATAATTATTTTGAATTAGTAAGCAAATAAGTTTTTATAGCGGATTATTAAGGGGGCTGTTTATTGCTATTCAGCCCCTCTTCTTTAAAATTTTATCCCATGAACAAGAACATATTTTTAGCGAGTATTATGCTATTGTTTTCGATAATGGCAAATGCTCAGATATATAGTCCCATAAAGTGGAAAACGAGTGTGCAAAAAGTTTCAGATACTGAATATGAATTGCAGGCGCAGGCTTCAATAGAAAATGGCTGGCATTTATATAGTCAAAATGTTGCCGATGGCGGTCCACTGCCAACTCATTTTAATTTTACAAAAAGTCCCGATTTTGAATTAGTTGGAGATGTAAAAGAAGAAAAAGGGAAAATAATTAATGATCCTGTATTTAAAATGTCCATTAAGTTTTTTGAAAAAGAAACCACTTTTAGACAACGTATAAAAATAAATAATAATAAGCCCTTTAAAATCAAGACCGTAGTTGAGTTTATGGCTTGTAATGACGAAAACTGTCTGCCGCCAAGTTACGATGAGCTTGAATTTAATATAAGTCCAATTGCTAAGATTACTCCATCAAAAGATATTGCTGCAAATGTTGTGACTGAAATTGTAAAAGAAGATTCTTTGAAAGTGGTCGAAGAAGTTGCGGTAAGTAACCTTCCGATTAAGAAAAACATTTCGCCAATAAAAAAACAGCAAAAAACAAAACCAAATAAACAAGATTTAAACAATTTGGGAACCATTTTTATTTTGTCTTTTTTATCCGGATTTGCCGCTTTGTTAACACCTTGTGTTTTCCCGATGATTCCAATGACAGTAAGTTTTTTTACCAAACAAAGCAAAACTAAGTCGCAAGGAATTAAAAAAGCATTTTTTTACGGAATCTTTATTATTACAATTTATATTTTTCTTGGTGCTGTCGTAACATGGGCTTTTGGTGCCGATTCGCTAAATGCGCTTTCTACCAACGTTTGGTTTAATCTTATATTCTTTCTTTTGTTATTGTTTTTTGCCTTTTCATTTTTAGGAGCATTCGAAATTATGTTACCCAATTCGTTGGCAAATAAAGTCGACAATCAAGCCGACAAAGGTGGTATTATTGGAATACTTTTTATGGCTTTAGCTTTGGCAATAGTTTCTTTTTCCTGTACCGGACCAATCGTAGGAACATTATTAGTCGAAGCTGCTTCAAGAGGCGGAATCGCACCTTTTATTGGAATGTTTGGTTTTTCTTTGGCTCTGGCTTTACCATTTACTTTATTTGCCGCATTTCCGGGTTGGTTAAATTCTTTGCCAAAATCCGGAGGTTGGTTAAATGCCGTAAAAGTAGTTTTAGGATTTTTGGAACTGGCTTTGGCTTTCAAATTTTTATCCAATGCCGATTTGGTTTTGCAATTGCATTGGTTTCAAAGAGAAACTTTCTTAGCAATCTGGATAGCTGTTTTTGGAGCATTAGCATTTTATTTGTTCGGAAAAATACAATTACCACATGATTCGCCCGTAGCGCATATTTCCGTTGGTCGTTTAAGTATGGGATTACTCGTTTTAAGTTTTACCATTTATATGATTCCCGGACTTTGGGGAGCACCGTTGAACTTGATAAGTGCTTTTCCGCCACCTCTGGATTATAGTGAATCTCCTTATGGTGTTGGAAGTTCAAGTAATAATAGCGAAAGTAGTCACTTAACCGCAGAATTGCCTGATGGAGCTCATCTTTTGGCTCCGCATGATATAATGGCTTTTAACGATTATGACAAAGGATTGGCTTATGCTAAAAAAGTGGGAAAACCTGTTATGTTGGATTTTACAGGTTGGGCTTGTGTAAATTGCAGAAAAATGGAACAGAATGTTTGGACAGAACCTGAAATTATGAACATCTTAAAAAATAATGTTGTTTTAATTTCTTTGTATGTAGATGATAAGCGAACATTGACTGCTGAGGAAATTGTTGATTCTAAATTAAATCCCGGAAAGAAAATAAAGTATATTGGACAAAAATGGAGTGAAATGCAAACGCTTCGTTATCAATCAAATTCGCAACCTTATTATGTATTAATGGATCATAACGAAAAAACATTACTCGAGCCCGTTGGTTATACAGCGGTGTCAGTTGATTATAAAAGTTGGTTAGAAGAAGGGCTTTCGAAATTTACCAAGGAATTGTAAAAATTAAATAATTTTAGTACTGACAATACTTTGTCGAGATTTTTTTTGGTTCTATACAATTGGCCTAAATCTTACCACAATATAATTCGCACTCTTTAAAGAGGGAAAAAAGTCTTTGAACAATAATGTTTGAAGACTTTTTTTTGTTTCATAATGATTTCCAGAGAATTATTTTTTTTCAAGTGAATAGTGCAAATCGCTTTGGTAGTATTTTAATAATATACCCGTTTGTAAAAGCAATAACTTTTGCCAATTAAGATTAATTACTAGTTTACAACTTGAGTTTTCGCTATTTTTGCACTTTTAAAAATTCCTCATGAATTCCCCTTCAAAAGCCATCAATCCAATTTACAATCTCCAATTTGGATTAGTCTGTTTAAGTTCACTGCTCTTTTCAGCAAGTTTTAATATGCTAATTCCTGAACTTCCTGAATATTTGAGCAATATGGGCGGGGCAGAATACAAAGGATTAATTATCGCTTTATTTACATTAACAGCCGGAATTTCAAGACCTTTTAGCGGTCGTCTTACAGATACTTTGGGTAGAGTGCCTGTTATGGCAGTAGGTTCTATTGTGTGTTTTGTGTGTGGTATTTTGTATCCAGTTTTAGGCACCGTTTCGGGATTTTTATTCTTAAGATTAATTCACGGATTTTCTACAGGATTTAAACCTACAGCAACAGCTGCTTACGTCGCAGACATTATCCCGAGGGAACGTTGGGGAGAAGCTTTGGGATTACATGGACTTTGTTTTTCTATCGGGATGGCACTTGGACCAGCAATTGGAAGTACAATTAAAATGTATTCTTCTATGAATATGCTTTTTTATGCTTCTTCTGTTTTTGCTTTGATGTCTATAGTTATTTTAATGAATATGAAAGAAACTTTAAAACACAAACAACGCTTTAGTCTTCGCATTTTAAGAATTTCCAGAAAAGATATTATTGCTCTCGAAGTATTGCCGGCAGCTATTGTAACTTTTCTATCTTATATGGCTTACGGAGTAATTTTGACCTTAATTCCAGATTGGAGTCAGCATTTAGGAATAACCAATAAAGGTTTGTTTTTTGTGGTTTTTACGATTACTTCGGTAATGATTCGTTTTGGGGCGGGAAAAGCTTCAGACAAATACGGACGTCTTCATTTAATAATTATTGGTCTTTTTTTATTGATTATTTCATTGGTAATCGTTGGGTTTTCAACTTCAATTATGGGACTTTTAATTGGAGCAGCGGTTTATGGAGTTTCTACCGGAATTGTTTCGCCAGCCTTAAATGCCTGGACAGTCGATATGAGTTTTCCGGAACATCGAGGAAAAGCTATGGCAACAATGTATATTGCACTTGAAGCAGGAATTGGTCTTGGAGCTCTTTTTGCCGGATGGGTTTATCAGGACGTAATTGCAAAAATTCCAATGTTAATGTATACAAGCGCTACAATGGTCTTTTTAGCTTTGGGATATGTTTGGATTCAATTTCAGAAGAATAAAAAATATAAACTTTCGGAATAATCGCAATTTGTAAAAGTAGCTATACTATATCTTAGAAGTAGCATATTTAAGATTTATTCCCGATGATTAATCAGAACCGTATATCAAGGGGTGTTCGATTAGATGTAACGTAATTTTTCTTCTTCAATATCAAGATAATGCATGTGTCTTCTAATGACTGCTTCATCCAAAGTTTGATCTTCTTTATTTTTAGCTATTAGCCATTGTCTTTGCTGATTCAGTAAATCAAGATAAATATCTTTAAGATCTTTTCCAATAGATTCATCATCGATTTCGTTACTATGCTGCTCCCATTTTTGAATTAATTGCTGCAATGAAGCATTATTTTCTATCTGGTCGCTATAATTATTCCTCAAATAATTTGAAGCATGTTCTGCTAATTCTTTTCTTAAAAGATGATATGCTTCATCGCGCGGTAAAGTATCTTCAAAAGCAGTAAAATTAATTTTTCGAATAAAATAAGGCAATGTCAATCCCTGAATTAATAAAGTTAGAAGAATAACAATAAATGTAATAAACAAAATAAGGTTGCGCTGAGGAAACCCATTTCCATTATTTAAATAAACCGGTATCGATAGTGCAGCTGCCAATGAAACAACACCTCGCATTCCCGTCCAACCAAGTATAAAAGGAGTCTTTAAGCCTGGATTTCTACTATCAGCAACAGTGATAAAATTACGAGCAATTAAAGTAACAATTACCGCACCGTAGGATGACAATATTCTACTAACGATTAGAACTAATGTGATCAAAACGCCATATCCAATTGCTGTTACAAGACTAATATTAACTTCTTCAAGCCCTTTGGTAATTTCAGGTAAATCCAATCCAATTAGCATAAAAACCAATCCGTTTAATATAAAGCAAAGACTTTCCCAAACATTTACGCCTTGTAAGCGAGATTTACTGCTCAGGAAACGGTGTCTGTTATTAGACAAAAGTAAACCGCCGCTTACTACAGCCAAAACTCCTGAACTATGCACTTCTTCTGCAGCGAGATATATGATATAAGGTGTAAGTAGAGATAAAACGATGTCTGCATTAGCATCTGTAGGCAAATATTTATGAGCTTTCATAAACAACCACCCAATTAATAAACCAATTACAACACCGCCAATAATCATCCAACTAAAACTTATAGCGGCTTTGTAAAATATAAATTGTTCAGTTGCAACGGCAATCATTGCAAACCTGAAAATAATTAATGAAGAGGCATCATTCAATAAACTTTCACCTTCTAATATAGATGAGATTGTTTTGGGTACTTTTACAAATTTTAAAATAGCGCCGGCACTCACTGCATCTGGAGGAGATACAATTCCGCCCAATAAGAAACCTAGTGCTAACGAAAATCCCGGAATAATATAATTTGCCACCAAGGCTACTGAAAGAGCCGAGAGAAAAACTACTATAAAAGCAAAACTTGTAATAATACGGCGCCAACGCCACATTTCTTTCCACGAAACCGTCCAAGCAGCTTCGTACAGTAGTGGCGGCAGAAAAATAAAGAATATGAGTTCAGGTTCGATGTTTATAAGAGGAACGCCCGGAATAAAACTGATAGCCAATCCTGCCAAAACTAATAGTACAGGATAAGCTACTTTTATTTTATTAGCCACCATTATCAGTAATAAAATAACGATGAGTATACCTAGGTAAAAAGGGAAATTATCAAGCATTCTTTTTTGTTTATATAGTAAAAACTTAGTTTAAA